>ERZ1026903.345-NODE-345-length-22973-cov-4.894188_pt1 | contig 22973 bp, 23 predicted proteins | sample MGYA00380180_ERZ1026903 | MGnify/ENA primary metagenome ERZ1026903 (study PRJEB33269, sample SAMEA4719816) | human gut metagenome | biome: human-associated habitat; feature: organic feature; material: feces | place: Cameroon | collected 2013-10 ... | reverse complement strand
ACACTATAATTCCCGCCACAACTGCTACACAGGCTGCCGCTGCAAGTCCGATCCGGTATGAGTGAAAATGTTTCTTCTGCTTTTTCCCTTTTAGTAACTGTTCTATATTTTCCGGTCTCAGACTGTCCGGCACCTCTGTGTTTTCTGACAGTCGTGCTATCTGATCCACCATATCCTGTTCACAGTATCCGTTCTGCTTTTTTTCATGTTCATTCTCACGCTGCATACATTCTCACTCCCTTCTTCCCTGCTCTGCTTCTCCGTAACTGCCCAGCACACATTCCATCTTCTTAAGTGCCCGGCTCCGCTTCGAGCGTACCGTGTTCGGATTCAGCCGCATCATTTCCCCGATCTCCTGACTGCAATACCCGCCGAATACGGATAATCCGACTAATATCTGTTCTTCTTCCGATAATACGAAGAATGCTTTCCTGACATCCATTGCCAGATCATAATCCGGTACAACCGGCTGCTCCGGAAGTTCTTCCTCTCTTCCCGGCTCTTCTCTTAATGCCTTCTTCAGTCTCTTCTTACATTTATTCGTCAGAATTGTAAATATCCAGCTGCGGAATGCTTCTTCTTTTTTTAATTTATGTATGTTCTCGTATGCCGCAACAACCGCCTCGCTCACCGCATCTTCCGCTTCCTGTGGATTCTTCATCAGGCACAGTGCGTAATGGTACAGATCACGGTAAACCGTTTCATACATTTCTGAGAACTTCTTTACACTGCATATCATATCGTACCCTCCCTCAGATATGAATCTTTTATCACTGTTTTTAATCTTCCGGTAATTATTATAAATCCTATATAGATAAGAGTCTTTTCCCGCTCACATTGTTGCAGGTATTTTATCATATTATACAAGAACTTTCCTTATTTCGGCAGTGTCTACATCTCCGTATAAGGAAAAACACTCGTCTCTACGGACGGGTGCATTCAAAAAGCAATTCGTTATATTCAGCAAAACACAAACCAGCATCTCACAGTCGGTGATGTTGCTGCTTATGTCGGATTCAGTAAATCCTATTTCTCAGCTTATTTTAAAAAGACACTTGGGTTTTCTGTCAGTGCATTTATTTTACGATGCAAACTGGAAGAGGGAAAAGAATTGCTGCAATACACGAACAAATCTATCAGCACGATCAGTACTTTTTTATGTTTTTCCAGTCAGAGTCACTTTCAGACCGCTTTTAAAAAGCAATTCGGAATGACTCCGAACGAATACAGGCGCAGGCGGTCATAAACCGTCCTGCGCCTGTTATTTATTTTTTCTGATATGTCTATTCTTTATCCTCTGTAATAATTGATCAGACATCCTTTCAGGATGATCTCTCTTTCCGCATCGGTCATATCACCAAGCTTCAGCGTGATCTCTTTCAGAGAATCTCCAACCACATAAGCCTTGATCTCGGCACTCTTATCTTCCACCGCTTTTCTGATCTCCGGCACGAAGATATAGTCGCCGTTACGGAAGCTTAAGTTCTCGTGATCTTCCTCTGTGATAAATGGAAGCATACCCCAGTTGATCAGGTTCGAACGGTATCTCTTGGTCGCATATTCGTTCGCAATATTTGCCCAGCCGCCGAGTACCTTCTGACAGGATGCTGCCTGCTCTCTTGCGGAACCATCTCCCGGTTTTACTGCAAAGATCGTACTTCCGATTCCGAGATTACCTTTTCCGGTCTCCGGATATGTCTCGTGGATCTTATCCATAACAGGTTTCAGTTCGTCTAATACTTCTACCGGACACTGTCCTGCTTCAATTGCTTTCTCTGCTTTCTGTACTTCCTTCGCACGGCCTACATAAGCAGGATCTTTTCTGGACAATGCAAATTCTGCAAGTCCCAGAGGGTTGGATCTGTAAGAAGAAGTCTCCCCTGATGGGATCAGTTCATCTGTTGTGGTGACCGGATCGTGGATCTCAGATACCACTTTCAGAAGTAAGTTCTCCGGAAGTGCTGCCATTGCAGGCCAGTCTTTGATATTTGGTCCGAACTTGATCTCTACCGATGGATCTGCTACGCCATGGCTGTCGAAGACACGGTTCGCATAGATGTTCTTATCAAAATGATAAGTCTGTCCTTTGTATTCCACATCCAGGTCAGTTGCAGGTGTAAGGAATCCCTTATTCGCTGCTGTTGCCGCAATGGAACGTGCATCCATAAGTGCAACCGATGCGATCTGTCCGCTCTGAAGTTTGGAGCCTTCACGGTTCGGGAAGTTTCTGGTTGAGTGACGGATCGAGAATGCGTTGTTCGCAGGAGTATCTCCGGCACCGAAGCATGGACCGCAGAATGCCGTCTTCACAATGGTTCCTGCTTCCATAAGGTCAGCAACTGCTCCGTTCTTTACAAGTTCCATGTAAATCGGTGTACTTGCCGGATATACGCTGAATGTAAATTCATCAGAACCAATGTAATGTCCTTTGATAATGTCTGCTGCAGCACAGATATTTTCAAATCCACCACCGGCACATCCTGCGATGATTCCCTGGTCTACGTATAACTGTCCGTTCACGATCTTATCCTGTAAAGAGTAGTTGACTGCTCCGTCAAGGCTTACGAGCGCTTTCTGCTCTACATCGTGAAGGATGTCTTTTAAGTTCGTTCTTACTTCATCGATCGTGTATACATTAGACGGATGGAACGGCATTGCGATCATTGGCTTAATCTCGCTTAAGTTCACATATACCATACCGTCATAGTAAGCAACATCTCCAGGATTCAGCTCTTTATAATCTTCGCTTCTTCCGTGGATGTCGTAGAATTCTTTAATCTTATCATCTGTCTTCCAGATGGATGACAGGCAGGTCGTCTCTGTCGTCATAACATCGATACCGATACGGAAGTCCGCACTTAACTTACTCACACCAGGTCCTACGAATTCCATCACTTTATTGTTAACATAGCCATTGCCGAATGTCGCACCGATGATCGCAAGTGCCACGTCCTGTGGTCCGACACCTTTCATCGGCTCGCCATCTAAGTAGATTCCGACTACCCCCGGCATCTTGATATCATATGTCTTATTCAGAAGCTGTTTTACAAGCTCCGGTCCGCCTTCTCCCATAGCCATGGTTCCAAGTGCACCATAACGTGTGTGGCTGTCTGATCCTAAGATCATCTTACCGCCGCCAGCCAGCATCTCACGGGCAAACTGGTGGATGACTGCCTGATGAGGCGGTACATAGACTCCGCCATATTTTTTCGCGCAGGTGAGACCGAACATGTGATCATCTTCGTTGATCGTTCCTCCGACTGCACAAAGAGAGTTATGACAGTTCGTAAGTACATAAGGGATCGGAAATTTTTCAAGCCCTGAAGCCCTGGCTGTCTGAATAATTCCAACGAATGTAATGTCATGAGATGTCAGCTTATCGAATTTGATCTGCAGACGCTCCATATTTCCCGAGGTGTTATGCGCTGCCAGAATGTTATATGCCATTGTATTCTTTGCAGCTTCCTGTGGAGTCACATCTTTACCTGTCTTTGCAGCAACTGCTTCTTTTTCTTCCACAATCTCTGTTCCATTCAGTAAATAGACTCCCTTGTCATATAATTTCAGCATGTTTTGTCCTCCTACTATCGTATTATGAATATATTAAAATGTCTGAGTCCAGACATCTGCTAACCTGATTATTCTTTCATATATTTCATATGATCTGCTACCATCATGGCAATCTTGAATGTCAGTGCATCGTCAAATACACGCACATCCAGTCCTGTTTTCTTCTGAATCTTCTCCAGACGGTACACCAGTGTATTTCTGTGCACATACAGACGCCTTGCCGTCTCTGATATATTCAGGTTATTATCGAAGAATGTATAAACTGTCGTCAGTTCTTCTTCTTCGAAAATATCGGCCTTGCCATCTTCGAATACTTCATTCAGGAACATCTCGCAGAGTGATGCCGGAAGCTGATGGATCAGCCGTCCGATTCCGAGTTCATTGTATGCAAGGATCTTCTTCTCTGTATAAAACACTCTTCCGACTTCCAAAGCCATATCTGCTTCTTTGTATGATCTGGATACATCCTTTAATTCTTCTACAATTGTTCCATATGCCGCTCTTACACTTACCATGGCTTCCATATTCAGCGTCGTGACCAGCTCTTTGGCGGTCTGTTCTACCTGCGGATAGCTGTCGGTAGACTGCAGTGACTTCACAAGAATAATATGTTTTTCATCAATTGCCGTTACGAAATCCTTTGTTCCCGTCGCATACAGACCTTTCAGAGTTTCCTGTACCAGGACATCTCCTTCATTCTTCGGTTCGATCACGAATACGACTCTCTTAAGTTCTGCCGGAATCTTCATCTTCTTTGCCTGATTATAGATATCAACCAAAAGCAGGTTATCCAGAAGCAAATTCTGAATGAACCGGTTCTTATCCATCCGTTCTTTGTATGCATAAAGGAGATTCTTAAGCTGGCTTGCTCCCATCCGCCCCGCCAGTTCCATACCATCTGCATTTCCCTTCAGCATCAGTATATAAGTCGGATCACTGTCCTCATAGATGCGGAACAATCCCATCTCATCCAGGATCATCTCATCCGGCTCTTCTTCATCATCACGGAAATCCTGAATCTGAAGCTCATACTCGGTCAGATTCTCATTCGTCCTTACAAGACAAAGTCCCTGCATATCCCATATTGCACAGTCAAATCCGGTAATCTCCCTGATATCCTGCGCTGTTTTGTGTAATATCTGATTTGATAACACTCATTGTCCTCCATTTCCTGTCCACAATACTGTTCTTTGTGTCCTCTTGCATACTTGTATACATTTTAACACGCTAACGAACTGCATTACGAATACATTATAACAGATAATAACGCTTTAACAAAGTAAAATTTTATTGTCTGCATAAAAAATACAAAAGACCGGACGCTGTCTCACGCCCGGTCCCTCTTATATTCATCTATTTCCCACGATTACCGCGGTCTTTATTCCTATTTGTAATTACTGACTAGTTAGTGATCGTAACCTGTGTCTCTTTATCAAATACGTGAATCTTCTCAGCATCCAGAGCAAATTTCACATGGTCACCTGTTCTTGCTGTTGTTCTAGGATCAACTCTTGCTGTCATGCTTGATCCTTCATAGTCAAAGTATAAGAATACTTCTGCACCAAGCATCTCATATACACGGATCTTAGCTTCGATTACTGTGTTAGGAGAAGCTTCGATGAACATCTGCTCATCATGTACATCTTCCGGACGGATTCCGAGAACAACTGTCTTTCCTGCATATCCGCCTTCGATCAGCTTCTTAGCTTTTGCCGGTGGAAGCTCGATCTCTGAAGGTCCTGCTACTAAGTATACTTTGTCGCCAACAACTTTACATGTAGCATCAACAAAGTTCATCTGTGGTGATCCAATGAATCCAGCTACGAACTGGTTACATGGATAATCGTACAGTGTCTGTGGTGTATCTACCTGCTGAACGATACCTGCATTCATAACTACGATTCTGGTTCCCAGTGTCATAGCTTCTGTCTGGTCATGTGTTACGTAGATGATGGTTGTACCTAATCTCTGATGTAATTTAGAAATCTCGATACGCATCTGTCCACGAAGTTTTGCATCCAGGTTTGAAAGAGGCTCATCCATAAGGAATACCTTAGGATCACGAACGATCGCACGTCCCATAGCAACACGCTGTCTCTGTCCACCTGAAAGAGCCTTTGGTTTACGGTCAAGCAGTGGTTCCAGATCCAGGATCTTAGCTGCTTCACGAACCATCTTATCAATCTGATCTTTCGGTACTTTTCTTAATTTCAGACCGAATGCCATGTTATCGTATACTGTCATATGTGGGTACAGAGCGTAGTTCTGGAATACCATTGCGATATCTCTGTCTTTTGGCTCTACGTCATTTACCACTCTGTCTCCGATCTTTAATTCTCCGGAAGTGATATCTTCCAGACCGGCGATCATACGAAGTGTTGTAGATTTACCACATCCTGAAGGTCCTACGAAGATGATGAATTCTTTATCTTCAATCTCAAGGTTGAAGTCTTTAACTGCTTCAAATCCATTTGGATATGTTTTGTTAATGTGTTTCAATGATAAACTTGCCATTGCTATAATTCCTCCTGATTTATAATCATTTTTATTCCAGTCGTTATCTGTTTCGTTCTGATAAAAAGTATATAAAAAAAGTTCAACCCGGGTAATGCCCAAGTTGAACAATCTTTTTCTCATTTTCTATACAAGTTGACGAACGACCTATAAAAGTGCCTGGTAAATATCTCTTTTTCCTACACCTCTGTCTTTTGCCACCTGTTTCATCGCAGATTTTTTGTCCATTCCCTGTCCGAGATAAAGTTCCATATGTTCTTCGATACTCATCTCTTCCCATCTGGCTTTTTCCTCATTGCGGATCTCTTCTCTGCTCTTTCCTTCGATCACCATGACACATTCACCTTTCGGCTCCTGTACATCATAATATGCCAGCGCATCTTCGATCGTTGTGGCAAATACGGTCTCGTGCTTCTTCGTAAGTTCTCTGCAGATGCTGATACGTCTGTTACCGAGAGTCTCCTGAAGCGTCTTCAATGTACGGACCAGTCTGTGCGGTGCTTCATAGATGACCATAGTTCTCGTCTCATCTTTCAGTTCCTCCAGAACGGCCTGTCTTTCTTTCTTATCCGTTGGAAGAAATGCCTCAAATGCGAACCTTCTCGTTCCAAGTCCGGATATCGTAAGTGCTGTGACACATGCACAGGCTCCCGGAACAGCTGTAACCGTGATCCCTGCTTCCTGACACATCTTCACCAGTTCTTCGCCCGGATCAGAGATTCCTGGCATCCCGGCATCCGTGATCACTGCAATGTCCTCACCGCCCTGCAGACGTTCTACAAGTTTGTGTCCTTTTTCTATCTTATTATATTCATGATAGCTGGTCATCGGTGTCTTAATCTCAAAATGATTCAGAAGCTTGATACTGTTTCTGGTATCTTCTGCTGCGATCAGATCCACTTCTTTTAATATCCTCACCGCCCGGAATGTCATATCTTCCAGATTCCCTATCGGTGTTGCACATAAGTACAATGTTCCTGCCATCTCATACTCCTCCATCTTATGTTTGGTGCCTGCCCTGTATCTATCTGCCCGGTCCATCTGCTGCCATGGCTTTTGCGCCGTGATATTTTCCTTTCTTACGACGGACTCATTCCGTAGAGTGCAAGCAGTTCCTCCGTATAACTTCCATCTTTCTGATATACAACCAACGGCGGTTCTACCTGCATCCTCGGATTGCCGCCCTTCATTCCCTCGATCAGAACCATATTCGGTTCTTTATCTATATACGGATATACCAGCCGCATACGCTTCGGCTCAATTCCATACGCACACATCTTTGTCATGATCTCCGGAAGCCTGAACGGTCTGTGGACCATATAGAATCTTCCTTTGACCTTCAGTATCTTCGCACTCTCTCTTAAGATATCATCCAGTGTACAAAGTGCCTCATGTCTTGCAATATACAATGCTTCATTCTGATTCTTCAGTCCGTGGTCTCCGATCATATACGGAGGATTGGTTGTAATAACCCCAAAAGAGGCGGCTCCGAATATGGATGCTGCCTCCTTGATATCTCCCGTTACAATGTCGATCCGTTCTTCCAGCCCGTTATAACTGACACTGCGCCTTGCCATATCTGCACTCTCTTCCTGGATCTCCAGTCCCGTATAATGCAGTCCCGGATATTTTGCCTCCAGAAGTATCGGAAGAATTCCTGTTCCCGTTCCGAGATCCAGTGCTTTTTCATTCTTCTTTACTCTGGCAAATGCTGACAAAAGCACTGCATCCATTCCAAAACAGAAACGGCCCGGACTTTGAATGATCTCATATCCTTTGATCTGCAGATCATCCAGTCTTTCATTCGAAAGTAATTTAGTTATCATCTAATTTTGACGCTCCGTTCTTTTCTTCTAACGCCTTCAGTTCCTTCATCTCTTCTTTCGAAAGTCTTACGTCTTTCTTCTTACGTCTTGGTTTGAACTTCAGTTCTGCTGCCAGATATTCACGGATCTCTTTCTCGTCATTATCCAGCGTCACAACAACCTTAACCAGCTGGCGGAGCACGTTAACTGACTGTACATCTCCTCTTAATCCTTCCGGTGTCGTCACATGATCTCCGTTCGCCGGAAGATGGCTGTTCAGTTCTTCATATGTCTCTTCTTCATTCGTCAGACAGCACATCAGTCTTCCGCAGACTCCGGATATCTTTGTCGGGTTCAGTGAAAGATTCTGTTCTTTCGCCATCTTGATCGATACCGGTGCGAACTCGGATAAATACGTGTGGCAGCAAAGTGGTCTTCCACAGATACCGATCCCGCCGCGGATCTTCGTCTCATCACGCACTCCGATCTGTCTTAACTCGATTCTGGTACGGAACACACTCGCCAGATCCTTTACAAGCTCACGGAAATCAATTCGTCCGTCTGCCGTAAAGTAAAACAGCACTTTATTATTATCAAATGTATATTCCGCATCGATCAGTTTCATCTCAAGGCCGTGTTTGTGGATCTTGTCTAAACAAATCTTGAATGCTTCTTTTTCTTTTTCTTTATTCTTCTCTTCTTTTTTCTTATCGTCCTCTGTCGCAAGACGGATCACGGATTTGAGTGGCTGTGTGATCTTGTCATCTTCCACTTCTTTCGGTCCGGTTACTACGGAACCAAATTCCACACCTCTTGCAGTCTCAACGATTACCTTATCACCGGTCTTGATCTCAAGTTTTCCCGGTGAAAAGAAATATATTTTTCCGGCAGTTCTGAATCTAACGCCTATTACCTTCGTCATATGATTAGTTCTCCTTTATGGTCAGGAACAAAAGCTCCATAACCAGATCGAAGTTAACATTCGCTTTCAGTCTGGCTTTCGCTTTCTCAAGGCTCTCCAGGATCAGTTCGATTCCTTCATAAGAGCTCTTTCTCGCCTGTTCTTTTATACTCTGTAACTGGTCTTTGAATACGACCTTATCAATCTCTTTTGTTGCTTTATATAATAAGACATCCCTGTACCAGATCATGATAATGTCCAGGTAGTCTGTGATCTCTAATTTATATACGGATATATTCTTAACCGCAGCAACGATTTCATTTAATTCCATCTCACTGATATGCTTCAGAAGCTGTACCGCTTCTTCTCTGATCTCGTTAAAATGATCGGAATTGGCCAGCATGATCGCACGTCCCATATTACCCTGTGCAAATGCCGTGCACATATCTGCTTTATAATCCGGGATCTCCAGATTCTCCATCAGATACTTTTTGATCAGTGTATCTTTGATATTACGCAGCTTTAACATTACACATCTGGAATTGATCGTCGGAAGTAATGTCTCCGCATTCTCCGTCAGCAGCAAGAAAACTGCATATGACGGCGGTTCCTCGATCGTCTTCAGGATCGCATTCTGTGCCTGCGGTGTCATCATATCTGCCTGTGGGATAATGTAGATTTTGTACGGTCCCTGATATGGTTTGATATCCACAGTGTTATTCACCTGTGTACGGATATCATCTACGCTGATGCTGTTCGGCTTTTCATGTGTCACACGGATAATGTCCGGATGATTGCCACTCTCTGCCTGCTTGCAGGAATGACATTTTCCACACGGTTCATTGTCCCCGGTCTCACACAAAAGCGTCATGGCGAACAGATTCGCCAGCATCTTCTTACCGGAACCTCTCTCCCCGTTCAGAATATATGCATGAGAGACCCTGTTATTCTCTACTGCACTGCTGATATATTTTAATATGTCTTTGTGGCCAACCACATCTTTAAAGCTTTCCATCTCGTATTACCTCTACTATCTCTTCTTTGCATCGTACTTTATCATCATTCTGGTATCTTCTTGTAATTCCTGCTTTCTTCAGATTATCCTCCGAAAAATCTTTCTGATCAGCCAGAAATCTTCTGCAGACTTCTTCATAGCCCGGATGATCCTGCTGCTGTTCTCGCACGATCGCGCGCATCAGGCGTTCTTTGTCCTCCACTTCGATATAAAGCGGGATCAGCTTCTCATTTCCATAGTACTCTTTTGTCTTTATATAAGACTCCAGTGTACCGATCATGAGATAATCATTTTCATCCAGATTAATCTGTCCATCATCTATTGTAGCATATTTCCAGTCCCCATACACGGTTTGATAGGTGCGAAGTTCAATTATTTTACCCTCTTCACGGTATTTTTCAAGTATTTCATCCGTTACGAAGTAATATTCCACTCCATCTTTCTCGCCTTCACGCATCGGTCTGGTCGTATATAAAGTTAAAGTCTTAAGTTCCGGAAGATCCTTTCTGATATCTTTGTAAATCGTATCCTTTCCCGAAGAGCTTTTACCCATCATGTAGTATATCTTACCCATCTATCCACACCTCTATGCCATCTTCCGATTGAAGTCCCTCAATCGAAAAATCATGTTCCTGATACCAGTGAAGTATCTCTACCGCTTCTTTTGTAATGCGCTCACCCGGTACGATCAGCGGGCTTCCCGGCGGATAGAGATATGCGTATTCCACAGAAATGCATCCGATACTGTCTTCAAAGCTTCGTTTTTGTATCTTATCCGTGCGGTTCACTGCCTCTGCGATCGTCCACACTTTTTCAAGTGCCGGCTGTCTGCCGGAAAGTGGAAGGTCGGTTTCAATAGCAGACGGCCGGCCCTGCCTGGTATCTATCTCTTTATCAATCTCTAGCAGCGCATCTCTCAACCGGTCCAGACCTTCCTGCGTATCTCCCACAGTTGTCATAGCCAGAACATAGGTCCCTGCCAGCATTTCCATCTGCAAATGATATCTATGAAGTAATATCTCATACAGCTCGTGACTGGACATCGGTGCATGTTTTACGGAGATCACGAATTTGGATCTGTCATAGCGGTCTGTATTATCAGTCTGTATAATTTTCAGATACTTAAGCCGTTTCAGATCTTTGCGAAGTGCTTCAATGCGATTGGCATACTCAGAAAAAATATTTTTATATTTATAATCTGATCTTGTATCCGAATGCGTTTCAAGTGTCTCTTCCAGCATTCCGATACACGCATCGATACTCGCCATCAATATGTACGACGGACTGCTCGTCTGCAGCATATCCAGATACTGTTTCACTTTTCTTCGCTTCACCATGTCCCCGTTCACATGCAGAAGCGCCGTCTGTGTCAGCGCCGGAAGCGTCTTATGAAGACTGTTGATCACCAGATCCGCACCATATATATTCGCACTCTTTGGGAAATACGGATCAAATCCGAAATGCGCACCGTGTGCTTCATCCACGATCAGCGGGCACCCTTTTGCATGCACAATCTCTGCAATCTTTTCGATGTCCGACACCACACCGTCATATGTCGGTGACACGATCATCACCGCGCGGATCTTCGGATTTTCTTCCAGTGCTTTCTGTACATCCGCAGCATCAATCTCTGTGCTCAGTCCCTGTTCCGTATCGAATTTCGGATAGAGGTAGACCGGATCTAGTTCATTCAGATATATCGCATGATACACAGACTTGTGGCAATTTCTTGCCACAAGTATGGAATCTCCTTTTTCAGTTGTTCCTAATATTGCACTTAAGATTCCAACCGTACTTCCATTCACCAGAAAATGTGTCTCGTCCGCATGGTAAACTCTTGCCGCTCTTTCCTGCGCGTCTCTTAGAATTCCCTCTGCATGATGCAGATCATCAAAGCCATCAATCTCTGTAATATCAATCTGGTACGGAGATGTCCCGTCCATCAGATCCAGATTTCTCTTGTGCCCCGGCATATGGAATGCATAGTAGTCAGAATCGCTGTAAGCCTTTAATTTATCAAATATATTATTCATGCGTATATTTTAGCAAAATAACATTATATTATCAAGCCATAAACTCCCGCAGGATCTGGCGGATCATCTCATCCTTTGGAAGCTCACGTATGGTGTCTTCTTTCGGTATTTCTTCCTGTACATCTTCCTGTGCAGACTCCTTATCGGCATTTCCCTTAATCTCCATTGCCTGCGCATTACCGGCCAGAGTCCCGGTACTTTGTACCTCTTCTTGCAATATATCTTCTGTCCTTTTACTCCCGTCTGTACCGGCAAGCCGCGCCGATGCTTTTGCCAGGTTCCTGGCATTCTCCTTTACTCTTTCTTTTCTTCGGCTCTCACGCTGCATCTGCACAACACCGGAGCCGGATACCGGAACAGATTCTTCTTTTTCTTCTTGCTCCGTTTTGTCCTCTTTTTCTGCCTTTTCTTCTTTTGTATCATTTGTCTCGTCTTTTTTGATCACACTGTCTCTTCGTCCGGTGCGTTCTTTCTGATTTGCCTTTTCATACTTGTGGAGACATACATTTTCCAGATAATCTACCATATAGTTCTTTGCCATCTGCATGCAATAATTCTCATCCGTTGTCAGATGGAACAGCCATACCAGGATTCCAAGCCCTGCGCCGCATGCACCCATCCGCAGGACAGCATCTCCCATGCCATATACCTGATAACTCAGTCCAGCACCGACAAGTCCGGTTACGATAAGCAGTCCCGCACATATCTTCTCCAGTCTGCGCAGCGTATGAAGTCGTAATCCACAGACTTTGTACTCATACAGATACTTATCCACAAATACCCCTACGTTTTCCACCGTATCACTGATCATACATGCGTGTTCGAATTTCGCACGGACCAGGCGCATCAGCGGGTGGTTACTCTTACTCATACTTCCCGCCGCCTCCACCATACGTTTCATCGTCATACTCACGATACACTTGTCCACCACACCAAGTCCGGTCAGGATCCCCATGAGTACGAACAGTAACTTCTTGTCCAATAACATTTCCAGCATAATAAAAGCCCTCCTTTTGATTTGCATTATACTGTAAATCAAACAGGAGGGCGCTTAATTTCGTTCCTCATATTTCGCACGGAAAACCACATATCATGTCAGTTCCGGGCACATTCTGTGATACTTTAAATTGTATGCCTCTTCACTTATACCTAGATCATCGGCAGTAATTCCTTCATAAGTCTTACACTGTGGGCAATTGCCTTCTTTTCAAACGTTGGATAATCCATAGTCGCGCTGTTGTCAGCTTTATCCGAAATTGCACGAATGATGACATACGAAACTTTGTTCAGGTAAGCTGCCTGGGCAATTCCCGCACCTTCCATCTCTACACACATCGGATGGAATAATGATGAGATTCTTTCCTTCACATCTTTATCCGAAATAAACTGATCGCCGCTTACCACTCTTCCGGTAAATGTGTGAATATCCGGATTGGCTTTCTCATTTGCTGCTACTGCCTTCTTGACCAGTTCCTCATCTGCCGGGAATGACAGTGTGTCCATTCTTGGGATCTGTCCTGCCGGATCTCCGAATATCGTCGCATCCATATCGTGATGCAGTGCATCTGTCGAGATCACCATATCTCCGATATCGATCTGTGCATCCAGTGAACCCGCAATACCGGTATTAATCAATGTATCCACACCAAATCTGTCCACCAGGATCTGTGCACAGATTCCTGCATTCACCTTACCGATACCACTTCTTACAATAACAACATCTTTGCCGCCCAATGAACCTTTGCAGAATACCATTCCTGCCTGTTCTATAGTCTCATCGATCTGCATATCTTTTTTAAGTTCTGCCACTTCTTCTTCCATTGCTCCGATAATACCTATCATAGCTCTATATCCTCCTGTTATTACGATATTTTCTATATTAATTCGTCTATGCCCTATTATATCTTATAGAAAATTCGATTTCAACCGGCGAAATAAGTAGCAAACAGACAGAATCTCTGTTATAATCTGAGACGTATGACAATAAAACAATTATTTACAAAAGCAACAGGAGGTAATAGATATGGATTACAAACCATCAGGAGTCTGTTCTCGACTGATCCATGTAGAACTTGACGGAGATAAAATTGCAAATGTAGAATTCGTAGGCGGATGTGCCGGAAATACAGCCGGAATCAGCAGCCTTGTAAAAGGAATGGACGCTCACGAAGTGATCAAACGTCTGGAAGGAACAAAATGTGGTGCAAGACCAACATCCTGCCCTGACCAGTTATCCAAAGCTTTAAAACAGGCTCTTGGAGAATAATTTTCTGCGAATTTCATAACTACAGAAAAAAAGGCTACTTGTCCTCCCCTTATCGGGGAAGACTTGTAGCCTTTTATGGGGATACCTTCTTTTTTTATGTACTCATACTGCAAGATTTCGATCTTTATTCAGTGTTTCGTTTACTTGTTACAATTGTTACTTTTTTAATTGTTTTTCGTTCACTAGTATTGATGCATTACTTATCTTTTATTTGTTTTATGGATATTTGTCTTTATTAGTTTATGGTTTTTTTGTTATACATTATAATTACATATTTTTACGTCTTTGCCTTGTTATAAACTACCTTATTTTTCAATCCCTGCCAACTACATCTTTTGCCACTGCTTTATAATCTTCTGCTTGCATCGGACCTTCGGTCCTTTAATTACCTCGAGTTATTCCGTCCTATTGTTCTACTTTGAATATTCATCTTCGTTTTTTAAAACTTCACTGTTTTTTTGCTTCTTGTGTTGTGTTTTTACTTCTATGCTCTTTTGAGGATTGCGCTATTCAACATAAACACCATTTGTAAAAGAACTGCTCATGTCGCTGTTAGCTACATGCGTGCAACGTACACGGTAATAATAATCACCTTCGACGTATAACGTCCTGTTAGAATTTGCCCGATCCGAATTCAGATTTTCTTTCTGCCACCCATCATAGTATGACCATTCTGTATCTTCTTCCTTTGCACGTTCTACAAGCACTGCTACCTGTACACTTTTTACAGTATGCGCAGCAATTGTAGTTCCACCTGCATAAATTTTTCCTTCACCTAATTTGGTGCATTTGGAATATCCAACCATCAGATCCACACCTCTGGTAATTTTGGTATCATAACCAATTGATTCATCCTCATGTGTTAATTCCGAGCCGTCTATTACCTTATTTTCCGCTGCTTTCACTTCTTGCATTGCTGCAAGCGATAATCCTCCAACCAGCATTACTGCCAGACACATAGACACTACTCTCCTCTTCATATCTCACCTCCATTCGTGCTTATTTTTTCGCCCTCATATATTAATACACATAACTTTCAAAAAACTGTCGCTTTTATTTGGGAAAAACTAAATTTTTTAAAATTTTTTCAAAATCTCCTTCTTCCATTAATCCCATCATAAAGTATTCTACACCTTCGTATTTAAATTTGGACACACATCGTGATTGATTACTATTTTCCACTTTATAGACTACAATATTCATATTGCATCCATTGATTTCTTTTGAATATTCTTTTTCTATCGAATCTTCTATATCAATCCCCCAAGAACTTTCTCGATATCCAGTATTCACAATATACACAATTTTTCTTTTTTGGTATGTATAGTAAAGCTCCGCAACCTGTTTTTTCTCATCCAAATTCATTGTATCGAACTTCATATCCGGTAAACAAACAAATACTTTAACTACATCTGTGTCAAATGTATCACGTATTTTCTGATATGCCTCTTCTTCTGCTTCACCCTCAATTATCTTATTTTGCTTATCTGTCTTATTCGAATCTACCTGTTCTACATCTCTATCTCCAACAGCCTGTCTCACCATCCGTACAACTCTTTCCGGTCCTCCCATGCTGGTGATTCCCATTGCCAGTACGCATACGATAACAGCGGCCAGTGCCAGATATATCTTCAGAGGTTTTCTGCGATAATGAACTTTCTTTTCTGATGTATCTGCCGTTCCAACTTCGGCCTTCAGCATCTTTCTTCCGAGTTCCAGTGCTTTGCGGTCTTCTTCAGACAGATTATTGATGGCTTCTTCTCTTTCTCTGGCTTCATTTTCCGCCTGTTCGCGCTGATATTCTCTCATCTGTTCTTTTAATCTTGCAAGGACAGCCTCCTTCGTTCCCTCAGGCACAACAAGACTTGTATCTTTTTCAAGGGACTCTTCTTCCTCTTTTGCAATTTTCTCAAATTCTCTGGCAATGCATTCTTTCAATTCATCTTTCTCATTATTCATTTTGCTACCCTCAAATTTTTGACTGGTCTTCAAATTTCTCCATAGTTTTGCCACTTGACCTATTTCTTTCAGAAAGTATAATATAGGTATAATCTTTATTATATTATTGATTCGAAAATAATACATATTCAAGTCTGGAGGTAATTATGAAACGTATTATCTTAACCGGTGGCGGCACTGCCGGGCATGTTACACCTAACATCGCTCTTCTGCCACGCCTGAAAGAATTAAACTATGATATTCACTATATAGGTTCTTACAACGGAATTGAAAAAGAACTGATTGAACAGTTCGGTATCCCGTATCATGGAATCTCAACCGGTAAACTTCGCCGCTATTTCAGCGTTCAGAACTTTACAGATCCATTCCGTGTAATCAAAGGACTCGGCGAAGCGAAAAAACTTGTAAAGATTCTTCATCCTGATGTAATCTTTTCCAAAGGCGGCTTCGTATCCGTTCCTGTTGTTCTTGCCGGTAAAAGCCGTCATGTTCCGACCATTATCCATGAGTCAGACATGACACCGGGACTTGCTAATAAGATTTCTATGCCATCGGCATCAAAAATCTGCTGTAATTTCCCGGAAACCATCGAGCATCTTCCTGCTGGAAAGGCTGTTCTGACAGGCTCTCCTATTCGTCAGGAACTGTTATCCGGTGATAAATATAAATCTTTAGAATTTTTGCACTTCACACAGGACAAACCGGTAATCATGGTAGTCGGTGGAAGTCTTGGTTCAGTTGCCGTCAACGATGCAGTCCGCAGTGTCCTTCCTGAACTGCTTCAGTCTTTCCAGGTTGTTCATCTCTGTGGTAAGGGCAAAGTTGATGAATCTCTGAAAGGCCTTCAGGGTTATGCACAATTCGAATATATCAAAGACGAATTAAAAGACCTCTTTGCTCTGACGGATCTCGTTATCTCAAGAGCCGGAGCCAATGCGATCTGCGAACTTCTTGCACTGCACAAACCGAATCTTCTGATTCCACTTTCTGCAAATGCAAGTCGTGGAGACCAGATCTTAAATGCCCGTTCTTTCGAACGTCAGGGCTACAGTGTCGTTCTTGAAGAGGAAGAGCTTAATCATGATGTTCTTCTTGATGCGATCATGAACCTGTATCAGAATCGTGAAACATACATTCAGACCATGAAGAATTCTCCTCAGCAGAATTCTATCGACACCATCATTGATCTGATCGAGGCTGCTGCCAGACACTAATCCGGAAGCATTCTCATCTATTGACCTTATGTACAGGATCTGCCATCGGCAGATCCTCCTGCATACTTTGATATAAAAAACAGGTGGCTGTACATCCCACCTGTTTTTTATATATCGTGTAAGCGGTCATACTGATCTTTATACCTTTTTATCATCCATTTTCTTGCTCTCTTTAGTATGCCTTCTAATGCATTTAATGTAATGCCCATTCTCTTTGCGACTTCTTTCTGTGGCATATCCGCATAATATACAAGAGTCACGGCTTTGTACCATCTCGCATTCTTCTGATACAGTTCCCGGAAAATATCAATTCCAAGTTCACGGAAACATTGCTCTTTCAGTAGTGCAACCACACGATCTTCTGAACTGTCATCGATCAATGAATTCGGATATCTGTCATCCGCCATCGTAATCTCTGCCAATGGAACTTCACGCTTATGATCTCTTATATAATTCATCGCTCTGTACCTTGCGAACATAAGCATCCATGTTCTAATCTGCTGTTTTGATTCACTTCCAAACTGTATATATGCGGTGAAAAAGGCATCCTGAGCAATCTCTTCTGCTATGTGATGGTTTCCAGAGTATTTTAATGCCTCTTTGTATACAACACCGAAGTATTCGCTGTATGCAGCCACAAAGGCATCTCCCTCTGTAAACTCTTTTTCCACTTTACGCTCCTATCTTTTATCTGTTAAATTTTCGATAAAACATCTTCTTTTTCTTCTTCTGTAAGTTCATGCATTGTCCATCCAAGTCCCACTTTATCATCTTTGTGTCTTGGAATCATATGTACATGATAATGAAATACTGTCTGTCCGGCTGCTTCACCATTGTTCTGGACGATATTATAGCCATCACAGTCCAGTGCTTTTGTAAGCTTTGTGATCATCTTCTTTGCAAGAATCATTGATTTTCCCGCAAGCTCATCATCCAGCTCATAAAGATTGGCATAATGTTCTTTCGGAAGGATGAGTGCATGTCCCTTAGCTGCCGGATTTGCATCCAGGATCACACGAAAATCTTCATCTTCATAAATAGTAGCTGTAGGAATCTCTCCATTTGCAAGTTTACAAAAAATGCAGTTATTGTCTTTCATAATATTATCCTTCTTTCTCTGAAAATAAATGATTGATTATTTAAACCACCAATGCTAAACTGATACCTCAGAAAGGGGCGGTAGTTATTATGTTATCATCGACAGACCATGACAAATTACAACAGATTATACAGGAACATCCTGAAACGGAAGAACTTTTTAACCGGATTTTTAAGTCTCATCAGATGGATATCAGCACCATCAGTCACGAAATCCGTAATCCTCTGACCCTCGTTTACAGCACGCTTCAACTTATCGAATCACAACATCCCGAAGTACTGGAATTCGCTCACTGGTCAGAGCTTCACCAGGACATCGAATATATGAAACTGTTATTAGAAGATCTGTCTTCTTATAACAACGGTGAACGGCTGGATCTTGCTCCGTTAAGTAGCGGCAGCTTTTTCCGCAGAATTGCTCTGTCCTTTGCTTCTTCTATTATAGATACAGATATTGAATTCACTTCATACATACCGGAAGATCTGCCAGTTCTATCTGCCGATTCTGTAAAACTTCGTCAGGCACTGCTCAATCTTCTTCGCAATGCCGCTGATGCGGTCCGTACCGAATCACCTTCTCAGGATCAGCACGATATGCCGGCACACTCCCCACAGATCTCATTGTCCGTAACCGCCGATGCAGATTTGCTTCATATCGAAATCTCTGACAACGGCTGTGGTATTGCTCCTGAAGATCAGGAACACATCTTTGAACCATTCATCACTCACAAAGTTGATGGAACCGGACTTGGTCTTGCAATCACACGCCGGATCATCCAGGCTCATCACGGTACAATTACACTTAGATCAGCACGATATGCCGGTACGGTATTTATCCTTACGCTTCCGATAGAGAAGAACTCCTGATAAAAAGCCGGCAAGCAGGCCTCCTATGTGTGCCATATTATCAACACCACCACTGGTAAATCCATAATACAATGTCAGTACGATCATAAAGACCAGGCCTCTGCCGGATATGTCTCCAATCCGTCCTCTGTTACGGATTGCCACATACAGAAGTGCTCCAATGATCCCAAAGATAGCACCGGACGCTCCCGCCGAAATAGCCATACTTCCGGTCTGTATATCCCACCATGCCGACAGAACATTCCCCGCCAGTCCACTTACGAAATACACAATGAGAAACTTTACTTTTCCTATGTCAAGTTCAAGATTCCATCCCATAGCTACAAGTACAATCATATTATTGACAAGATGATCATACCCAAAGTGAAGAAACATACTGGAAAATAGCCTGTAGTACTCTCCTCTTTGTATCAGATATGGAACATACATGGCTCCGTGCTTCAACATGAATTCACCATCTTCTGTCATCCCCAGAAAAGACAGGACCAGAAATACAATGACATTCACTGCTGCCAGTAATATCGTACATGGCGCTTTAATCGTATTCTTGTTCATTTATACGCTTCATTACCTTTCGCTTTGTTCATCTTCTGTCTCTTTTAGTATAACATAGATTACCTGAATTCTTAATCATTTTATTCTATATTTAACTGAATTTTATCACAGCTCTTCTTCCTCTATATGCAGTCCGTCCCAGTCACCCCATTTTGACTTCTTGTGTTTATTCAGGAAGCGCTTTACCGGCATCCATAGATTATCCGTCTCTCTCATGATCGAACTCCCCATCTCCTGCTCCGATATCCAGTCATGTTCTCTGGTATCATAATATGATGTCTTTTCCCTTCGTTCCTCCAACAATTCATCGATCATCGTTTCTTTTCTTATATCTCTTATATCCGGAATCTTCGTTTCTTCTTTTTTCTTTTCTTCACATGCTGCAATTAGTTTTTCCAGACTGTAATTATCCTCCATTGTCTCTTTATGCAATAAAAATGCCAGACGGACACATTCTTCTTCCTGATAATCCGCAACTTTTACCATATACTCCGTCAATATATGAAACTTCTCCCATATATCCTGTTTTGCCAAAGGATAATAACAAAAGTAATATCTGCCCTCTTCATAGAAAATGTATTCCGGATCCATCAGGATACAATGAATATCCAGAAGATAACGTTCCGCTTCCTTAAGTACATTTCCTAACTGTTCCATAAAGTGCCTTATATCTTCTGCTTTTAATTTCGCTCTGGCATACATCGCCTGCATTGATACCTTACCACTTACATCATAATCATAATAACTGCTGCCATTAACACCTCTTCCTCCTACATGCAAAAAGCCTTCCGGCGAATTTGCTTTTAACATTTTCATCTGGTAATCCTCTTTATATAATACGTGTTCTTCTATCGTTATCTTTCGTTCCATTATCTGATCCTTCTCATTTTTTAATCCTTCTGATATCCCGGATATATTTCTCCGGTTCCGTCACCGCTGCACGGCTTTCTACAGATATTGCCATTTTCTTTCGTCTTGCAGCTGCCTGTACTTTAATTTCATCTTTTCCCACACTGCTTTGTACTCTTATTCTTGAAAATAAGATACACTTCCTTCCCACCCTTTCTTTGAATAACGCATTTAATTCACTCTCGCTGATTCCATCCTTTTCTCTCACCTTTGTACTTCCCGTAACCGCCGTTTCATATGCGGCTCCTGCAATAATATTCTTGTCATGATAATAAAAAGATATCCTTATACATCCCATGATCAGGAATAATATCATTGGCATCAGAAAAGCCATCTCCACGGTAAAACTGCCCTTTAACCACCTTTGCTTTCTTTCCTCCATCTCAGATTCCTCCTATACATACCCCAAGCAGATATCCCGCCGTCAGAAATGGATAAAAAGGAAAAGCAAGTCCTTTCTTTTTTCTTTTTATTACCACACAGATCAATCCGATAATTCCAAGGATGAAAAATGCCGTCATAAGCACTTCCAAAAGTCCCCAGATTCCCAGATATATCCCCAGGATCAGAATTGCCAGGCTGTCCCCATACCCAATCGCTTCATTGGTAATTTTACTGATCCATAAAAACAATATGCCGCTTAATCCACCGGCCACCGACAATTTCCAGTCTACATTTCCCGTCAGTACCTGATAGATGATCACCCCTGCCATACATAGCAGAAGTACATCCCGCGGAACTTTCCGTATTCTATAATCCATCACTGACAGTCCTGTTAATACAGCCATTGCCAGTACCTTGCTTATTGTCCACATCTGGAACAGGCCCCCTTTCCTGCCGCCTCTGATATCGGTATTGCATATATCGTCCGTTTTAAACCACTGCACGACAGCGAACTGTGATACCGGTCTCCCGAATTCGTAATATAAATGTTTCCCCCGTTTCCTTTTACACAGTGTTCACATGGATAGTATTTGCCTCCGTTTTCATTGCGAAGTCCCTCTACCAGTTCCAAATGAGTCATGCGGATCGACAGATCCAGATGCGAACAATGATAATCTTTATGATATACAAGTCCTGTTTCCGTTACATACACCGTATCATTTCCCGTATCCATCCACCCTTCCCGTTCATATCCGCTCCACGCCTTTATCTTCATTGTCTCACTGCATTTTACCGGAGCAATCCCAAATAGCGGCACCGGAATGACTACCTGATACTCTGCCGTTAATTTACCGATCCCGGTTCGGGCCGACATCTTCGACCGTGAACAGTCTATTCCACTGCTCCCGCCTCTTACAATACTTCTTCCAAGCCGTTCTTCACCCACTGCATACACCAGATCATTCTCTATCCTTGACGGCATCAGCATCTGCGTCACACAACTTTCTTTAGCTGCTTTTTTTTCTGCATATTGAAGACCGCTTCTCACTGCCGTATGTACTGCCATCATCTCCAGAAGATACAACATCGTAACGACTGCCAGAAAGAACACCGGTACAGCAACCGCTGCCTCTGCCGTCACGCTTCCTTTCTGTCTGTCATCGGAAAATCTGCGCAATAGTTGTGAGACGGATAAAGATACCCTTTCAAGGCCTGAATAACAGATAGGTTGTGAGGGGAGTAAATTGTTACTCATAATGCGAATCCTGCTCCTTTCTTTGTTTTTTTATTATAATTTTGGGATATTTTTGATGCCTGAAAGGGCATCTTTATCCGCCTCATACTATTACATCTTGTTCTCTGATTCTTTCTACTGATAACCGTAATATGTCCGGTACTGATACTTTATTCCTCTTCTTAGATTACACACTGTACGGATCTCCATTCTTCCTGCACAGTAATCGATCCGGAACGCCGGCTGTCCGTAAATGCTCTGCATGTTTTTCTCAATGATGCCCATTGCCCGCATAGACATGCGTTCCTTTCCTTCCAGAAATAAGAGCATCCTCATATAGTCTTTGTATCCCATACCATCCTGCACATCCATGCCGGTTCCTGTATCTTCATCTGTTCCAAGTTTCATAAGACCGGACAACGATAACTGCCAGTTCGTATCATCTTTGGTAATTGCGGCCTTTTGCCCGTCTAAGAGTGACCTGACATCCATAACGGATTCTCCATATGCCCAGGCAAGCAGGATTCCCTGCGCCGCTGCCTCTGTAACAGCCGGGACTGCCAGGAGTGTACATAAAGTCCCGGCCGCCGCCCTTGCTTCCGCCTGTTTTGTACTGCTCGTCTGAAGATAAATATAATTCGGCACAAAT
>ERZ1026903.342-NODE-342-length-23115-cov-28.673287_pt1 | contig 23115 bp, 48 predicted proteins | sample MGYA00380180_ERZ1026903 | MGnify/ENA primary metagenome ERZ1026903 (study PRJEB33269, sample SAMEA4719816) | human gut metagenome | biome: human-associated habitat; feature: organic feature; material: feces | place: Cameroon | collected 2013-10 ... | reverse complement strand
TCGTTACCATTTGGGACGAGAAGCTGCAGAAGTATGTAATCATCGACGGTTTCCATAGAAACCTCGTTATCCGCAAGTTCGCGGATATTAATGAGCGATGTGACGGAAAGCTGCCAATCGTAGTCCTAGACAAGGACATCGATCAGCGCATGGCATCAACCGTAAGACACAATCGTGCCCGTGGAAGTCACTCTGTCGATGGAATGGTAAACATCGTTTTTAATATGCTCAGAGATGGTGTGTCTGAGCGTGAGATTTGTGAAAAGGTAGGTCTGGAGCAGAAAGAGCTTGTAAAGCTTAAGTTTGTTACCGGTTTTGCCAAAATTTTCAAGAATTATAAGTACAATGCGGCTATCGAAAGGGTTGTCGACGAAAGACGCGTAGCAAGAGAGACAGCCAAAAAGAAGGAGGATAAGAAATGAAAGTAAAGTCAGTTAAGCTCAGTGAAATCTTTCCTTACTATGACAACCCTCGTGACAACACGAATGCGGTAGAGCCTACTAAGGAGAGTATCAAACGTTTTGGATTCGTTAAGCCTATTCTCGTTGATAAGGCAGGTGTAATCATTGCCGGTCACACAAGATACGTGGCTGCTTATCAGTTGGGCATGGAGTTCGTTCCTGTCGTTTACTCGGATATGGACGATGAAATGGCAAAGAAGTACCGCATCCTCGATAACAAGTTGGCAGAGAAGTCTTCCTTTGATGAAGACCAGCTTTTGGAGGAATTGCGCAACATGGAGGTACCTACCGATATGCAGGCATTCTTCTTTGAGGACATCAATCAGATGCTCAACTTCTCTCTCGACAGCATCAACCAGCAGGCAGAAGAGTATGGTGGCTTCCAGGATGACTATTCTCAGGTTGATGAGAACTTCGAGGCTCCATCCAATGAAGAGGCTGGCGAAAGCGAGGAAACTTCTTCAGATGAGGAGGAGGAAGACCCTGCAAAGGATTTGTTCGTTCTCAAAGAGCGCGAGGACGGTTCACATTATATGAAGGTCGTTTGTCCATATTGCGGAAATATGGAAACAATAGAAATTGAGGATTAACAGGTATGGAAGAGATTAAGATTAATGACAAGGTAATTGAGTTACCTATTGACAGTATCGTGCCTCATGACGGTTCGCATAAGACTGACGAGACGGCAGTACAGGCAATCATGCAGTCCATCAAGGATTTCGGCATCACTCAGCCTATTTCCGTTGACAAGAACAACGTGATTGTAACCGGTAACGGTGTGTATAAGGCAGCCAAGGCATTGGGAATGGATAAGGTTCCGTGCATCCGTCTTGACTATCTGACTGATGAGCAGATTAAGCAGTATAGAATCGCTGATGACAAGACGTCCGAGTTTGCCACTTGGAACGAGAAGAAGCTTCGCAAGGAGCTCTCCTATCTTGGTGATCCTAACAGCATTCAGTTTGCTTTCGATGAGAGCATTGCCGGTATGCTTGGACTCAACGCTAAGCCAAAGGAACAGAAACCTGCGGCCGCACCTTCCAAGACTGAGACTAACCATACGGCTAAGAAGGTCGTAACGGAAGCCCAGAAGGACCAGAAGTTCAAGGAGGAAATGAAGGGCGTTGAGGAGAATATCCAGGTCAAGCCTTCAGAGTATTATGAGTATAATTGTTCCGCTTGCGGTAAACTAGTAAAAGTTAAGAAGCCATGACAGATGAATCATCACAGCCGAAAGTAAAGTCTTTCGTACATAGAATCCCCAATCCTGTTGGAAGACCATACAAGATTAAGTCTTCTCAGGAATTATGGGATAAGTTTGTAGCTTACTGTGATGATGTTGAAAACGACCCTTGGCAGCAAAAGACTGGTAGCAATTCCATTGCAGGTGGCAGCGGCAAATCCACAAATTCCATGAGACAAGAGGTAAGGGTTTTCAGAAGAGCCTATACCCTTGTCGGATTTTGTGCTTTCTGTGGCATCGTTCAGAAATGGGCGGATTTCAAGAGAGGTAATCTTAAGAGACCTGGCTTTGAGCAGGTGATAACACAGATTGAGAATGTCGTGATGGCCCAGCAGATTGATGGCGCCATGCTTCATCAGTTTGATTCCAGCATTGTTGCAAGGCTCAACGGATTGGCAGACAAGCATATTCAAGAAGTAACTGGCAAGGATGGCGAGGACTTCAAGTTCCCTAAACTGTCCTTGGATGACATTAAAGAATTACAGAAGATAAATGGACTTTGAGAAACAACGTTTTCTTCATAAGCAGTTAGTGGCATCGTCCCTGCTGCAATTCACTACTAAGATGTTCGCCTATACTGCTCGACGTGAGTATGTAATAGGCGAACATCACAGGATTATATGTGATGCGCTCATGGATGTGATAAGGGGAAAGACTAACAAGCTGATTATCAACATCAGCCCTCGTTACGGAAAGACACTCTTGTGTTCACAGATGTTTATCGCATATGGTCTTGCGCTGAACCCTGCTTCAAAGTTTCTGCACATATCTTATTCCGGAAGTCTCGTCCAGGACAATTCTATGGCAGTCAAGGACACGATAACTTCCACATATTTTCAAACACTATTTCCGAATGTCAAAATCAGAAAGAACGATAACACAAGATCAAAATGGAGCACAACGGCAGGTGGTGGTGAGTATGCTACATCTACCTTGGGTCAGATCACAGGTTTTGGTGCAGGTCAGCCAGACTGGACCGAAGAAGACATAAAGAACATGGATAAGTTCATGGCTACGTTCAACCCCGGTCACTTTTCGGGAGCCATAGTTATCGATGACCCTTTACGACCGGACGATGCTTTGTCCGATAACGTCAGAGAGTCTATCAACAGACGTTTCGAGACAACCATCCGTAACCGTGTAAACTCACGTCATACGCCAATTATCATCGTCATGCAGAGGTTGCATGAGCACGACTTGTGCGGTTACCTTCAAGAGATTGAGCCAAATGAGTGGAAAGTTGTCTCCCTCCCGGTAATACAGACTGACGAGGACGGAAAGGAGAGAGCCTTGTGGCCGTGGAAGCATACGCTGGAGGAGCTGTACAAAATCAAACATGCCAGCGAGTTCGTATTCGAGACACAGTACATGCAGAACCCTACCCCTATGGAAGGTCTTATGTACCATGCCTTCAGAACATACGATGTGCTGCCGGACAGAAGGTATGCAAGAATGATTGGCAACTACACCGACTCGGCAGATACCGGTTTCGACTTCCTTTGCTCTATATGCTTCGATGCACACGATGACGGCTACTATGTTACCGATGTTCTATACACCAAGCGACCGATGGAATACACGGAGCCAGCGCAAGCCAATATGGTTAAGCGCAATCAAACTGACGTGTGCTTTGTCGAGAGTAACAACGGTGGCCGCTCTTACGCCCGCAATGTCGAGCGCATAACTAGGGAACACGGAAACAGAATCACTCAGTTCGTAACGTTCACGCAATCGAAGAACAAACAGATTAGAATCTTCACTCGCTCCAGCGAGGTAAACAATAAACTAGTTTTCCCTTCTAATTGGGAACAGTTGTGGCCGGAGTTCGCCCACGATATGAAATCCTACAGAAAGGAAGGATATAACGCCCACGATGATGCACCGGACGCTTGTACGGGCATCATAGAGAAGTGCGAGGAGTGGCTTAACAATGCTACCGATGCACAGCTCAGACGTGGCGGTTTCTTGTAATTTCTTTTTTAAACCATGTTAGCTAGGCGTTTGCTCGTGAGAGTAGGCGCCTTAACTGTTTGAATATCAGCCTTTTATAATTTAGTATTTTTAACTAAAAAAGTCGTTGGTAAATTTGCATATATCAGAAAATTTTCGTACCTTTGCATATAGATAAAAGGTAGTACTTTTGGATAAACAGGAGATACCTTATAAGTTGAACCAATTAAAATTATAAAGATTATGAAGAATTTAGTTTATGCTCACTTCGAGGGAATGACAGTTAATGAAGTTTCAGAGCTTATGAGAATAGCATCTGAAAAGATGGCAATCAAGGTGGCTTCAGCTACACCTACATTGTTCCGAGTTTCAGCATATGGCATCTTTGATGGAGATGCAGAGGACTGGGGCTTCGAGAGTGCAGATTGCGGATTGTTCCAGGGAGAAGAGGAATTCGAGGCAACCAAGAAGTTGTACGAGACTAAAATCGCATACCCTGTTGATGATTAGCAGGCAAACCAATCGTTGAACCAATTAAAAATAAAGATTATGGGTACTTTGTTAGTTACATTCTACAAGGAAGTGTTTCACGGTATGGATGACAAGACCTTAGAAAAGGTTGAGTTCGAACATAAGAAGGACGTGAGCAAGAGTGATTATGAGAACATGACAGATGCTTACAACATTGCGGTAAGCAGAGGCCACAACCCTAGTAAGAACATTTCAATAAAGGAGGTTTAGTTATGGACGGTATTTTTGAAACAAAGCTTCTCAAATACAAGAAGCACATCATCCAGGTTTTTGAGGATATGTTCGGTCAGAGATACGTCTATATCGACGGCAAGACGCAGACTTATTCTATTAACAATGCAAAGAGAATGATTAGCCTATGTTGTCAACAGTAATATTCACGGATGGCGCCCAGAAGAATGTGGAGCCATCCAACGGAACGGATTTCTCATTGGAGGAGTTGAGGGGATTTGTAGGTGGCCACATTGAGTTGGTCCGACTCAGCAAGTCGCAGGTAATGGTAGTTAATGAGGAAGGCAAGGTTTACGACCTTCCTCAGAACGAGAACGCCACGATGCTTGTGAATATTGCAGGTATCAGAGACGTTATAGTAGGTAATGTATTAGTTTGTGACATCAATAAAATCAAGTAATATGGATAAGAATGATTTGATGAAGTACCTCGTAGAAGAGGCAGAGTATAGTGAGAGTGAAGTAGCCGAAATGACTAACACGGAGTTGCTGGATCATTGGCTGGAGTACAACGGAATTTGCGGTTACACAGAGGACATCAAAGAAGTTATTGAGGCTGCTTTTGATGTAGATTTGGAGGACTAGCCATGTACAAAGAGAATATAGGAACAGACAGATATGGGCGCACGATGCGCCTATATCACTCCTGCAACACGGTCTATTGCGACCACGTCAAGAACGATAAGGTTGTCAGGACAAATCAGATTAAGGTAGATAACGACATCATCTTAATGTTTAGTGCTTCGCATACGAGCGGAGCCTACATTTACGATGAGATTCATAGAAGATACGGGAAATGGCTATGAAAAAGATTATCACCATTGAAGTAGAAAGCTCTAGTGTAGAGTGCTATAGCAGCTTCTATACGGACCTGGAGTCTTTCGTCACGCACAGAGTGAATGGTACTCCATTGAGAATTAAAATAACCTCAGATATTAAGTAGCGTATGAAACCAATGTTAGCAACAAGATATTATCCGTCACAGACGAAGTTTCCTTGCTTCGCTCAGCCTAAGTATGACGGAGTCCGCTGCATCCTTCATGAGGGAGAAGACGGCGATGTTCACCTCACATCGAGAGGTGGAAAGGAATATGATGTTCCTCAGATTAAGGCGTGGGGAGAGAAGCACAGCGGTATGCTTCCTTTGGATGGAGAGATATACAACCACCAGGAATTGACCTTCCAGCAGATATGTTCTGCCGTCAAGTGCCGCTCTGCCATGACCGACAAGCTACGTATGGTTATCTACGACGCACAGATTCCGGGAACCTTTTCTGCCAGATGGAAAGCTCTGCAGGAGGAGTTTGCTTCCATTGATCCAAACGGACCGGTGTACCTTACGCAGACTTTCGTTGCCCATTCTGAGAAGGACATCAAGAGATGGCACAAGATATTCGTTTCTACTGGTTACGAGGGTGCCATTATCCGAAACGCAGATGGAATATATACCGAAGGCAGGAGCAATGACCTTATGAAGTTGAAATCATTCGACACGACAGAGTTCAAGGTGGTCGATGTTTTGGAAGCGGAGGGCAATGATGCAGGTACAGCCATATTCAAGCTGAAGTGTGGAGAATACGAGTTCTGTGCCCGCCCGGTAGGTTCTAGGTCGCTCAGAGCTCAATACTTAGCCGACAAGGACGAGTTGATAGGAATGGCGGCGACTGTTCAGCACCAGGGCTATTCTGACGCTGGAGTGCCGAGATTCCCGGTATTGTTGAATGTTAGGGATTACGAGTAATGGCAGCATTAAATATTAACGAGTATTACGGCTGCTTCTCTTGCGAGGCTGCTGACGAGCACGGAAATGGTTGCAGGCACGGTCTGCTGTTCCCGGTACTGCTTGTGATGGGAAACAAGAGAAGCTGCCCAAACTATAAATTCAAGAAGAAATAACTATGGAAGTAAAGGTTAAGATTAAGAGAAATTACGAGCCAAAGTCAACTCTTGCGGTTCTCATTAACTATAAGAGAGGGCTGCAGAGATTGATAAAATTCATATACCCGGATGATTGGGATATCGATAAGCTCGATTTGTACATCAATTCACACAGTGAGTTCAATGTAAGAAATGTGCGTTTTTCAGAGGATATCAGTATGATGCGTATGAAAGATAATCTGGAGAAAATCAAGAAGCTGGGCTATCGCGTCATTAGCTTGACACAGACGTATGGGTACATCCTAAGAAAGGATGGCAAGTTCCTGTCGTATAGCCTAGCTAGATACTCCTATGAGGGAGGCATCAACTTTACCTATAATTATAAGCCGTCGAGAAGCCAGGGAAGGGGTTCAATACAGGGAGGCCCTGAGTTCGGATTTCACGAGTTCACCAATGAAATGATTGACAAGATGATGGACCACCCGAAACTTTACGGTAAGGTCGAACACTACAAAGACTTCAATGAGTACCGCCAGCTGAATGCAGAGCGAGAAAAGTCACTCAAAAATATTAGCTGATTTTTTGGTTCAACACAATAAAGTACCATATGATGCGTTATTAATCTGATAGACGGATTATTAACTAAAGCTTAGCTACCGGCATGACGGGCGCATCATATGGGAACATTTATCTTTATTGTCATACTTATATTTGTTGCAGCAATCATTCAAGTATGTTGGAAGAGCAACCAAACAAAAAATCAAGGGAAGGAACTTGAAGAAATAATCAATTCGGTATCAGACTTTACACCTACAAAGAAAGTCATTGGTATAAACAATCAATTTGTCTTTATGATTGATAATAATAGAAAGAAGATTTTCTATTCAAATCATATCACACAAAAGACCATTTCTTATAATGACATTATTAAGGTAGAGGTGATAGATAACGGAAAGACGATTCATCAGAAATCAACAATTCGCACTATTGGTGGAGCCATCGTCGGTGGAGCTGTTGCTGGAAGTGCAGGAGCTATAGTCGGAGGCTTATCTGGTGGAAGCAAGCAAGCTTCTGTGGTATCTCTGGTTCAAGTTAAGATTTTGCTTAGAGATGTAAATTCTCCTTCATTACTCATAAACACTTTCAACGCAAGAAACATGACTGTAGAAGGAAAGCCTATCAAGAGTAACGGAACTGAAGGCTACATCTATAGGAATGGACTTAAAATTGCACAGGAAATTGCAGATATCGTAAACGTAATCATCGATGAGGTTGATAGATGCGGTGGTAACGTTCAGTCAACAGAAATCAATGTCGAGCAGCCACGAGAGGATGATTTGGACTCTGTGCTGAGAGAGATGGTACAATCGAAGAAAGTTATTCAAGCTGTTAAGTTATATATGGATGAGAAGGGCGTTGGATTAGCTGAAGCCAAGAAACATATAGATAGCTTATAATCGGTTGATTTTCAACGAATTAAATTCGTAATTTTGGTTAAAAGATTTGGTAATTTGGCAAAAATTTCGTACCTTTGCATATAGGATAAAGGTAGTAATTTTGCCTAAAAGCCTGCAATATAGGGCAACTGCAATATTACGACCTGCCGAGGCTGGGACGCTAGCTGAGGGTCTTGATCAGGGTGTAACGAGCGGCTGCCCTTCTTTATTAAATGAGCTCGACGGTTGCATATAAATCAAGAATATGGCAACAAACGCAGACATGAGCTTGAAAGAGTTCGCAAAGGAAATGCTGGTCGAAGTTAGAAAGGACCAGGAGTGGTTAACAAAACAGAAGGAAATCATCGGTGATCTCCAGGAGAGAATCGATGAGTGCTTCAAGAGAGTGCAGAAGTGCGACATGACAAAGGGTGTCTATTCCACTACGCAGATGGCGAAGGAGTTGGGCATGAGCAGCGCACAGAAGTTGTACGAAGAGCTGAAGGAGGTTGGCCTTGCGTTCAACCAGGGCTATGAGTGGATGCTGACAAGTCCATACTCCACCTATCAGCTAACTGAGGTGACTACCCACATCATCAAAGGCAAGTACACAAGAAGACCTCTATGGACGGAGCGAGGCAGACGCTGGCTTCTCGCATTGAAGGAGAAGAACATCATCTGCAACCTGCCAAAGCCTAGAGTGCCGAAGGCTGTAGAGAAGTGTATTGCTTCTCAGTCCGGCGAGAAAAAGAAAGAGGTTAAGGTCGAGCCGCCAACACCGCTGATGAAGAAAGCCGAGACGCTTAAGGATGAAATCAACTGCCTTTTGAGTCTTATCACAGAGGTTGGAAAGGGAGAAACGATGCTCCTTATGGGAGACATCATGACAATCTCCACCACCATCAGTGAGCACGTGAGCACATTGGCTTTCGAGGCTTACAAGACATTAAATGCACCAGCGAGGGCTTGAACCAATTAAAATTCCAAGAAAAGATTTGGATTTTCCAAAATAAAATATTACCTTTGCAGCGGTAAAGGAGAAAAAGATAAAGGATTGGGTGAGCCGTTCACACGTCGGCCTTCGGGCGCAGACTTCGGAAGGACCCCAATCCTCTTTTATTTCAGTAACCTCATCGTGTATAAGATTTCTCCATCAGTGAGTTTTGTCTTAAACTCGATTTTCTTTCCATTATATTCAGCTTGATAGACATTGAAGAAGCAATCGTGGTGTTTGCCTTGCTCTTTTCTCACGAATTTTCCGTTAGGTAGCCAATCCTTTATATTCAAGGCAACCTGTATCGTATCGGGCAGATGAGAGTTATAGATGTTCTTAGAATATGTCTCCGTAAGGAATTTCTTATTCATGATTATCTCTTTCTCACCCAAGAACAAATAAAGCCTCTTTGCCGTCTCTTTTTCGTTTATCTGAACTTCTTTCAGATTCTCTGTTGCCCATTCGTTGATTGACTTTGTGAGTTGAGCTTTTGTCTCATTCGACACTGATGGAATGCGTACAGTCTTCTTTTTCTGTGTTTTCTCAACCTTGGCATATTGAGTGATATAGGATGATTGCTTTACCTTGTCTTTATTGTCATCCACCCAATTCGTGAAGTTCTTAGGCATAGTATTGTTTGGCTGTTTACCGCTCCAATACTCCTTTTCACTCATAATTACCGGGATGGCATAGCACATACAATTTACGTGCCAACCAACCCATGGAAAATAGCTCGGGTATATTCCTGCAAGCAAATCACACATATCGTGCTTATGGCTTGGATTATTGGTAGTCTTTATCTCCTTGCCCTTAATGTAGTCCATCCTAGCCCATCTTTCCTGCTCGGCAGAACGGTAGGCCATGTTTATCTCGTTACGTGCCAGACGCACGCTTCTGTACTCGCAGTTCTGAATGGTTATGGCTTTGCCGTATTTCTTCTTATAGGCTTTGGCAAGTGACGGATAATCATTAAGGTACTTACTGACCTTCTTGCTGAGTTTAACAGCACTCATACCCTTCTCTATGCCGACAGATAGAGCTTTCTCCAGAGCCTCCTTTACATCAGCTCTCTGGTTCCATATTCTTTCTGAAAGACCTAGACCTTTAATCTTTCTCTCCATGAAAGCCTTCTTTGCCGCGTTGTTGTGCTCAAAGTAAGCTTTCTGCTTTGCGTCCGCTATCTTCTTAGTAAAGGTGCCGATTACCCTTTTGGCAAGTAGGTCCTGCAGGGTGTTACTATTCTTCCATTCGTCCGATATGCCATTATAGACCAATGCCTGCATATTGTTTGAATAGTAATCCAACAAGGCGTTCACCTTCTTTTCTGTTCTAGGGTAATCATCAAAAGAGAACTCGCCATCCCCATCGAAGTCGGTGGAGGTGGCGATTTTAGCGGACTCCTTGGCAAGAGTCTCATATATGGAAATGATTTTCCTGGTATAAGCGTTCAGTCTCTTGCCAAGGTCTTTATATGCCTTTTTCTGATTAGGCAGTTTTGGCTTTTTCATACAATTTCATTTTAAAGTGTTTGCAGCAATCCCAGTTGAGAAGAACGCTCCATTTACGATATGGGCATTTGGCTAGGATAGGCTGACCTTTAAGGCTCATACTATGATAGTCAGTAGCATGAGCGCATTCACGGCAGAAATGCTGCACTTCATCTTCCTTCTTCTTTCTCATAGCTATTCCTCCGAGAATAAGTTAGGCATAGAAGCAGCTGTTCTGGTTGCCTCGGCTTCGTCCTCTTCGAGAATCTCTTTGTAAGTAGCGTCTGGGTCGTCGGAAATGCCAGCACGTTTGATTGACTCTTTCTGGCTGATGATTGGCTTGTTTCCGTTGCCCTTCATCCACTTTTCAATTTGAGTCATCTCGTCCTCTTGGATGAATGGAGTAATGATGTGCTCTACCGTAATCTCATCCATTCTAGCCTTCCATTTCGTATTCATCTTGGCAAGGAAAGCCTTTATGACGTTAGTCTCTCTCTCGAAGCCTTCAATCCAGGCACCCGTCTCCTCTCCTATCTTAAGATGGGCATCCATGAGGAGTGTCTTTCTTGAATCATAGCCGATATTGCCAAGGCTCTTCATATTCTCGAAACTGATGTCCGGCATCTGAGACTGCATGAAGAAAAGCTTGACGAGAGTGTCAACGTGATACTTAAGAGCCTCGATAGCCTGCTGCCAAGACACGTAGCTAACATCGCCGTCTTCGCTGACTCTATACACCCTCTTGCTCTCTCCCTTTCGCTCCATTCCAACGATGGCACCGGCAATCTTCAAGACAGGAGCGGAATTGTATGCCACAACATCGCTGTTTCGGGAAATGGTGTACTCGATATTCTCACGGATAGGTTTCAATCCTTCCCAGCATGGCTTGTGACGGTACCAGAACACGGCTGGAATCTTGTCAATAGAAATCTCATTTTCATCCACCAAATTCCATCCGGACTCTTCATCGTCTGAAGACAGGTCCCACTTGTAATGATGGTCTGCGGTATAGGTCTCGAAGAAGGTGTGCTCTGTGTCAGTAACCTTACGCTTATACTCGAATGACAGAGCAAGCAAGTCGTCATACTCATCAAAGTAAGGATAGATGTCAACTCCGTCCATTGGAGAGAATGTCTTGCATTTCAGTTTGTACTGACTGTCGAAGCCGTAGAGCTTGTTGGGCTTCTTCTGCGTGTACCAAAGCGTGAACATCTGACAAGAGGCGTAATAGCACTTTGCTCTGTGCATGTTCACGGCATCAATGTGTGCACAGGTGTATATTTTCTCGATGGCACGTACAATCGTCTTCAGTTCCTCGTCTTTCTGATTATACGTATATACACGCTTGACTGGTATAGCCATTGTGAACTCAGAGATTCTTCTAGTAAGAAGTTTCTCCAATCCGATAGGCAATCTAGCTGCCTTTTCAACCATTCCGTCATCGAGCGTTCTGTCCTGTCTGCCCACGTGGTCGTTTACGATTTCATGGAGCATAGGCTCATACTCAGATAACAGGGTACTCCAAAGTGGAATATCCAACACGCGTTGTTTCAGCTCTCCTATGATGCTGCCAACGTCATTTCTTTTAAAAAGTTCATTAAAGTCTATCATAATCTTCGAAGTTTTGATTTGGCAAATTTACAGATATATTCGCATATATCTGCTTAATTTAGTATTTTTAACTAAAAAAGTCGTTGGTAAATTTGCATATATCAGAAAATTTTCGTACCTTTGCATATAGATAAAAGGTAGTACTTTTGGATAAACAGAAGATACCTTATAAGTTGAACCAATTAAAATTATAAAGATTATGAACAATTCAGTTGAAACAAAGAAGGCAGAGGTTAGAAAGAACATTGAGAATATGTTTGAGTCAGCCACAAATAATATTAAGGACATTATTTCAGTTTGTCCTGATTGGGAAGTAGAAGGTATTGACTTAGGCTACAAGTCACTTATCGCTCATTTGAATTTGAAAGGAGCCGGAAGAGACAGAAATATGGTGATTCGTTACCAGGCAAAAGTTGGCAACTTCCAGGAAGAGTCTTTTAACACCAATGTAGCATGCTGCGGTAGCTTTGACCTTGTTGAGGAAAACGACAACCTTAAGTACTACACTGCGGTTGGTGATATTCTCAACCACAAAGATATGCTTTCACAGTTGAAAGAGGCTATGGTTTCCTTCACAAATAAATTTATTGAGTTGCGTGAAGAGTTTGATAAATTAGACAAGGAGGATTAATTATGACAAAGCAAGAAGAAATCGATATTCTACAGTCCTTGAAGGGTGACACCTATTTCGCCCAGTTTTTCGGAAGTAAGGACATTGATCAGATGTGCCAGAACATCAGTAATGACTTCGCCATTGAGGGCGGTTGCGGATTCAGCCAGAAGGCAGAAACTTTAGAGCGAATCAATGCAGACCTCAAAAAGGAGTTCCAGCAGAAAATCCATGATTTGGGAATGGAGCTTATCAAGGTTCTCGACAAGGGATTTGATGAGGATGCCATCTACCAATTGGTTGAAGGCGAGGTCGGAATTGATGCCATCATCAAGTTCAAACGCAAGAACAATCTGGACCTTACGGATAAGGAGATAGATTATATGGTATCTAAACTTCCGTGATTATGAAGCATATATGTAGTAACTGCATAGCTTCAGAGATATGCTATAGTGAAGGCAAGAAGCCTAATGACACTTGCCTTCACTGGGAATGGAGATATGCAGGCTTATGGTTTGACAATTAAAAAGTAAGACAATGGGAAAAAAGAAAGTTACAGTAAACGATTTGAAGGTTACACTCTCCGAGTTGGGTGTAACATCTGGCTTAAAGCAGGAAAAGATTATTCAACGCCTGCAGGTCAATGGCTGCTTGATTGCAATGGTAACAGATATATTGGATCAGCTCATCAAGGATGAGCAGTCTATGTTCAAGTTGTTAAATGTTCAGTACAAGCAAGAGCAGAAGATGCACTATAATCAGATGCAGGATGCAGCTAAGAAGTACTACTTCCATTTGAAACCCTTTAATAAGAGTTTCTTCGGTGACGAGAATATTTGCGCCAATCTGGAGGATAACGCAAATGACATCTACGACATCATCAAACTTCTTGCGGACCACACTAACGACCACAAGGATATGGAAGTAATTAAGAGAAACCTCAGAAAGAGAAAGTTGAACCATCATATTTTCGATTAAGATTATGGCAGATTATAAAGTTGAAGTAGATTTATCAGACTTGTACGATGATATGACAATCAGTGAGCAGAAGAGCTTTCTAGTTGATAAGTTCTGTTCGTTACCAATAGGCTCGATGGAAGAAGTGGTTGGCGAAATGCTGAAGAACCTTAATGGCGATCAGACAGCCAAAGTTATAGAAGACGCTTTTGACAACTTGCATGAGCAAGCCCAGGAGCACGTAATCAACTATGTGAAAGGGTAAGGCTATGATGTTTGGAGAAATGATTACTCGCAGATGTCTGTTTACCTTGGATGGGGGGGCAAAGATTCAAGCCGTCCTCACTATGCCGAAGCCGACAAAACCCATCTTTCCAAAGGAAATGGAGCGTCAGTTTATTAAGAGTTTCAATGAATCGCAGCCAAATGCGGTTCACAAGGTCATCAAGTGTCACATAATGAGAAATTAGTTATGGAAACAAAAGAAGTAAGAAACAATATTGTAATTGATATTGAGACTCTTGGTAGAAGAAATGATGCTGCCATCACACAGATAGGAATTGCTGCAGCAGACTCCAAGTTTGAACTACTAAGTAAAGCCTTAATTCAAATAGATCCGAGAGTATGGAATAGTTCTGAAAGAACATTCTCAGGAGAAACTATTCTGTGGTGGTTAAACCAGGAGAATGGTCCGGTTGTCAAGAATCAAACATTATACAGTTATCAGCAAGCAATGGATATGTTAGATAATATCCTCGCCTCTTGTGGCAAAGATATTATCATTTGGACAAAAGGTACTATGGATTTGTTCTGTATTAAAGACTTGTATGAGCACTTTGATAGAGAACTCCCTTGGCAGTTTTGGCAACCTAGAGACATCAGAACCGCAAAGGAGTTCATAAAAGAGTGGAAGACTTTTGAGAATAATAATCATAACGCTCTCGATGATGCTTTGAACCAGTTGAGAGAGTTAAAAGCTAACTTAATTGAAAAATAGATATGGAAGCAAAGATTAATATATTAGAAATTCTAAATGATAAGCCGAAAGGAACGAAGTTATATTCTTCCGCTTGTGGTAAATGCAAGTTAGAGGAAGTAGATGATAAAAGTTTCAAAATATCCTTCTACAATTCAAAGTTTGGTTTTATGAATGGTGGAGAAGGGTATCTTGATAAGAATGGCAAATTGTATGATGATGGAGAATGTGTCGTTTTTCCTTCAAAGGAAATGCGAGACTGGTCTAAGTTCGCATGGAAGAGAGGCGATGTGCTGGTTACTGAAGATGGCTCTACAAAAGTTATCTTTGAGTGTTTTGAAGATGATACCTATCTAACATTTAAGGGCAAGTATTGTTTGCAAAAAACTAATATTGACGAAACATTTATTGTTGATACAAACGGAAATCTTACCGAATGTTTTTCTCTTCAAGCTAAGAACATTGCTCAAATTTATTTATACAATATTGAGGATAGAATAGGTGGAAGATTGAATATGGAGACCTTGGAGATTGAGAAGCCGAAGAAGAAACCAGTGTTTGAGTTGGGCAACCTTTACGTCTTCAACGAGGAAGACGAGGACGGAGAACTGACAATCATCGGCAAGCTCATCGGCAAAAATGAGATAGAGGACACGTTGACATTCGGCAATCAGTACGAAATCGAGAACGAGAAGTTCGTTACCGACCAAGCCTTCAACCTGCGTATCAGCGTGCACAATGAACTGAGAGAAGCAACAGAGGGCGAAGCCATCACGTTTCAAGAGGCTTACACTATCTGGGAGAAGAACAAGAAAAAGAAGAGCAAGGAGCAGCCTGCATTCAAGCCATTCGATAAGGTGTTAGTTAGAGATAGCAAATCAGATTATTGGCGTGCAAACTTATTTGGCTATATAGGCAAAGAAGGACTTTATTGTTGCGTTTATGCTAATTGGATATACTGCATTCATTATGCGGGTAACGAGCATTTGTTAGGTACAACTAAAGATGTGGAGGGCTAAGATATGGGTAAATATGCTGTATATGATTCTCATCTAAGAGAATATCCTTTTTCATCAGATTCTTATGAAGAGTGTGAAAAGTGGATAGAAGAACATGGTAATGATATTGATATGTGTGTAATTCCATAGGAGGGTTAGATATGATTAGAGACGATGCAAAGATAATTGTAACACCAACTGGTGTATCACTTAAAGAAGCCTTGACTGAAGAAGCAGTTAAGGCACTCTATGAAGAAGCTTCCATCTATATGAATTATGAAATCCCAGAGATAAAGCTTGGTGGTAATCCTCCTTCTGGCAAGGAAAGCCGCAGAACTAGGAGAATGTTAGAACTTAGAAGAAAGAAAGGTAGATTATGATAGACGAATTTAAAATATATATAGAAGCTAAAGATTACAGTAAAAAAGGTAGTGGTGGCAATGATTCTTTATATGGATTTGCTGCTGGTGCTAAATGGATGCAAAAAGAGTTCTTGAAGAACTTGTGGCATCCTGCTAGCGAAGTTCCACGTAATGACAACGGAAAGGTTCTCGCATATTCAAAAGAACATGGCTATAGAAAGATCTACGATATGAACGATATGCTCGATAAAACTGATTGCTACACATATCAAGATATGTGGGAGAACGAAGTAAACAAATATCATTTGTCTGATTGGATATTCATAGAAGAATTAATTGATTTAATTAAGAAAGGAGATAAGAATGTGTGAGCTTAAAGTTGGACAAAGAGTCATTCTTGAAGCGGTTGAGCAGAAAGGTTGTGATGGTTGTTTCTTCGACCATGATGATACGTGTTATAACCCGACATATAATGATTGGGGTGATGGATTTCAGTGTGAATCAGAAGACCGTTCTGATGGCAAGAGTGTAATTTTTAAAAAGGTTAAGGAGTAAAGAGAATGAATGGATTATTAGCAATGATTGGAATGAAAACTGAATTGGAGTATCAAATGGATAATTTTTATTTTGGTTTCCCAAGATTTAGATTCAATGCACCTAAAGGCTACGTTCCTTCTGATAAACAGAAGTGTCAGCCAAAGGAGCAGCATGAGTTCGTTATCAAAGGTGTGAAGATTATGGCAGCTTCAAAGAAGGACGCTATTAAAAAGTATAATCATCGTAAAAAGTAAAGCGTATGGATAAGTTAGAATATATTCCAGGAGATTTGGTAATGACTAAAACAGAACCAAACAATCATGTTCCAAATGGTGTTGTCTGTGTGTTTGTTTCGTATTGTAATAGAAATAAGGTATTTGTAAGAGTTGCTAAAGGCATTGATACCTTTTTCTTGGAAAAAGAGCAGATTACTACAATACGTCTCACTCCAGAGATTCTTGAGAAGAACGGATGGAAACACAAAAAAGAATTTGGAGAATATTGGTTTATCCCTAGAAATGAAGATTACGAGCTTCTTGCGCTTGATAAGGTCGGAGAAGAATGGGCTATCTATATTGAAGAAAATTGTTCTAATTTTGAGTACATTAAATTCGTGCATCAACTCCAGCACCTTCTCTTCGGTCTAGGAATCAAACACGAAATGGAGGTGTAGATATGTTAAGAGAAGATACTAGAGGAATCTGCCACAAACCATGCATCTACAATGATAATGGCAGATGCGATATGTGGGATGAGATATCTGTTCCAGACGAAACAGAAAAGTGTGACAATCAAATATAAGTTTAACGCCTTCGGGCATAAATTTTAAAGATATGACAAAAGAAGAATTAGAAGCAAAGGTTGCAAAGCAACAAAGTATTATCAATGATGCTAACGATGAGATTTGTTCTTGCGTGAATGACTACATCGAAAGTCTTCCATACAAGGCTGGAGACAAAGTAAGCTGCTCTAGATGTGATGTTTGTTGGATTACAAGGATCGTTCCTAAACGAGGTTACAGTGGCTATAATGGCGAGATTGAAGTGAGAATCAATCCATCTAAGAAAGATGGTACTCGCTCCAACAGAGAGTTTGTTCTATGGAGTATGGAAGTTGATAGTATCAAGAAGATTGATTAACCATCCTGCAAAGGATAAATAGATAGTGATATGAAAGCAAGTGTTTTACTTAAGGCTTTAGAAGCCTATGGGGATTTAGATGTTTGTGTCATAAAGGAAACTGGTCCAATGGCATATAATGATACAGATCATCATAAGGCTGTAGATGCAAAGGTCTTTGCGATAATGGATAATAAAATTATTATCGCAGAGAAAGAAATAAGAATAGATTAATTAGCTAACCATCCCTTATTGGATATAAATATAAGTAATATGAAAGTACAAGAAGCAATTGAGAAAATTAACGGTGAAGGGTTTTATTCTGTTTTTGAAGCAGAGGAATTGTTAGATAGAGATGCTAAGTTGGTAAAATCTAACCTTGGCATAGATGAATACAGATGGTACACAATATCCACGAAAGTTTATCAGCTTGAAGACGGATACATCGGTATTACTGGAGTCACTAGTCTGAAATCTGAGGCAATGATGTTTTCTGATTGTGACGTTATTACTCAAGCAGAAGAGTACGAGGAGTTTACGACTATTTCTTATAGACGTAAAAAGTAACTAACCACCCTCTCCATTTTACAGGAGAGGGTAAAAAGAAGAGAATATGGCAGAGATTATTTACTTTGGAACATATGGCTGTCCCGGACATTATCCATTTGGCATTGACAAAACACTGACAAATGCTGAATGTGATATGTGGCGTGAGTGCGATAATAAATATTGGATAGATAATATCAGAAAGAATCCTGGTCGCCACCTGGTGAAACATCACGGCGAAACCTATACAAACTATGGTGTACCTTTCTCCGTAGATGACGATAGAGGTGGTAGTCATACCGAACTATTTTGGAAAGGCATTCATACAGAAGAAGAAATTGTCAACTTGATAAAGAGTAATCCGTTTTTATCAAAGCAGTTTAATTTAAAGTAGAATAATTATGATTCAAATACTTAAACACGATGATGGCGAATTATATTCCATATATGGTTTCTTTATTGACCCAAATAAAGATGTTTGGGTTGATAAGAAACAACTTATGGAATTATTCAATGAGATTAAGAAAATAAAAGTGGAGGAATAGTTATGGCATGGATAGTTTGTGACTTAGATGGTACTGAAAATATTTTCGGTGGAGAACCAGAAAGAAATACTAAGGGTAAACAATGGCAGGTAAAGTATGTTGAATACCAAGATACAGACTTTAGTGTTATAGAATTACCTAAGGGAAGTATAAAGAAACTCATCGGAAAAGAATTGTCTTGGAGCGATGAGCCAGTTGAACTTAAAGGTAATTAATATGGAAGCAGGACAGTTATTAGTGCTATTGATAGCATTTTGCACTATAGCATTGCATTAAAAAAATCGTAGAAGAAAGGAATAGTTATGACGAAACCTTACAGAATCAAGCATAAGGCTAGTGGACTATACTACCAGCCTGCAAGAAATCATAGTAACCTTTCCAAGAATGGCAAGGTGTATATGGCAAACAACTCGCCATTACTAGCAAATGATGGATATGATTATATCTCTATTAGTGTTAGAAAAGGCACGAAGGTACATGATATTTTAGCAAAGGCAATGCCCTTAAAAGGTGCAGAAGAATTCTTTGGAAAAGCAGTTTATTATCGTGTTCCAAAGAGTGAATTTGAAAAAGAAGAATTATAGCTTATGAAAAGTATATTCTCTATGTTTGCTTACTGGGACAGAGTGCATCAATTTTCTGACGGACACATTAAAGTAGAAAGAAATTTGGCTTGGAGAAGAAAGCATCTTCATGCTCGTAGTCGTAATAAACATTTAATCTTTTAGTGTATGAAAGAAGAAACAAGAAAAGTAGTAGTTCTCGATTGGGAGGATAAGATTAAGCTGCAACAAGCTATCAAGGATTTAGAACAGGTTGCTGATACTTATCAAAAACCCTGCAAGGAGCTTACCAGTATCAATAATACCATTTATTATCTCAAAACGATTGAGGAAAAAATTAATTAGTATATGAAGAATAAAATTTTAAACTTAGCCAAGTCAGCCGTTTGGTTTGTCTTGTGTTTGCTTGTAGGCGCATTGATATTTGAGGGTATTCGCTCGTTTACTAATGGCAATGAACCTGCAAAGAAGATGGGTACATCAGTATTCACTGAGGAAGGACACGATTATCTGGTTGTGGACACTAAACATGGAGTTTGCGTTATCCACGCTAGTAGTTGTCCTTGTCGTAAAAAGAAGTAGCGTATGAAGGTTAGATTAGCAAATAAGATAATGAAGCATCGTTCTGGCTGTTTATACTATGAATTGATGCGCTCGAAAGGCTTGGACGTTTCTAAAGAGATGCCTAAGATTCAGCAATACTGGGAGCCTAGATGGGCTTTGTATTATGCTAGCAAAGGTGGTTGTTATGGCAGAGTTGACCATCGTATTGTAAAGGCAGAAAAGATTGCTGCAAGATATTCTCGCAAGCTGATGAATTACCTTACTAGGTTGGCTGGCAAAACACCTTTCGAGATTGGAGATATATTAAGTAGTGCTAATAAGATAAAAAGTTGTGACGTATGAAATATACAGATGATAATGAGCACAATCCCATCCTTGGTAAGGCAGGGACTTTCGTGGACATTCTTAGCAGAGTACCTGCTGATACCGATATTGTGCTTCATTGCAATAACATATCTTCAGATAGATTTAATGCTAGAGCACTGAAAATATCTTTAGGTAGTTACAAGCCGCTCGAACATATCATTAATTTGAGGGATGACGGAACGTTAGAAAATACGTTAAAGGTCGATTTTTATGTGGAATGGAATAGAGACAATAACTTGGCGGAAGCTGAGATTTTCGCTGCACTATTCCGAACACTTGAAGACATCTTTCGTGATTACGAGCAATATGATTGTCGTAAGTTGCCTAAGCCAGAGACGATAGCAAAAACGGCAGCTAACAATCCGTGTGCGTTCCTTGAAGTGCTCAACGAGTTTCAGAAGAAGTACAAAAACAAGAAAGAAACTAAAAATGAATAGCGTATGGAAAGATTAACTAAGGTTATGGATAAGTATTTATCCGAAGCTAAGAAGAAGGTTCTTACCCTCACCGTTAGCAAGGAATGGTTCGATATGATAGTATCGGGCGAGAAGACCGAGGAATATAGAGCACCTAAGTCGTACTGGATAAAACGTTTGCTTGTCTCTAATAGTGATAGTACAGACATGAAACTTTGGGCAGAAGCTATAGACGGGCGAGTAGATATTATCAGTCAGTATATACATACTAATTTTATGGGTTTTAAGCCATATACCCACGTCCTCTTCATCAACGGATACCGCAAAGATAGCCCACGAATTGAGAAGGAGATTGAGAGTATCACCATCGGTCAGCCAAAGAAAGGCTTATGCCCTGATAAATGGCTTGATACAGAGTTTTTTATCATTAAATTCAAGTGATATGAATTACATACAATGTGATGAATGTAAATATAGATTAGTCTGTAACGGAGAGCCACTTACTAGTGGAAGTACAGGAAGTTGCGACCATCGTGTTATCAGCAATACTCCTATATTTCCAAAGATTAAAACACCACCAGATGAAAGATACGCTGACATTTGGAATTGGTAAATATTCATAAATTAAGTTTAAGGGATATGTTTATTCTAACGGAACAAGAAATACTAGATGCCATCAAGAATTGTCATGATGTAGATTTAGAGATGGCTCTTATTCGTATGTTGATACCTCCTGCGCCTATAGTTAAACATCGGCATTGTTGTCCAGAATGTAATGGAGTAGGAAACAAGACGTGCGGTATTTGTCATGGGATGGGTGTTGTATACTTAGATTGGTAAAAAACATTAAATAGAAATGATATGGTAGCAATTAAAGTATCTTCCGAGAGCATTCAAGAATTATGGAAATGCCCGGACGTTTCAGAGTTAGTAAAGACTGTCAGTGGAGATTGCACTAAGCAGACTTTGATAGTTAGGTTGAGAAATCGAGAGTTCTATGTCCCTGACGGATTCTATCTCGTGAAAGACGAGAAGGGTCAATGGAGTACACTCAGCCCATCACTGTACGAACTTATAAAAGACAAGGTTCATGGCTAGAAGTGAGGAGGAAATCCGGGAATACCATAGAAGATATTACCAGGAGCATAAGGAGCATCTATTGGCAAGAATGGAAATTTATCGTAAAGAGAATGCTGAAAGGATTGCCGCAAACAGAAGATATTACAGAAAGAGAAAGAAAGCCTTGGGCGGCTTAATGAACCCAAATATTAAATAATGAGTAGAGGAAAACATTTTAGTGCAGAAGAGATTGAGTTCATCAAGGTTAACGCTTTGGTAATGACAACAACAGAGATTGCAAAGCAGCTCAATCGTAATTATTGGGCTATCCATCGTAAGATGAAGGAAATGGGTATCAGCAAGAGCCACGTTTTTACTGCTGACGAAGATTTCATCATTCGCAGAATGTATGGTAAGTACCCGGTAAAAGCCATCGCAACTAAGATTGGGGTGGACGAGAATGCTATTTACAATCGTTGCAAGAAGCTTAAGCTAACGAAAGGAGGTGCGCAATGATTGTAATAATTACCGCTATGGATAAGGAATACGACCTTATCAGAGAATGGCTTACAAAGAAGTGGCTTAACTACCAAAATGTTCAAAAGATAGCTTTAGTCAAGTCTGGTATCGGTAAGGTTAATGCGGCATCTTGCTTGACGGAGTTTCTTTCTTCAATTATACCCGATAGAAACACAAGAGTTATCTCTATTGGATGCGCTGGTGCTGCCGTTGCAGGTTTGAAGCCTGGTAACGTTGTAATCGGTAATTCGTACTGTTACCACGATGTATATTGCGGAGAGCCGAATGCCAACGGGCAAGTTCAAGGTATGCCGGCAGTCTTTCCTTCAGATTTCTCCTGGATTGACATGGATGAAAGATTCAGATTAGGAACAATAGCAACGGGAGACAAGTTTGTCACCACGAGAGAGCAGGTATTGGCAATTAAGGAGTTTCTTCCTAATTCGTATAATGTATGTGCTATTGATATGGAGTCTGCTGCCCTTGCACAGGTATGCTACAAGAAGGGAATTGGTTTCACTTCTATCCGAGTTATTAGCGATAATCCTCTGGAACCGAACCAAACTGAACAGTATGCGGGATTTTGGGATAGTCTTGCCGAAAAGGCATTTAATGTTGTTTGCAAATTATTAGAGAATGATACCAAGTTTTAAAGTTGATCATACGAAACTGAAGCCAGGTCTTTATGTTTCGAGAGTAGATAAATGGGGATTGGAGACTGCTACAACATTCGATATTCGTGTGTGCCAGCCAAACAAGGATATGATGTCACCAGCAGTCGCGCACACAATAGAGCATTTAATGGCCGACTACTTACGCAATGATAGCCCTCTTAGCAATTCGGTTCTTTATTTTGGTCCGATGGGGTGTCTTACAGGTTTCTATCTTGTACTTAAAGGCACGTGGACTTCAAAGCTTATAAAGGAAATAATAGTAGAGGCATTCAAGGTATGTTCCTTGTCAAATACAATTCCAGGTGCATCGGAAGTAGAATGCGGTAATTACAAGCTGAACGACCTAAACGGAGCAAAAGAGCTATGCGATATGTTCTCCGTATATCTATCCACAGCTGGACCGGATAAGTTCAATTATCCAGAGTAATATTTATATGTAACCATAAAGTATTTAATCATTAAGTATATTTCCTTGCAATATATT
>ERZ1026903.337-NODE-337-length-23269-cov-157.468209_pt1 | contig 23269 bp, 19 predicted proteins | sample MGYA00380180_ERZ1026903 | MGnify/ENA primary metagenome ERZ1026903 (study PRJEB33269, sample SAMEA4719816) | human gut metagenome | biome: human-associated habitat; feature: organic feature; material: feces | place: Cameroon | collected 2013-10 ... | reverse complement strand
AGGAATGACTATGTTGGGCAGAGAACTACAATCAAAAAATGCAGAATCTCCAATAGCAGTCACACTATCAGGAATGACTATTTTGGACAGAGAACTACAATATTCAAATGCAGAATCTCTAATTTTAGTCACACTATCAGGAATGACTATTTTGGACAGAGAACGACAGCCCCCAAATGCAGAATCTCCAATACTAGTCACACTATTAGGAATGACTATGTTGGGCAGAGAACTACAATCAAAAAATGCAGAATCTCCAATACTAGTCACACTATTAGGAATGACTATGTTGGGCAGAGAACTACAACAAAAAAATGTACCTTCTCCAATATCAGTCACACTATCAGGAATGACTATATTGGACAGAGAACTACAATCAGAAAATGCACATTTTCCAATAGCAGTCACACTATCAGGAATGACTATATTGGACAAAGAACTACAATCCGAAAAAGCGAAATCTCCAATAGCAGTCACACTATCAGGAATGACTATGTTGGACAGAGAACTACAACCAGAAAATGCAGAATCTCTAATTTTAGTCACACTATCTGGGATGATATATGATTCTATTTTTTGATTTCTGAAAGAAACAATTTCACTTTTATCCTTATTGAATAAGACATCATCCTCATAAATGAAGGTGGGTGATAAACATTCTAACATGCCTCCCCAGTCTGAAAACGGATTTCCGTTTAAGCAAATTACGCTTTTAGGAATGGATATATTTTCCAACCAGAGACAACCAGAAAATGCACCATATCCAATAGCAGTCACACTATCAGGAATGGCTATATTGGACAAACTACAACCAGCAAAAGCATTATTACATATTATCCTTGTACCCTCTTTGACAGAATAGCCCCTTCTTAGTTCTTGGGGAACTTTCAATAATTTTCTTACATCTTTGCTATATTTCACTCCCCGTTCATCTATAAAAGCTTCTTTCAACTCATCTTCAGTTATTTCTGTTGATAAGTCTTCAATAATTTGAGGCAGGATAGGCTTTTCACCTATAAACAATCTACAAGAACATGCAGAAAGCTCCTTTCTTGCCAACGCGAGCATGAAAAGAGAGTAAAGTATACAGAAATTCTTATCACACATCAATTCCTGCAAGGCAGATATAGCCATGCTATTTGAAGGATTATGATAATCATTTTCTGAGAAGAGAAGCCTGTCTGATGCACCATAGGTATCTAATAATTTGGAATTCATGGATATAGCTTTCAATGACAAGGCGATGCTTGCCAAAGCAAAGTCATCAATAGTTTCATCAAAATCATCGACAGTTCTCAATGGATGAGAAAAGTCCTTTGTACCAATTGTTGGAGACTTCTGTTCCTTCATGGCAGGAACAAACATACCATCATAATCTACCAATGACAGATTTCCATCAGGACGAACCATGATGTTGTCTGGCTTAATATCTCCATGAGCAAAAGGCTGAGAGCGAAGCCACGCTGCCATTTTACAAAAGCGATAGCAAAGCATAGCCATAGCATAATTGTCTTGATAGTTCTCTGCAATGTAATTCTCCATTGTTTCACCATCAATCCAATCCATCAGAAGAACAGGAAACTCGTCTTCCTCACAACTGCTATCCACGAAGATTTCTTTGTCTAAGTACTTTACAGAAGTAATATAAGAGGAATCTACGAACTCCAACTCATCTGCGATCTGGCGATAAGCCTCAGCTCTACCTTCTTGTTCTTCAGTAAAGCACTTTAAGGCATAGCATTTCCCTGTCTGTTCATCTTTCATTTTGAACACGACGGCAAAGGCACCACTGCTACGATAGGGTTCACCATGATCATCTAGCACTGGTACCAAATGAGCCAATTTATCAAGATTACTACTTGCATCTTGTATGGCTCTAACATATTCTGATATTAAAGGGTATTGCATAATTTACATTTTAAAGTCGATTTTCTGTTCCTTACATTCATTTAGAGTTTCCATTTTTATAATCCTCCAAAGTCTATTATCTAAAGAATGTTTGATTATAAAATCGCTAATAGCTCTATTGTCATGACTGCTATAAGAACTTACCACCCAAATAACTTTATCCTTATTTATATATTTCAGAATCTCCTCCATATAAGGTAAATCTATGGGAGAAAAAGAGAAACCAAGAATATAAATTTTCTCTACATTTTTTAAAGTTTCAAATAACATCTGGTGTTGAGTTATTATATTCTCGACATTTTTCTTTATCTTTCCTATATAAAACGAAGAAGCATCTATAACACTTTGAGTAATTGGATCATCTGTATGATATTCTTGCCAGTCATCAAATTGCTCATCAGATATTCCTTTAGAAGGAAGTACTTCTTTACCTTTCAATGAACTATAAATTTCATCTGAAGTTTTTCCATGCCCAATAACCAAATCTTCATCATCAATACAACCATGAATATGCCAAATTTGTTTTTCAGGTATATTATAAACCTCCTCCAATGTCTTTGTATAATTGAATGTGATGAAAAAACTTTTTCCATCATCTTCTAATCGCATTTTTCCTCTATTTGCTTTATTTAGAGAATGAATCCAACTTTTTAAAGATTGTTTTATAGACTCTAAAAGAGGAGCCATGTCAAACTCAACTTCAAAAGCAGCACAATGGTAATCTGCGTCGGACCAATCTTCACTACCATATACAAGAGCGTTTTCGCTTGATATTTTATTAATATAATCAAAACTAACTCTTGATAAATTCTGCTCGAAATTATTCCACCAATCGCATGCGCATGTATCATATATTGTACTTAGTTTTGAGAATGTACTATTATCATTTTCCTCTAACCAATTGTGGAAATCACGATACTTGCTATTTATACCATGATGGATATCAAAGCCATTACCTATAATATAAAGTTTCTTCATATTTTCATTTCTTTAATGTATTATACTATACTGTATTTTTAAAATTATTAGTATCCTTCGATTATAGCATCGAGGTTTTTCTTCAGGATATTCTCCCTTATATTGTTTTGATTCAAATTTATATCTCGCCTAATGTAATTTCTTGGCTACTTGTGGTCCATACTTTCCCATCATATACAAAAACCTCTTGCCCGAAATTCTTAGATAGATTTTTTCTTGCCTCAGAATTCAACTCACATGCACAAAAGGCACCTTTCCCAACATACTTTAAAGTAGAAACAAAGATAGTGCCTATCTGGCAAGAAGTAAAACTAAAAGCGTTAGCTCCAATTTTCATTAATGAATTTGGCAAATCAACTCGATTAAGATTTGTACAATCAGAGAATGCATCATCTCCAATCTCTATTAATGAATTTGGCAAATCAATCCGACTAAGATTTTTACAAAAATAGAATGCATAATCTCCAATAGTAGCTAAATTAGAAGAAAATTGAATCTTTGATATTTTACTCTTATAAAAAGCATTTTTAGCAATTCTTATCACACTAGAAGGCATAATAAATTCCTTTGAACAAGATAAAAAAGCAATAATCTCACTTTTTGTCCTATTATACAAGACATCATGCTCCAATGAAAATTTATTTGTTTTTAATTTCAATTTTCCATTCCATTGAGAAAAAGGATTGCCTATCATTTTATTAATGCCTTCATGAATTTCTATTTCTAATAAGGAAGAACAACCTGAAAAAACTCCAGTTCCTAAACTTATATTGCGAGAAGCAATCTCTAAAGAACACAAACTTTTACAATCTTCAAAAGCACTATCTCCCAAATTATTTACATTAGACGGAATTCGAATATATTTCAGGCTACTACATCCACAAAAAGCTTCCTTTCCAATAAGAACAACACTATTAGGTATTTCAACGTTAGTCATACTATAGCAAGTTACAAATGCATTATCGCAAATAACTTCTACACCTTGTCTTATTTCGTAAGATCCCTCTAGATCATCTTCAACATACAAGAGTCTTTTACCATCAATACTATAGCAAACTCCATAGTTATCAACTATATGATTATCCAAATCGTCATCGCTTACATACGAAAGAGAATAATCAACACTTCTTATTGGTCGTTCCAACAAAAAGTATTTATTAGATAGCAAACAAATATTTTTCTTTACATGAGCCAACAAGAACATAGAAAGAAGCGTATTAACTTCTTCAACATTCATCAATTCTTGCAAAGCAGCCAACACCTTGCTTTTACTCAAGTCACGATAGTCATCAGCAGAAAAAAGTAATCTATCTGCTGCACCATATTCATCAAGTAACGAAGGCTTTAGAGAAATAGCTTTTAACGACAAGGCGATACTTGCCAAAGCAAAGTCATCAATGGTTTCATCAAAATCATCAACAGTTCTCAAAGGATGAGAAAAGTCCTTTGTACCAATTGTTGGAGACTTCTGACCCTTCATGGCAGGAACAAACATACCATCATAATCTACCAATGTCAGATTTCCATCAGGACGAACCATGATGTTGTCTGGCTTGATGTCACCATGAGCAAATGGTTGAGAACGAAGCCACGCTGCCATTTTACAGAAGCGATAGCAAAGTATAGCCATGACATAATTGTCTTGATAGTTCTCTGCAATGTAATTCTCCATTGTTTCACCATCAATCCAATCCATCAGAAGAACAGGAAACTCGTCTTCCTCACAACTGCTATCCACGAAGATTTCTTTGTCTAAGTACTTTACAGAAGTAATATAAGAGGAATCTACGAACTCCAACTCATCTGCGATCTGGCGATAAGCCTCAGCTCTACCTTCTTGTTCTTCAGTAAAGCACTTTAAGGCATAGCATTTCCCTGTCTGTTCATCTTTCATTTTGAACACGACGGCAAAAGCACCACTGCTACGATATGGCTCACCATGATCATCTTGCACTGGTACCAAATGAGCCAACTCATCAAGATTGTTACTAGCATCTTGTATGGCTCTAACATATTCTGATATCAAAGGATATTGCATTGACTTTTTCTGTTAATTGTTTTGCCCCCAAAGGTACAAAAGACTTGTGATACGACCAAATCTTCGCTAGTCTTTTCACCTTATTTAATATAGAATGCTATTTTGTTCACTTTATTGTCTTAATCATTCATATTTGTGGAGTATATTTTACACATCAAGTTTATACTCTAATATAAATATGTAGAACACATACTATTCCCCAAACGTTCTATTATTATATAAATGATATGCCAAAGCATTGACAACCAGTAGAGTATGATTTCTGTAATTGGCTTGTTGTGAGTTAGAAAGAAGTTGCTCTGCATTTCTACGTTGAGCCACCCATCCTGCCAGCAAAGTCTTGGTCTCAATTGCATATTTCTCCAGTTGACAATACAGTTGTTTGTATTCTGATGCACTACCATAGGACTTAATCAACTCTTTGTCTTGAGTTTCGTATTTTACAGTGGCTAAAGCCTCCTGTAGCTCTTTTCTCCAAACCGAAGTGTCAACAACCTTCATCATTAAAGATGTAGGCTTTTGCTTATTGGCAAACAATTCATAATCGTCCTTCAGGCAAGCCATCCGAATATAGGCGATGTTCATAGGTGCATCTGCTTGACAAATAATCCCCATCGTACCACCTGTATAATAATACAATCTAAGAAACATGGCATCAAACTTATTAAGTGAAGCCTGCAACTTGTTCCAGCAACCAGTCTCCTGCTTAAGGCAGTCTTTCAATGTTGGCTGCAATGGAAGGCTACCCAGCTTAGCAGAATAAAGTGCCACATTGTTCTTATATCGTTTCTCTTGTTGGGTACACCACATTGCCATCCCAGAAGTTGTCTCCCCTGGATTTTCTGATGAATCAAAATACAAGTCACCAAATTTTGCGATGATTTCCTTTTGATAATCATCTTCGTCTGATAGCATTGTATTGACACTGGTTGGCGCATCATCATATCTTGGTCTGTCAACCCCTGCGTAAACTATGTTCGTCAACAGAAGCAACAGACCTGACATTGCAATTCTTGCATGATGAGATTTTGATAAAAATGAGATCACCATAGTTATAACCTTTTTAAATTAATACTTTATGAGATGCAAAGATAGTTATTTTTTTGCAAACAGATGTACAAACTCAGGAAAAGCTTAGCTCCACAAGCCTTGTGGAGCCTAAACATTTGCAGCATCCACCACCATTTATTATTTTTGCAGCCAAAATAACAATAAAAATAATAGGAATATGGAAAGACTCTTTTTTTTCGTGATTGCCGTTGCGTTAGCATTCGGCGTTGGTTGCCTGGGAAGAAACAGAAAGATTGGTTTCGGATGGGCTTTTGGTATCTCACTCATCAATGTGGTGATTGGTCTCATTGTCGTATTATGCTCTAAGAAGAAAATGCCAAATGAGCTTGAAAAGAAAAACTAAGTTGAAGATTTGGGGATGGGCATGTATTCTGATTGGAGTAATTGGCTTTATCAGTATCATTATGCGTGGCAACCCAAACCTCGGACCGAGTGTTTGGGTTGCCATAGGAGTTTATTTGTTATACAGGAAGAATACCTAAAAAAATCACTTCCACTCCACAAGTTTTCTATCCAATGATATCTTCTTGGATTCGCCACGATTACCATCAATGAAATAACTCCCAGCCAGACTTTCATCAAACTGGAGAGTGAAGGCTTGGCGGATACGGGCACATTTCTCATTGATAGAATTAGACAATGGATTCGTCAGGGCTTCGATGCTCTGGCGAATCTTCTCTTCTGAAAGATGTGCCCCGTTGTTGTTCGATTTCTTGCGAATATCCACATAGATATCATATAGCTCTTCCCTATAATCCGACAGACATTTGAAAAGGATTCCCTCCTCATGACGCAAAAAGAGAATATACACCGCCTTTACCAATGGCTCCATCTTGATAGTCATATCATGATAGTCGGGCAGTATGATATCGTAATTCTCCGTGATGACCATTCTACTCAGATTCTTGGGTGGAAAGAGATACTGCTTCAGCACCCAATCGCTTACCCCACCAAGACGCAAGTCCTGTACCTGTCGGTACACCTCCTTCATCTTCTGCCTGATATCATAGCTGAATGTTTCATCTGCCGGAATCGGTGTCGGATCAAATATACTGTATGGAAAATCATCGACAGAGCTGAACATCACTTTGCAATCCGGCAACTTATCATACGCAGCCTGCATCAATGGCATAAAATCCTCATCTTCCTCTATAGACAAAGAATAGGAATTGACATAATATATGCCATCCTCCTCATGGTCTAGCTGTAAGATGCTAGGATGTAATTTCTCCTTATTCTTTTCTTCTACCAATTGCGACAACAGCAAATCGGAAGGAACAGAGATGTTCAAATCCTCTTTATTCATCGCAGGATAGCTGTAGAGAGCTGTCTTCCTGATATGAGGACCCAGAAATGGGAAATAATTAAAATGAATTGACTTGCTGATAAACAAGTTGTTGATATCCACGAGATGGTTGATGATGGAAAGGTTCAACTTTTCATCATACCCATTCTCTACAAAGAATACCTCGCCACGAAGGCGAGTTGGGAAGTCGCGAAACTTCAATACCTTTTTTCTTCCAATCTTTCCGGTCATTACTTACCTATTATTATATGGTTGAGTACAAATTTGTCAATATCAGTTCTATCTTCTTCTGTATTTATCAAATAGCTAAACACTGAACATGGCAAAAAGACAAAAAAGACTCACCCTGAGCGCGCTGTTCTAAAGGGAAGCGGGGTGAGTATGTTGCTGCAAAGGTACAAATGTTATTCGAAACAACAAAACTTTTAGCGAAAAAGTTTCTAAAATTGTTTGAAGCAACAATAGAGAACTATCTTACTGATGGAAACAGCGCTTACATTCCCCAACTTTTTGTGGAATGTTTCCACATACTTTCCTCATATTCCCCACCATCTACTTTTGGTACACAAAATATAAATATCTGATAATCAACCTATACCATTTTTACCCATATTTTTGGCACGCAGATTGTGACTATGAATAGCGGGTTCGATAATGAATCCACAAAGAAAGTAAATAAGAAAGTAAGTAACATTAAATAGTAACAATTTTAAAAATATACGATTATGAAGAAGTTTATGTTTGCAGCTATCGCAGCTATGGTAATGGTTTCAGTAAGCAACGTTTTTGCATCAAGCAGAATGGTAGGTAACGCAGAGGTAGCACCAGTTGATACCGTGGCTCCAGATGCTCCTTCAGATACAACAGAAGTTGGCACTCCTATCCAGCCACAGGCTACCACAGAGGATTCTACCCAGCAGGAGACAACTCAGCAGCAGGAGGCTACAGAGACTGAGCAGCAGACAAATGCTGAATAAGAATTCAATAGAAATACATTAGGATTCAATTGAGTTCATTTTGCAGACGACATATTTAAGAGAATTAATAGGGAAAGCGTAGAATCCTGCTGGCATCACTGCCAGCAGGACTCTACGCTTTTTAAATTATCGAAAATATCCATAAAAGAATGCTACGATCAACACTCCACTTCTTCCATCCTCACCAACTTGCCAGCGACAAACTGCATGATGATTTTATGAAGCGTTGTACCTTGGCGCAGAGCCTCAACCCTTGGAGCCACGGCATATCGCTTGATTTGTTCCTCAGCCTCTTGCCATTGTACTTCTGCCTTGGAAAGTTTGCCATCCTCTGGCTTTGCCTCATAATCTTTCTTCGACAACACCTTCAGTTCCAAGATATAACTATGTTTGGTAGCATAATGGGTTAGATTTGGCAAAAGAAAAAAATCACAATAGCCATGGTTCAACTCTAGCTCTGGAGCGGTATAATAGTAATTGTTCAAATTCAGATATGCCATGAAGAAACCTTGAAGATTGCGCTCCGACTCTATACCGTCACGAACAGACGAGACGTCCTCATACGCCTTTGCCATTGCCTCCAAAGCCTCACGCCATTTTCCCTCAAGAGCCATGTAAGTAAACAGTATCTTCATCTGAGTTAAATCCACAAACTTTTCCTCCTGGTATTGCTCCAACAAATAGCCATAATACTGCTTACGAACATTATTGTTTGGAATACCCAATATCAGCATATCACCAAAAGTATCCTTTATAGTAAGCATACCATAATAAAACAACAGACTCGTAAATATCTGAGGATCCGTCAAACTATATGCAGAGAAGGCTTCTGTCAAAGGAGCCACAATCTGCCCCGTCTCGGCTATCGTGCGAATGACACCCTTGCGATCGCCATCCAACTTATCCAACTGAAGAAGTTTCTTCATCTTGCTGTAGTCAGTCTTTGTGTTTGGGTCTATCATCTCCTTTGGAGCCTCGCCTCTATCCATGTAGTTTCGGAGATAGTAGATTACCATATCACAATTGAACACCTTACTCTGAGTACGCAGAGCATCCTCTGAGAAACAATAGTTATCATACCAAGGCTTCATCTCATCTATCATAGCCTCGATATCACTTGTTGCAGGAATGCCCCCTACCTCTTTATAATAAGCAAACATCTTGCGTACTTCCTCCTGGGAGAAGCCCAGCATTTGGTTGAACTCCGGCTTGGTAGAGATATGCCAGCCAATATTGAAACCACTCGTCACATCGTCCAAGGTAACAGGACTGACACCTGTGATGAAGATACGCTCGAACATACCCTTGAACTTCTTGAAGACATCACGATAGAAACCATCGGCATGGGTGATTGCCCAATATACTTTCTCGCCCTGCTCATTGAGCACGGTATTGGTGAAATTATCATATTCATCGATGATCAGGTAGAGAGGAATGCCCTTGGTCGCAGTTTCATCTTGAAGCAAAGCCAGTTTCTCCGCAGCAGAATCAGTCTTAAAGAACTTCTCCTTAAAATCTGCCAGATAAAACTCTTGATAAACTCGCATGAAGCCGTCCAACTTGACACGCAGATACATATTGAAGTTTTCCTCCAACTTTTCGATACTACCACCTACATACGAGAAATCAAGGTGAAGAACCTGATACCTACCCTGTAAAGGAGTAGGATGCTTGCCTACCCATAAATCACCGAAAAGAGTTTGGAATTTCTCTTTCTTGCTACAGTCATAGTAAGCATGGAGCATACTCAGGAATATGCTCTTACCAAACCGACGTGGACGAATGAAGAAGATGTTGCTTGGCTGGTTTTCCAACAAAGGCAAATACATCGTCTTATCCACATAATATTGATTCTGTTCTATAACAGCCTCAAAGTCATTGATGCCGTAAGGCAAACGTTTCACATTCTGCTTCATGATTGCTTCTTTTCTATTTGAGTAAGTGGTTACGACAGAAATCTATCAGATATAGTCAATATCATGCTTCATTCTGTTTCAGGCACACTATTTTGTGCAAAGATAAACAAAAAGCATGAAACCCGCAAGAGATTTCGTACTTTTTATATGTTTTTGGATACCATTTTTGAGAAAGCAACGTTTTTGCATCAAGCAGAATAGTAGGTAACGCAAAGGATTCATCGCGCGCATACGTATAAATGTTTTTTCTCGAAAAAAGTATCAAAGTCTCATTATTTACATAAAAACTAATGTTATATATCTAGTTATCAGATTGTTTTACCGAATGAGACTTCTCGAAAAATGATGAAAGAAGTATCATGGAAGTATCATAAAATTATGGAAATGCATCATAAAAATACTATTAATAAGCGGAAATATGCTACGAAAACATATAAAAAAGTGCTATTTACAGGCAATAAATACCCAATTTTCTCGTTATTATAGAAATTTTTCATTAAAAACATAACCATTATGGATGAAAAGGAACTTTTGAAAAAGGCTTTCGAATATGGAAACGTACCTAGCCTCATCACCTATTGCTTCACCGAACCATGTCCGATGAAAGACAAGTGTATCCACTATCTATCCGGCCTCTACAAAAACGAGAAGACTGATAGAGGAGATGCCATCTTCCCAAATGCCCTGAAAAACGGGAATTGCAAGTACTTCGCTCCGCTGCGTGTCGTGAAAATGGCATGGGGATTCGACAAACTATTTGCCGAAATGAAAGTGAAAGACGCACCTGCTCTGCGCGCCGAAATGAGAGACTACCTCGGTAGCAAAGGACAATACTACCGTTACAAACTGGGACAACTGAAACTCCTCCCGGAACAGCAGAAATATATCAAACAGCTCTTCGCCAGATACGGATATAAAGACGTTGAGTTCGAACACTTCTCTGAAGAGATTGACTTCACAAACATCTAATCTTTCCAAGAATTTATTGTTACGGTTTGATAAAACTAAAGAGGTATTCATTCCCGTTTCACTATACTGAATATGTCTAGTATTCCAGTTTAGGAGAGCAACTATATGTCTACTTTTTCAGTTCATCAGTTGTTCCCTCTGTGCCCATTAGCTGGTCTAACTATGCCCGTTACACGGGCATCCACAGCCCACCAAGCGGGCATCCACAGAACAAGTGCTGGGCAACAAGTGCCCATAAGGCGGGCAACGAATGCCCAAACTTCGGGACTTGCTTTGGGCAATACAACTAATGATTTATAGTTTATAATTTACAGTTTATAGTTAACACTTAACCATTAACCAGAAATACAATGAAGGTAACTATCGTACATACAAATAATAAAAAGCAGCTCCTCGTAAGCACCAAGACGATGGAGAAGCTGATGGAACGATTCGCAAGGGATGATAGCAAACTGACTATCACCCACTTCCGCGAAAGCGTTCCGTATCTTAGCAACAACTATGAAGGCTACAAGGATATGCCGAAATGGATGCACATCTACCCCGCTGCTGAATTCGCCAAAGACGAAAACAACAACCTGAAGATGAAGGCTTTCAATGGCATCCTGCTGCTGAAATTTGGTAACATCACCGATGTGGATGGTGTGGAGGGCGTTAAACGATCAGTAGCTATCCTGCCTTCTACCCTTGCTGCCATCACTGGCGCCGACGGAAAGACGGTTATCGTTCTGATAAAATTCCAGGGCGAAAATGATTCCTTGCCTACATCAGAAGCGGATGCCGAACTTCTCTATCGCATCGCCTACCAGCAGATTTTCCCTGTATATCAGGCCATTGTCAAGGCTTCGATTCTCGTTGATGGTCCGAAACCATCTATCGAGGCTGGCTCTACCCTATCCCAAGAGCCTTCGATTCACAACAGTTTCATGATGACGCTTGATGCGAAGCCTTATTTCAACAGCAAGGCGGTGGCGATGAAGATTGATAGCCATGCACGTTCTCAAAATCTTACTTCAAGCACGGGAAACAATCAGCAGATGCTGGCTGATTCCGAAACTGCTGAAGAAAATGACAACAAAAAAGAGGATAAGAACAGCGTTAGAAGCAACATCGTAAGCATGATGAAACTGCTGGAAAGCAGATATGATTTCAGATACAACACGGTGATGAAATATGTGGAATATCTGCCGAAGGATAAGGGATGGTATGGCTACCGACCTGTGGATCCTAGAGTGCAGAAGCGTATGACGCTGGAGGTGCAGCTGGCTGATATCCGGGTGAGCATCAAGGATGTACGTAATTTCCTGGAGTCTGATTATATCAAAAACTATAATCCGATAGAGGAATATCTCTTCCAGTGCTACGACAAATGGGATGGAAAGGATCATATCCGTGCCTTGGCCCGCACGGTGCCTACCGCCAATCCTCACTGGGCAGACTGGTTTTACACCTGGTTCCTGGGTATGGTGGACCAGTGGCGTGGCTACTCCCATCGTCAATACGGCAACTCGGTGGCTCCGCTTCTCATTTCCAAACAGGGTTACAACAAGAGTACTTTCTGTCGCCGACTGTTGCCACCGGAACTGCAATGGGGATATAACGATAATCTGATTCTGTCAGAAAAGCGTCAGGTTTATCAGGCGATGGCGCAGTTTATGGTCATCAATCTCGATGAGTTCAACCAGATTTCGCCACAGGTGCAGCAGGGATTTCTGAAGAATCTCATCCAGTTGCCTACGCTGAAATACAAGCCTCCGTATGGCAGTCATGTCATGGAATTTCCTCGTCTCGCCTCGTTCATCGCCACGAGCAACATGAAGGATATTCTCTCCGATCCATCCGGCAACCGAAGATTCATCGGTGTGGAACTGACGGGGCCTATCGACGTGAGCGTGCGTCCGAACTATCAGCAGCTTTTTGCCCAGGCACTTTCTGCCTTGAACAATGGCGAAAAGAGTTATTTCGATGCGCAGCAGGTGAAGCTGATTATGAAGAGCAACAGCCAGTTTGAGATCATCCAACCGATAGACCAGTATTTCCTGCTCTATTTCGAGTTGGTTGAGGATGAGAAAGAGGGTGACTATCTTACTGCCGCCGAGATTTTCGACTATCTGAAGAAGCAGATTGGTTCATCGCTCAAGGTAAACAGCCTGATGGGATTCGGCAGAAAACTGGCGAATATGAGTGAGTTGAAACACAAGAGATTTGCAGATGGAATGAAGTATCTCGTAAAGAAAAAGTGAAATAATGATACTTCTATGATACATGAATGAGACTTCCCGGCATCAGAACCGAGAAGTCTCATTCTTTTTATCTTATTATCTATCAAGTCTTTAAGCCGATATTTTTAACCAAAAATGAGACTTTGAGACTTTTTCTTCAAAAAAAACTTTTTCACGTAAGCGAAAACAATAATCCTTTTAACGGAAATACTTATCCTTTAGATAGCATAAAGGAAGGTGCGGATGAACCAGTAGCAAACGATACCTGCGATGTAACCTACGAAAGCAATCCAGGAGATGTGCTTCATATACCAGCCGAAGGTAATCTTCTCCAAGCCCATTACTACCACACCAGCGGCACTACCGATAATCAGCATTGAACCTCCGACACCGGCACAGTAGGCCAGCAACTGCCAGAAGACACCATCCACAGCCATATCGCCAGCGGCAGCCACAGGATACATTCCCATACATCCGGCTACCAGAGGCACATTGTCAACAATACTTGAAAGCACACCGATGATACCAGTAACCAGGTAGTGGTTGCCATCGAACACGACGTTCAAACCCTGCCCCAAGGCTGTCAACACACCAATCTCAGCCAAGCAGGATACTGCCATCAGGATACCGAGGAAGAAGAGGATGGTACTCATATCAACACGAGAAAGCAACTTGGTTACTCGCTTCTGAGTGCCCTCGGCATCAGCTCCACGATGCAAACCGCGATAGAAAACTTCGGTAGCAGTCCAGAGAACGCCCAATACCAGGAGGATTCCTACGAATGGAGGCAAGTGGGTGATACTCTTGAAGATAGGAACGAAGATCAAACCGCCTACTCCCAACCAGAACACAGCCTTGCGCTGACCTTCGGTGAAATCGCTGACCGATGCATTCTGCTGGGCAGAAACCTCAGGCATCACGAGTTCGCCCTTCAACATGGTCTGAAGGATGAGGGCAGGAATCACCATGGAAACCACAGACGGGATGAAGATTTCGGCGATAACGCCGGCTGCAGTAATCAATCCCTTGTTCCAGAGCATGATGGTGGTAACGTCGCCGATTGGTGAGAAGGCACCACCCGAATTGGCTGCGATGATGACGAGGGATGCATAAACCATGCGATCCTTGTGGTCGGTGACGAGCTTTCGGAGAATCATGATCATCACGATACTGGTGGTCAGATTGTCGAGGATTGCAGAGAGGAAGAAGGTAAGGATAGCGATACGCCAGAGGAGCGCACGCTTCGACTTGGTCTTCATCACCTTGCGAACCCAGTTGAATCCGCCGTTCTGGTCAACGATTTCCACGATGGTCATTGCACCCATCAGGAAGAAGAGTGTTGTGGCGGTATCGCCCAGATGTTCCTGGATGATTCCGGTCACCTTCTCCACCATTCCTGCTGCGCCGCCTGTATAATCAGGGTGCATCAACTGGAGATACTGCATTGGATCCATCATGTAGAGGGTCCAACAACCTACCAACATCAACAGGGCTATCGCAGCCTTGTTAACCTTAGTCAAGCTTTCGGTAGCTATGAGTGCATAGCCGAGCACGAAAACGACAATAATAGAAATTGTAAGTGTAGTCATTACTTTTTATTTATTATTAGATATTCTTGATTCCACTTCTTATGATTTGGCACGTATAATTGTCAAACGTGTGCAAAGGTACAAAAAGAAAAGCAATAACCACCCTTTTCTGTATTATATTTGTATGAAATCGTTTACTTAATTACGGTTTTAACCTGATAATAACCGATTTCGACCAGTATGGTTGAAACATTTCATAAAACATGTAACATGAAATAGATATAAAACGTTATAGAAATGTAAAATCCGAAACAGATAGCTGCCAATGCTTCTGTTTCGGATTATCTTTTCATTTTCTTTTTCTTTCTTATTCTTCCTTAATCTTCCATTCGCTGATGGTTCGCTGGGTGCTGTCAAAGCTGATACCCACTTTTACCAATCGCTTACCTTCAGAATGATAAGGCAGCATGTAGCCCTTTTCATCTATCTGAGCCAAAGCCTCATCGGCACTCTTATCAACCTTCAGTTCGAAGACGTATATCGTATCTGGCATGTGCATCACGGCATCAGCCCTGCCGATGGCGCTCTTCACTTCCGTACGGATATAGATGTTGAGGAAGCTGAACATCAGATAGAAGATGGTCTGATAATGCTTCTCGCTATGATTCTCCAAATCGTATGGTATTGTAGCCAGATAGGTGCGCATGTGCTCCAATGCTGCCTCGATATCGTTTCGATAAACCGCCTTGCAGAATCCCAAGAGAAATGCATCGTTGTCGGAACGGCGAGGATTCACATAATGAGGAATCAACGAATTGAGCAATCCATCGCGTACTTCCTTGTTTGGAATGCCCAACGTATATTCTCGAAACATCGGTTCATATTTCTTGATGGTCAGATAGCCGCTCTGGTAAAGCAAAGGCAAGGCATCCGTCATTTCTTCCGTAGATAGATCAAAGGAGTTCAGTACTACCTCCTGGCTCTCCAGAGAAGCCAGGTTGACATGATACTTATCCAATAGTTTCAAGAGGAAGGATGGAGTACCAGAGCCAAACCAGTAAGGAGCAATCTTGCGTGCATTCAATGCCTTTACCAGACTGAACGGATTGAAAACATCTTCTGAATTCTCGCTGAAATGATAACCGTCGTAGAATTGCGTCAGCTCATTCAGACACTCCTCATACGTCATACCAAGAGTTTCACCCATAGCCTCAATATCCGGTTTCATCTGCGTAGTAAGTTCCGTCTTGCTAATACCACAGATAGCCGAATACTGATCGAACATGCTGATGTTGTCGAGGTTGTTGAGTTCGCTGAAGATGCTGAGCTGCGAGAACTTGGTGATACCGGTGATGAAGGTGAACTCCAGGTATGGGTCGAGCTTTTTCAGAGGACTGTAGAAGTTCTGCATAATGAGACGCAACTGTTTGAGATCATCCTCCTCATGCACCACATCCAGCAAAGGAGCATCATATTCATCAATGATGACAACCACCTTTTCACCCGTCTGCTTGTAAGCTCGCTTTACGATTCCATCCAGTCGGTCGTTTGGATACAATTCATCATCATCCCTGCCATAGAGCTTCTCGTATGGTTTCAGCTGCAAGTCGAGATAATGCTTCAAGCCTTCCTCATCAAAATGCTTGGCACCGCTCAGGTCGAAGTGGAGCACAGGATGCTTCACCCAATCTTTCTCATAATCAGCAATGGCCAATCCCTCGAAAAGTTCCTTTCTTCCCTCAAAATAAGCCTGAAGGGTAGAGGCAAAGAGCGACTTGCCGAATCGTCTCGGACGACTCAGAAAGATATAAGACATCTGCTTTTCCCTGAAATCCACGATATATTTGGTCTTATCTATATAGAGATAGCCATTCTCGCGGATTTTTTCAAATGTCTGAATTCCTACAGGATATTTATTTACTATTTTTGCCATATTCCTACATGCTTTACGTTTTGCGCTGCTAAGTTACGAAGAAAATCTGAATTAGCCAAGCATATTCTAAAAATTATTAGGAAAAGAAGCCCAAAAACGAAGTTAGCTTCATCAGGCATCGAAAGTAGTTTCGGTGCCTGATGAAACTACTTTCGATGCTTGATGAAGCTAATATACTTACGGAGGGAATTTTTCCTCCATCAACGTTTCCTTTTATTGCTCTGAAGATATAGAAGCAAACAAAGTTACTTTTTGAGGAGTTGCCTCTCTAAATGTCCAGTAGAGGCTGCTCTCTTCGGGGAAGGTATCCATGTATTCATTGAGAGAAGCCAAATGCTTGGATAGAGTCTTCTCATCATACTTACCTACTGTAAACGACAGAAGATATTTGCCATTGTCTTTTAGATTAACTGGCTTCAGATGGCTGAGAGCCTCAGCTATGTCGTCTTGATATTCATAAGAATAGACAGATACCACATTCTTTCCTCTGATGATATCGGAGAAACTTCTGAAATCAAAGCCTACCATACCATGAATCTCCACATTCTCATGGTACACTTGCAAGAAGTGCTTCAACTCCATGTATGGATTACAGCCTGGATTTTGCTGAAAAGACAAGATAGAATCGATATCGGATTCATCCTTGATGCAGAGTTCCGGAGTCATTTTTACGACTACATTCTTTCTGGCACGTTCGTGGTTCTCCAATATCTGATGAACATGTTCTGCTCCTTCGGCAGTAGATACCACTACCATATTGATAAGTGTACAAGAACGGTTCTCGATGGAATATATTCCATCTGAGCGAAGCTGATTGATAGCTTGCTGACTAACATCGTCAGCAGCTATCAGCAGCAATGAATCAAATGCGATTTCTTTCATGAGATTGATGCTTGGTAATTATAAAATTCTATTATGTACTTTTATCTCTACTAATATCTTATCTTCATTAGCATCATTAAAGCCCTGACTAAAAGACACTTTAGCTGCATCAGAAAAGAATGGTAGCAAAAACATCAGTTGAGACAGTTCTCCTATCAACAAAGGACAATTCTTTGATGTTTCAATCCGAATATCTACCTTGGTATAAGCAGCCCATTCTACTAAGGTATACAATTTAAACGAACGACAGATTGCCTCTGCCCTACTCTCACCTTCCTGTGGAAAAGAATAGATACGGCGCTTAACCGATAAATTATGATTTTCCTGTTTCATTGTATATTGTTTTTTTTAAATTTCCTGTGCAAAAGTACTGGGAACATGAGTAAATTGGCTGCACAACTTTATTTTTTATTGATATTTTTCAGTGGTGTGAAAGGATTTAGCACACCTAAGCAATAACTTTGCAGTAAAATCGTTATATAGGTATCAACTTTCATTATGACCTGACAGCCACAAAAAACTGTGCAGCCATTGTATGGAAGAATTATAGAACTTTTCAAAAGTAAAACTTATGAGCAAGGACATTTCTCTCAAATCAATAGTTGATTTTGAAAATGACAAAATCAACTTTTATATTCCCCGCTATCAGCGAGGATATAGGTGGAAAAGCCGACAAGTCAGTCAGCTGATAGATGATATTGACTCTTTTAGTCCCACCGAATCCACTCCTTTCTATTTTCTCCAGGCATTAGCTGTTGCTGAAGATATAGAGAATAATAGAGTCAATGTAGTGGATGGACAACAGCGACTTACCACGTTAAATCTGATACTCGGTGAGAAAAGTAGCGAGTTACCTATTGACTATGCTCGTGAGGCGAACCAGGCACTCGATCAGCATTTCAAGAATATGGCCGAAGACGTTATTAAGGAAAAATTGGGTGAGATTGGAACCGAAAGAAGAACCGAATTCTGCAAAAAGATAAAAGGGTGTTGCAAATTTCTCTACTATGAAGTTGACAAAGACAAGGAATTATCAACCTTCTATGAACTTAATAGTGGCAAAATCCCTGCAAAGGATTCTGAATTGGTGAAATGCGTCATGCTGACCTTAGGAAAAGACGAGTCCTCCGATATAACCAATGCACGTGCTGTCGAATGGGATGAGATTGAGCGTAAACTCAACGATAATAGTTTCTTTTCATTTTGCACACCTAGAGATACTTGGAGAAAAGACGACAGGATGACCGTGTTGTTGCGCTATGCAGGACTGACTCCAACACCGCAAGAACAAAGAGAAGAGGTTTTTCCTTTTCTTACAAGAATCCTTGACGAACTGAAGACCAAGTCGCGTATCACAATTTGGAAAATGATATATTCAGTATTTTATCGTTTATTAGAATGGTACAACGACCCTCTCATGTATCATGCTTTTGGAGCTATTGTTCATCAAAGAAATAATAAGGATATCAAGCCCAAAACAAGAAAGGAGATATTGGACGCTATAGAAAAAATGGCAGAATACAAGCCAAAAGAAGACAAGAACGATTACTCCAACTGGGGAGAAGATTTATTTAATTATCTGTTGCTCAGCAATGTCGCTTTCTGTTGGAAAAGATGGCCCTATCGCTATAGCTTTGAAATGCATCGACAAGTAGAAGCTTGGTCGATTGAGCATATATTTGCCAGAAACCAAAAAGTTTTGGATGAAAAAGAACTAGAAGAGTGGTTAGGCAATGACTATTCTAAAAGTGTGTTTGACGAGTATCAAAAAGAATGCAAAGAAGGAGAAGGAGGAGGAAAAGGAAAAGGAGATGATTGGCTAGCTAAAAAACTAGGCAGTAGATACCCGACAACAGAAGATAATTCTATCGGAAATCTTGCATTGTTGCCAAAAGATGCAAACTCCTCGTTAAATAACAAGTTGTTTGAAGGAAAACGGAAAGCTGTTTCTGAATGGACACGTAATAGTTGGACTGAGTATTGGGCACCTCCTCTCACAGAAGCCGTGTTTATGAAATCACTCCCTGGATTAAAGATGACAGATCCATATTGGTCAGAAGAAGATAAAAAAGCTTATCGAAATTCTATGAGCAAGGACATCGATAGTTTTATTGACAAATTAAAGAATCCTGTAAAAATATGAAAAATGATATTTTAAAGCACTATATAGAAGTACCAGACAATTTGTTTGCACTATTGTCCAGGTATCGTGTGGTTATTCCTGGCATTCAACGCCATTATGTCCAGGGAGCCAATAATCCCAAGGCCGAAAGCGTGCGTAAACAGTTTATAAAAGAAATCTTCACTGCAATAGAAAAAAAGCAGAATGAATTCAGTCTGCATTTCATCTATGGTCCCATCAACACTGATGGAGAAGATTCTTTTGTACCCGTAGATGGTCAGCAACGCTTGACCACCTTATGGCTGATTGCAAGATACGCAGCGGAAAAGGCAGAGCCTTCTGATCGCAAGCACTTGCTACACTTACTTTCTCGTTTTACCTATGAAGACCGAATCAATGCCAAACGATTCTGTCAGGCATTGACATGTGAAGACTCGAGATGGGACATTACCCAAGACCCGAATCCTAATATCCTTTGTCAGGATTGGTTTGTGGACTATTGGAAAGAGGATGAGACTGTAGCTTCTATGATAAGAATGCTTTCCACTATTTATGAAGAATGGAATAAATACCAAGACACCATCACAGCAGAGGATATTTTGGAGGCTATTGACTCAAAAATCAGATTTAATCTGAAGATAGATGCCTTTGGTGATGATATCTACATGAAGATGAATGCCCGTGGACTGCAATTGACACAATGGGAGAACTTCAAAGCCAAATTCTCGGAAGACTTACGCGAAGATAAAAAAGAATGGTGGGTTAAAAAAATGGAAGAACTTTCCAATCGTTTTTTCACGCTTTCAGACAAACAACACGAATTGCCGGATAATGCTTTCTTCGCTTTGTATGCACGAATCATGGCCTACGAAGCGAGAGAATCTGGCGTGGATTGCGGTAATAACATCAAGGAGCTTGCAGATTATAAGAAATGGAATCATATCGAATTGCCATTTGTTCCATATTCTGATTTTTCTGGTATTATGCAAGGAATCCAAGAAAGACAAGATTCGGGAAACGAGCCCATTGCTTCAACTGTTGCAGACACATGTGTAAAGATGCTAGAAACTGTTCTGGACAACGCCAAAAACAACGTACCTTATTTTGGAGATAGTAAATTATTTGATACATTCTTTCATCCCCAAAACGGAAATGAACTCGACTTCACACTATGCTGTTATGAATATTTTAAGAAATTTGATAATATAGATAATTGCGATTTCTTGAAAGCTCTGCGTTTAATGTGGAACATTCTCGAAAATGTAAATAAACAATACGATAAGCCAGACAATAGGATTGAACTTGTCAAAAAATTCATTGACTTAGAGGACAAAACATTGTACTCTCGCAAAATCACATTGTACTCTCACCAAATCGAGGAAATAATCGGTTCAGATGCTCCAGAGCAAGCGAAAGAGGAAGCTGAAAAGGCTATCCAAATGCATTGTAATGACCAATCCATGCCAAATGATTGGAATGAGGAAACACTTGGTCCATGGAGTAATTGGAACGATGCAATAGAGAAAGCTGAAGAATGTGCGTTCTTTCATGGTTCCATCCGTTTCCTTTACAGGAATAGCAATGGAGATACCACTTGTTGGAAGAAGTTTGCGACCAAACTCAGTAATTGCAAGAAACTCTTCACCAAAGATGGTCTTTCTGAGGAGATGAAGGTGAAAGCTAACCAAGTGCTTATTTCTCATTGCGGAAATTGGGAAGTCCTCAAACGGAAACCGGTATTTGATGCTAACAAAGAGAGTTGGAAACAAGTTCTAACAGACTTTTCGCTTTCAGAATGCGTGAATGGTCTGATTTTATCACCGAATGAGATTGTAGATAATCATGACGATATCATACAGTTATTAATTGATAATGACATCTGGAAGAATCTTATAAACGAGAATTCTGGATATGAACTTGAATGGAAGGAAAACTCTCCATCATTATGGTGGAACTGGCATTTAAAATTAACGCTGAAATTGACGCGCAACAATCGTGAAGATATCTTAGATGCATTTATTAACGAATCTAAAGTTACATTCGATGCACCAGAAGAAAAACGATATAGGAAAATAAAAGGCAAAAATTACTATTTTGCAGTACCTATGTGGTTTGAGTACAAGTATAAAGGTAAAGAATATCATTTTGCTTGGCAAACATGGGGAAACATAGATATGTATGATAATGACTGGGAAAGATTATACAAATTATACGAACAATACGACGAAGAGATGGCTAATAATTTCACCATCTATATTGACAAAGAAACAGGACACGACTCTTCCTATTACATCAAGAAGATTGAAAAGTGCATCGACTGTTACGAGAAAATTCATAACAAATAAAAGAAACAGAATATGGCTATCAATCAATTGAACAAATATGTCTGGCTCGTGGAAACCATCCATCGGGCTAGAAAAAGGGGCGGCATCACCTTAAAGGAAATCCAAAGCAGATGGAAGGATTCTGATCTCAGCGAAGGAACGGAACTCTCTCGCCGTACCTTCATCAACAACCTCCATTCCATCGAGGAACTGTTTGAAATCAGCATCAGCTGTGGCAGCGGATACCGCTATTACATTGAGTATGGTGACTGTTTCGAGGAAGGAAGTGCCAGAAGCTGGATGCTCAATGCCTTCTCCCTCAATGCCATGGTTGGCAGCAGTCGCAAGCTCAAGGAACGTGTACTCCTGGAAGATATGCCTTCTGGCAGAAACTATCTGGAAGACATCATCAAGGCGATGCGTGACAACCGCGTCATCTCCATATCCTACTATAGCTTCAATACAGAAGAGTATCATGAATTTGATATTCATCCTTATTTCGTAAAGGCTTTCAAGAAGCGTTGGTATGTGGTGGCTTACAGTCCTGGCACAGATGACATCCGATGCTATGCGCTCGACCGTATGGAGAATGTCACCATCTCTGAAGAAACATTCAAATTGCCAGAGGATCTGGATCCTGCTGAATATTTCAAGGATTGCTTCGGCATCATCAACAACGAGGATTCTGAGGTGCAAAAGGTGGTACTCAAAGTGGATGCATTCCAAAGCAACTATATCCGCAACCTTCCTCTCCATACCTCACAAAAGGAAACGGAGCGCACAGATGAATATTCTATCTTTGAATACCATCTGAAGCCTGAATTCGATTTTGAACAGGAGATATTCTCCAACATGGATACCATGGAAGTATTGGAACCTCAATGGCTAAGGGAGGATATTGCCGAAAAATTGAGAAATCTCACAAAGAAATACCAGATTTAATCTATTAAGGAATAACAGATTTAATCTATTAAGGAATAACAGATTTAATCTATCAAGAAATATCAGATACAATCATCTGAAACTTGGAGAAAAAGGCGGCAAATACATTTTTCGTATTTACCGCCTTTTCTTTATGGGTGATGCATCAGAAC
>ERZ1026903.332-NODE-332-length-23495-cov-61.059514_pt1 | contig 23495 bp, 18 predicted proteins | sample MGYA00380180_ERZ1026903 | MGnify/ENA primary metagenome ERZ1026903 (study PRJEB33269, sample SAMEA4719816) | human gut metagenome | biome: human-associated habitat; feature: organic feature; material: feces | place: Cameroon | collected 2013-10 ... | reverse complement strand
GCAAAGTTACAACATTATTTTGAGATATACAATACGGAGTTGAGCGGATACTTACAAAGAATTGGGTATTGACGAATTGATTGATGAAATAATGAATTTACCGTCCAAGTCATTTGGCTATTTCCCTATTGTCACTGCAGCAATAGAAGAAGCTAACAAGAGAGAGAATAAACCTTTGTTTCTTTTTAAGATGAGTAACAAGGATCTTTCTTATGCAGCAACAGCTTCTAAAGGGTTAAGAAATGGTCGAGGAACAGAGAATCTTCATACAATGTATCTCAAAGCTCTTCTGGGGATGACACAGAGTGTTTTTGATATCGGAAGTGGAATGGTATTCTTTCGTCACCAGACTAAAGGTTTGGCAGAAACAACGGCAAGACATAAAGCTAATGAGTTTGTTGCTAATAAGAACAAGCTTAATGACAAGAAAAAGAGTATTTTTGGCTATGAGATAGTGAAGAATAAACGTTTTACGGTAGATAAGTACCTTTTTAAGTTGTCTATGAATTTGAATTATTCACAACCAAATAAATTTGATGTAAATTCTAAAGTTCGTGAAATAATTAGTAATGGAGGTATAAAGCATATTATCGGCATTGATCGTGGTGAACGTAATTTACTTTATCTGTCTTTAATAGATTTGAAGGGAAATATTGTCATGCAAAAGTCTCTCAATATTCTCAAGGATGATCATAATGCAAAGGGAACTGATTATAAAGGTTTGCTGACAGAACGAGAAGGAGAAAATAAAGAAGCTCGCCGCAATTGGAAGAAAATAGCGAATATCAAAGATTTAAAACGAGGTTATTTAAGTCAGGTAGTACATATCATTAGTAAAATGATGGTAGAATACAATGCAATTGTTGTACTTGAAGATTTAAATCCAGGTTTTATCAGAGGTAGACAAAAAATCGAACGTAACGTATATGAGCAATTCGAAAGAAAGCTAATTGACAAGTTGAATTTTTATGTTGACAAGCATAAAGATGCCTATGAAACGGGAGGTTTGTTGCATGCACTTCAGCTTACTTCTGAATTTAAAAATTTCAAGAAAAGTGAGCATCAGAATGGATGTCTTTTCTATATCCCAGCATGGAATACTAGTAAAATAGATCCTGCTACTGGTTTTGCCAATCTCCTTGATACGAGATATACGAATGCAGATAAGGCGCGTGAATTCTTTAAAAAATTTGATGCGATTCGTTATAATGAGGATAAAGATTGGTTTGAGTTTGAATTTGATTACGATAACTTCACTCAGAAGGCACATGGCACTCGTACTAAGTGGACGCTCTGTACCTATGGTAATCGTCTGCGTTCTTCTCGAAACCCAGCAAAGCAATATAATCGGTATCCTGAGTTAGTAGTGCTAACCGATGAATTCAAAAGAATACTTGGAGAAGTTGGTATTGATATTCATGAGAATCTGAAAGAGGCAATCTGTAAATTGGAAGATAAAAAACATCTCGAACCTTTGATGCAGTTTATGAAATTGTTGCTTCAATTACGTAATAGTAGGACGAATCCAGAAGAGGATTACATCCTTTCTCCTGTTGCTGATGAAAACGGAAGATTCTATGATAGTCGTTCTTGTGGTGATGATCTTCCTGAAAATGCGGATGCTAATGGCGCTTACAATATTGCTCGCAAGGGACTGATGATGATTGAGCAGATAAAAGATGCTAAGGATTTGGATAACTTGAAGTTTGATATTTCCAACAAGTCTTGGCTCAATTTTGCACAACAAAAGCCATATAAGAATGAATGATTACATTCCGCTTTCAACGTTGAATGACTTTATTTTCTGTCCGTACTCCATATACTTACATAGCGTGTATATGGAGTTGGATGGAGGTTTATATAAAGCCGCTCCACAGACCAAAGGTACTCTGGCACACCAAGGCGTGGATGAAAAGAAAGGGAGTACTCGCAAGAGTGATATGATGTCGCTCCCTGTCTATTGCGATGAGTTGGGCATATCTGGCAAGATTGATGTCTATAAACAGAACAAGCGTTTGTTGATAGAGCGTAAGAACAATCTCAAACGCATCTTTCGTGGTCAGATTTATCAACTTTGGGGACAATACTTCTGTTTGAAAGAAATGGGATATGAAGTTGAACAACTTGCTTTCTATGAAATATCAACAAATAAGATGATTCCTGTTGAATTGCCGGGAGAACTTGGAAAACAGGAATTGGTAGGATTCATAGAACAGTTTAAACGTTATAATCCTGCTTCTACTACGATCCAGGTAAATCCAAACAAGTGCATCCATTGCATCTATTGCAATCTTTGCGATATAACGAATACTGATAATGTTTACACATAAAGACATAGAAATGCGAACCATTTTTGTGGTTAATTGCATAGAGCATAATCGGAGTCTTCGAGTAAATAGCGGAGAACTGATGTTGGAGGAGTTGGAAGGTGATAAGAAAAAGACCTTGACTAAGTTCCCCTTCCAAAAGTTGTTGGCTCTTTTCATTATCGGTCACATCACAGTGACAACTCCACTGATTGATAAATGCAAAAAATATGGAGTCGCTTTAGTGGTGATGAAGCCAAATCTTCGTCCTGTTTTCTTTTGGACAAACTCTGCCGAGGCAAACTATCTGCTTCGAAAAAGACAGTTTGAATACAGTACAGATGATCTTAGTATCGCTAAATGCATTGTATATAATAAGGTGTTGAATCAGAAAACTGCATTGGCAAAGACTCGAAAGAAGGATAGCTATACAGTGGATGCCGTCAAGCAATGTGATGCTGCATTAGTTACTTTGCCGGACGTTGATGAATACAATCAGTTGATGGGACTTGAAGGAACTGTTGCCAAGACATATTTTTCTGCATATTACCAGAATCAAAACTGGAGAGGGAGACATCCAAGAATGAAGAGTGATGTGATGAATGTGACACTGGATATTGGCTACTCTATCCTATTCAACTTTATGGAAAGTTTCATTCGTATGTTTGGATTTGATCTGTATGTTGGTGTGTACCATCGATTATGGTTCAAGCGCAAATCATTGGTATGTGACTTGATGGAACCATTTAGGTGCATCATAGATCATGCAGTATTGTTGGCGTTTAATAGAAAGCAGTTTTCTGAGAAAGACTTTACTCTGATAAAGCAGGAGTATCATTTGAAGTATGAGAAGTGTGCTGACTACTACAAGGTATTTTATGATGAGTTGATTGCAAGGAAAATGGATATATTCAAGTTCGTTCAGCAATACTATCGTTGCTTCATGGGGTGTAAGTCTGTAAAAGAGTATCCAATATTTGAGTTTTAGATGGTAATTGTTAGTTATGACATAACGGATGATAAGATGCGCACCAACTTTTCTAAAATGCTCAAGAGTCATGGTGCTATCCGTCTTCAATTTTCTGTGTACGAGGTAAGGAATACAAAAAGAATTGTTGATAATCTCGTGGCTAAGATAGAGGCTTATGCTAAGCATTTTACAGCTGATGATAGTGTAATTCTCTTTGATGTGGATTCTGACAAGCTTACTAAGTATGGTAATGCTATTCATAGAGATCAAGCCGTAGTCTATTTTTGATTGCGCAAACCTTGGTCTTTATATTTTAGAACCTATGTATATAACCGTCTGAGCTGTAGCGCGTTCTTTGAAATTTTGAATTTGTGCTTTGAGGAAGGGGTAAAAAACTTCTTTAAAAAAAATACTGAAAATGCTTTTGTTTAAAGGATTTTTTGTATCTTTGCAATCGATAAGGGGCTAGTAAGCTCTAATAATTTCTACTATTGTAGATAGTATGCCTTCACCATCGTAGATGACCGGGCTAGTAAGCTCTAATAATTTCTACTATTGTAGATCAAAGTTATGGCGGCGCAGACAGATACCAGGCTAGTAAGTTCTAATAATTTCTACTATTGTAGATTGCGGTGTGGGCTTAGCCCTCCGCCTAGCGGCTAGTAAGTTCTAATAATTTCTACTATTGTAGATATTCCGTATAAAGCTCGGGCACTCTTTCGGGCTAGTAAGCTCTAATAATTTCTACTATTGTAGATAAGAAGTAAAGGAGTAAAGCGTATGGAGGGCTAGTAAGCTCTGATAATTTCTACTATTGTAGATTCTTTCTGTTTGCTCTTTACCGATTTTTGGCTAGTAAGTTCTGATAAATTCTACTATTGTAGATCTACGATGCAATATCTTTTCCGTCTGCTACAGGCTAGTAAGCTCTGATAATTTCTACTATTGTAGATCGCATAGCCCTCTACCTGAAAATGAAGACGGCTAGTAAGCTCTGATAATTTCTACTATTGTAGATGATATTGTGGAACAAGAATTAAAATAATAAGGCTAGTAAGCTCTAATAATTTCTACTATTGTAGATAATTCCATAAAGGTTCGATTAGCTCTATTAACAAGATTTTATTCTTTGGGGTATAGGTGCTTTCGCCTTGAGGTATAATGCGATTTAGTAGTATTGCATTTTTGGGTGGTCACTTTCAGTATGTGTGTGGATTCAATTGAGGATTTGTTAATACTATAGCTGGGCACTACATTAAGTCTGTGTAAAAACACAGGCTGTGGCGGTAAAGTCGGTGAGACTTCATAAACCTGTCAATTAGGTTTGGAGTTTGATGTAGAGTAAGGTTATTATATTTTGCGCCGGAGTGGTTGTTCGGAAATTCCGAACAACCACTCTGAATCATAAGAGTAGAGTATGAACTGCTATATTTGAGTTTAATTTGCTTGCACTAATCTCACTATTGTCACACTATTTGTTAATAGCTTGATATATAACAGTATAGGTGTGACGATTAGTGCCTTTTTAATTGTCACCTAATGTCACCTGGTAGAAATAAATAATTCTGCCTGGCTATTAACAGCTTGGTAAAACAGGAAATAAGATAATATAAAAAGTGGTCTGTCGGAATTTCCGACAGACCACTCGATATGGTGTTTTACGAGAAGTTTACTCCTATTTTATCACCTTCAGAACCTGGTCGGCAAAGCTTCGCATTCCCTTGATGGTTGGGTGACCGTTCTTCTTGTCTATGTCATGAAGGGCGATGACCGGAATCTGATAGGTCTTGCAGATCTTTTTTACTGATTCGTTGATCTCATCCTTCAGCTCTGAATTTAGAATGAAGTAGATATCTACATTCGGATGGCGCTGACGGAGATCGGAAAGCAACTTCGCCAGGGCAGGACGGAAACAGTAGAGGTCGGCACGCTTCCAGTTGCTGTACTGGTAATTGCCGATAGGGGCATTCGCCCAACTGTCGTTCGTTCCGCCGCAAATCAAGATGATGTCCGGATTGCCCAGCAGGGTGGTGCGGTTGATGAATGAACGGTCGCTGTAATCCTCATCGCTGTAGCCGGTGTTGCAGATGGTGGAACCGGAATAGGAATTGATGTTGCCCATCTTGTAACCACCTTCCTTGATAACCTGCCACCACCAGGTTTGCTCCACCTTGTTGACATCGGTTGCTTTTTGAACCGCAGTGGTGTACCAGGTGGCATATCCCTTTGGGATGAAACCCTCGAAAGTTGAATACGAGTCGCCGAGCACGGCAACGGTCTGCTTTACCTGTGCCAGAAGAGGCATCAGGGCGAACATAAAGAGGCAGACGATAACTGATAATCTTTTCATGACGTTTTATTTAAAATTTATTGTTTGATTTTGATTATTTTCTTATTACCAGATACGCAGTGCCGTATCTGGTTCTTTTGCTCTTCAATCCATCGATGTTCTGAAGCTCCCTGCCGAATCTGTGCAAACTCGTTATCTGCAGTGATGAACCGATTTTCTGCTTCAGAATACTGTATATGGCAGTAGCGGTGAGATATTCTCCCTTTTCCACATCGTTAGTCGGCTCGAAAACCTCCAGAAAGCATTGCTTGATGGGCGAAAACTGCTCAAACTGTCGGTTGCTCTGCATGATGACGGCTGTTTCCGCAGCATCGAAATAGGATTTCTCTCCCTGCTCCAGGGCTTGCATCGCCTGCGCATAAAGCTGCTCATAGTTCAGTCTGCCGCTTACTTCTATCGGGCCTGTCAGCTCTACACCCAGGAATCGGCGGTTGCCGGATGGGTCGGCGAGGATATCCGTCATGTTGCTCGTGGCGATGAAGGAGGCGAGACGAGGAAATTCCTGTACATGACTTCCGTATGGCGGCTTGATCTTCACCGTGGGCAGTTGCAGCAGGTTCTTTAGGAATCCCTGTTGAACCTGTGGCGAAATCTGATTGAATTCATCGAGATTGATGAGCAGAAATTGCGACATCGCCTGCAACACCTGTCGCTTCTCCGACAGAATCATATTGTCGGTAAAGCCCCACGATAACTCATTCGGAATCAGACGGCGACAGAATGTACTCTTGTTGTAACCCTGCTTGGAGATGAGCAGCGGCATGGTACTGTTGCCATATTGCTTGCGATATACGCCACGCCACTGGTCCACCATTCCCAGGAACCAGGTGTAAAACCAGTCTTCCCAATGCGGATTCTTGGTAGGAACGGTTCGAGCCAGAGCTCGGATGCGGTCCTTGCCGTCCCATTTTCCCAGACAGTCGTATAGGTATGACTCTATCGGACTGTAATTTTTGATGCGGTCCGACTCCAGGAAGTTTCTCACATCCTTGATGCTTACATGGATGTCGGCAATCTGCACATCTAGCGTCATGCTTTTCTGCACACGGGCATCCACCGGCTTGAAGTCTCCCACCCACGAATTGTTGGGGCGATATTCCGTAAATTTCATTACCGTATTGTAGCGGAACTGATAGCGGCTTTCCAGATAATTGATCATCTGCAGGATGTCTGTTCTGCCTTTTCCTGCGGCTGCACTCTTCGATTTCTTATCTTTGGAGTGAGTGGCATAGGCGCTTCCCACCACCTGGCGGAGCTGCTCTTCGGCTACTTCGTACCAGTTGTTTCTGCGGATGTGGATGAATGCCTCCTCTTCGGTGAGTCCCATGTGGCAGAGTTTGGCTGCGATGGCAGAGAGACGGGCAAGCAGTTGGTCATTTTCATTTGTCCAATTCATCTTTGCCTCCGTCATTTCTTCCGCAGCCTCCTTTGCCGCCTTGCGATAGAGAAATTCGTAGTCATTGTATGCTTTCAGGTCATCTACGGCTTTTGGAACAGCAGCCTTGGTGGGACTGTTTCTGGAGATGCGCATCGCCACCGCCTTGCTGTTATAATAAGGTGATGGATCGAGGGTGAGCATGAAATTGGATTTTATGGTTGGCTTCTTTTCCTTGAGTTCTGCCTGTATCTGAGAAAGATAGAGTGACTTGACCTGCTCGTAGGCACACTGATAGAGCAGTTCTGCATCAGCCTCCTTTTCTGGAATCTTTCCTTCTTCATCGCAGATGCAGACGAGCACGATGAGGCTTCTGCCGTCGGCTCCGGTGATGGCTGCGAAAGTCATCGGCAACAGACTGGCTGCTTTTCTGGCTGCCACCATCTCCTGGTCTGTCATCAGATGGATGAAGTGGAGCATCAGCAGTCCGTTCGATTTTTTGAATACAAGGTTGTCGCTTTCATCCTTTCCGAACTCTGCGGCAGGATAAACGTGTTGCCATTCCTTGATGCCTTTATAAAACTGATAATCGCCTTCCATCAGGGGCACGCTCATCCTGAAATTGGCGACACTCTGTTTCGAATCGTCTTTGGCGATACGTTCCAGAAAACTGTCAATGGTTTTCGTACTTACCATCAACTTGTTCTGTTTGTTGGTTCTTGTGATAGTAAACTTCATTCTTTCTTGTGTATGGTATGTTGCTTCAAGTGTTTGCCCAGACTTGCCCGGAGCCTTGGGCAAAAGTGCCCGGCTATTCCGGGCAAAAGTACTCATAGTCTCGGGCACTCATACTCATGTACTCGGGTATTCATACTCATGTACACGGGTACGGATACTCATGTTCATGGGTATGAGTGCTCATGTTCATGGGTACATTTCTTTCATGATAGCCGGCTGCTAATAGTTAACCTCTTCTGTATATCGGTCGAATCTCATATTGGTGTATCCATGTCCCTTGCACCATTGCAGGATGTACTGTTGCTGTACGGGAACGAGACCAACTTGTCCTAATTTATAGCGATAGTAGGAGGTGCTGCTTCCGAAGTAGGAAGTCATGTGCAATCTGAAGCTTCCTTCGTCCTTGCGTTTCAGCTCATCCAGAAGGTTCTCGAATCCGTATGCCATTTTCATCATACGGAGTTGCAGGAAGTGTTCGCACTTGTTGTCGTGATAAGCGTCGGGATAGATGGCGTAGCCAGAGGTCTGTTCCGGTCTCTTGTAGGTCACGGAAAGATAGTGTGCGCATTCCTGGGCTAGTGGACATTGCTGGTTGAAGCAGTAGGTCCATGAGTTGTAAGCGTCTCCTTTTGAGAAGTAAATTCTTACTAAATCTGCTTGAGTCATTGGATTTTGTGTTTATAAGATTGATAAATAGTGGTTTCACAGGAGTCGTAAGCTTCTAGGTGGAATCGGCAAGAATTGTTCTTGCTGGTTGCAAAGATACAAAAAAAGAATCGAAATGCAAGCTTTTTCCTCTCTTTTTTCTGTTTTTCTTCGAAAAGTCTGTGCTTTTCTTTCAAAAATCCCGCTTTTTTCGCCGTAGCGTGGCATTAGGTGGCATTAAGTGGCAATAGATAATACCCTTATTGCCACACTTAAATAGCTGGATGTCAGATAGCTATCTTGTAGTGTGGCAATAGTGGTATTATATTAATGGAAAACTTTTCTTGCTAACGAAAGTATTTAAATCCGAGAAATAATTCGGCTTAAAAAACTCAAATCCGAGAAATAATTTGCAATCAGACGGAAATGATAGGTGGTACGGTATGCCCGTTTCTGGTTGCCACTTTTATTTTACGATTTAAGTATGGCTCGAAAATATCTTAAAAGAAGAAATCATTTCCCTTAAGGAAAAAACTATTTTCCCTTAAGGAAAAAAATAAAAACCCTTAAGGAAAAATTCTCAATCTCTTTTTTCCCCATTTTTCTGGTGTTTTTGCCAGATTTCCTTTCTTAGGAATATTGTTTACAAAGATAGGAGGAGAAGTGGGATGGGCTAAAGATGAAAAAATAGTTGTAGCTACTTATGCCCATAGGGGGTGCTGAGTAGTTACGTTTTTATTCGCAAAAGACAAAAAAGCATAAATAGTGAATTGTATAAATGGTCAAGTGAAATATTATCATTATCTTTGTAGCTAAAATTATAGGTAACAAAACTATGACGCCAGAAGAAAAAGCAAGAGTCAAAATAGACCAATGGTTTGCTGATGCAGGATGGAAAGTTGTCAATCGGGATGAATACGAGCCTACCATCTCAGCCGTAGCTATTCGTGAGGGATTGCTCAAAGGTAATCTTGAAGCAGATTATTTCCTGTTTATCAATGGGAAAGCTGTCGGTGTGCTCGAAGCTAAACGAGAAGAAATTAATATTTCTTCCAATATTGTGAGTGAACAGGCTATCACATATGCAAAGAGTGTACCTGACTGTTATCAAGCCTGGCAAAAACCTTTGCCTTTCCTTTTTAAATCAAATGGCAAGGAAATAGAGTTTTTTGATTATAGACATCGTGAAACTTCAGAATGGGAAAACATCAGCCGCATTCTTACTCCAAAGGAAATAGTAAAGATGTTAGGCATTGACGACCCTTTTGCCGGACTTCCTACATTGAATAAGAAAGGTCTGCGAGAATGCCAATATGAGGCAGTAACAGAATTGGAGAAAAGCTTCCGTATAGGTCAAAATCGTGCATTGATGGTTTTAGCTACTGGTGCCGGCAAAACATATACGGCATGTCTCACGGCCTATCGCATGCTTAGCTATACTCCTATGCGTCGTGTTCTGTTTCTTGTTGACCGCAATAACCTCGGAAAACAGGCAGAAACAGAGTTTGGCACATTCCGCCTTACGGAAACTGGTGATGCCTTCAATACTATCTATGCAGTCAACAGGTTGAAGTCGGCTGAAGTACCAACAGACAGCAATGTGGTTATCTGTACCATACAAAGATTATTCTCACTCTTAAAAGGAGAAGAGATTACGGATACAGATGATGACGATGAAGATACAGCTGATGGTGAAGTAACATTACCAGACAACCCAAACTTACCACACGATTTCTTCGACCTTATCATTATAGATGAGTGTCACCGTTCTATTTATGGCAACTGGCGCAAGGTGCTAGAATACTTTGATACAGCTCGCCTTATTGGTCTTACAGCGACACCAATTCCAGAAACGATGGCATTCTTCAACAACAACCGTGTTGTAAACTATACGCTTGAGCAGTCAATCATAGATGGTGTCAACGTCGATAGCCGCATCTATCGAATCAGAACAAAGGTAACAGAAGAAGGTGGAGCTATCATGCAAGGTCAGAAAACCAAAGTTGAGACTCGATATACTGGTGAAGTTAAAACCGTAAGTACAAAGGAAACGAAGACTTATACGAAAGAAGAGTTAAACCGAAGCATCATCAACCCTGCCCAGATAAAACTTATTCTTTCCACTTATCGTGATGCAGTCTATACAGAAATGTTCAATGACCCTCAAAGAGAGCCCAACATGGACTATCTGCCAAAGACCCTCATCTTTGCGCTCAACGAGAACCATGCAACAAATATAGTTCAAATTGCTAAAGAAGTTTTTGGACGCACGGATGATCGCTTTGTTCAGAAGATAACCTATTCAGCAGGAGATAGCAATGAACTGATACGTCAGTTTCGTAACGACAAGGACTTTCGCATTGCCGTAACCTGTACCCTTGTGGCAACAGGAACAGATGTAAAGCCTCTGGAAGTCGTGATGTTTATGCGTGATGTGGCTTCAGCTCCCCTCTATACACAGATGAAAGGTCGTGGAGTCCGGACAATAGGTGATGAACAGCTGCGCAACGTGACACCTAATGCAATAAGCAAAGACTGTTTCTTCCTTGTTGATGCAGTAGGAGTAACCGAACATGAGCATATCATACCAGGTCAGTATGAAGGTCCAGAGACAGAGACCATCACATTAAAAGAACTATTGGAACGTATCGCTCATGGAAATCTGCCAGACAATTACCTCAAGCGACTTGCTGCCACATTATCCAGACTTTACAATAAGGCAGATAATGCACAGCGACAGGAATTTGTCCGCATCGCTCATGATGACATGCTGGAAATTGCTCAACGCATCTATGATGCTCTCGATCCTGAGCACCAGCCACAATTGCCACCATACGTAGATATCAATGAACCTAACAATGAACGTAAGGGTTTGGTATCTCCGATAGCTAATCATGCCAATGTCTGTAAGTACATACTGATTCTTGCAGCTGGTTTTGTCAACACACTGATGCCTGGAGAAGATACGCTCATATCCAAAGGTTTCTCTATAGAAGAGGCTCAAAGTACCACAGATGCATTTGAACAATATTGCTGCGACCACTGTGATGACATAGAAGCTTTACGCATTCTATATAATAACGAGGGCGAACCTATCACCTATTCTATGCTGAAAGACTTGGAAAACAAGTTGAAGATGGAGAACAACCGCTTTGCACAAAAGCTCTTATGGAATTCATACGCCATCGTATATGGTGATAAAGTACGCCGCACGACCAAGAAGGAAGAATCGGAGGCTCTTACCAACATCATCCAACTGGTACGATTCGCTTACCATCAGACAGAAAAACTGGAAAGTGCCTATCCTACAGCTCGAAGCATGTTTAATCTTTGGTATGGTCGAAAACAAATGGATATAACACCGAAGCAGAAGGATTTGATAGGCAAGATAGTGGAATACATCGCAGCCAATGGAGCCTGCAACGTGCGAGAGATAAGGAAGAACGATGTCACCCATGCAGCCCAATTGATTGCAGCTTTCGGAAACATGCAGAAAGCTGACGAGGCTTTGGATTCCGTATATAAATTTATAGTATTAAGAACAACAGCATAGTATATAAATATGGCTAAAAATATAACAACAGAGCAAACGCTCACAAAAAAGGTGTGGAATCTTGCTACGACATTAGCAGGACAAGGTATAGGTTTTACAGACTATATCACACAGCTTACCTATCTTCTCTTCTTGAAGATGGATGACGAGAATATGGAACTCTTTGGAGAAGACTCGTCTATTCCAGTAGGCTACAGATGGAAAGACCTGACAGAATTGGACGGTTTTGATCTCGTAAATCAGTATGAGGATACACTCAAGCTGCTGAGTGGACAAGACAATCTCATTGGAACAATTTATACCAAAGCACAAAACAAGATAGACAAGCCTGTTTATCTGAAAAAAGTCATCACCATGATAGATGAAGAGCAATGGCTCATCATGGATGGAGATGTGAAAGGTGCTATCTATGAGAGCATCTTGGAGAAGAACGGACAGGACAAGAAAAGCGGTGCAGGTCAGTATTTTACTCCTCGTCCACTGATTCAAACTATGGTTGACTGCCTGCAACCAAAAATAGGAGAAACAGTATGCGACCCAGCCTGTGGTACAGGAGGTTTCCTGCTTGCAGCCTATGACTACATGAAGGAGCAGAGTCAAAACCGTGACAAGCTGGACTTTTTAAACAACAAGGCACTTCACGGCGTAGATAATACGCCTTTGGTTGTAACGTTGGCATCCATGAACCTATATCTACATGGTATTGGTACAGACAGAAGTCCTATCGTGTGTGATGACTCTTTGGAAAAAGAACCTTCCACCTTGGTGGATGTCATCCTTGCCAACCCTCCATTTGGCACACGCCCTGCCGGTTCTGTAGAAATCAACCGTCCAGACTTCTATGTCGAGACCAAGAACAACCAGCTCAACTTCCTTCAGCACATGATGCTGATGCTCAAAACTGGCGGACGTGCAGCAGTAGTCCTGCCAGACAATGTACTTTTTGAAGGTAACGCAGGAGAGACCATCCGCAAGAAACTCTTATCGGATTTCAATCTCCATACCATTCTCCGTTTACCTACAGGCATTTTCTATGCTCAGGGTGTAAAAGCAAACGTACTATTCTTTACCAAAGGACAGCCAACAGAGGATATTTGGTTCTATGACTATCGCACAGGTGTAAAACACACCTTGGCTACGAACAAGCTGGAGCGTCACCATCTCGATGACTTTGTAAGCTGCTATCATGCTGAGGACATCAATGCCCGCAAAGAGACATACGATGCAGACAAGAACCCATCTGGAAGATGGCGCAAGTACAGCATTGATGAAATCATGGCTCGTGACAAAACAAGTCTTGACATCACTTGGATTAAACAAGGCGATGAGACCGAGGATATTCCTTTGAGCCAACTAATGGCTAACATCAAGGAACAGAGCATGAATATCAGCAAGGCCGTAAGCGAGTTGGAGAAATTATTGAGTGGAATAAAGGAGGTATAAAATGGACAAAAGTTTGATAAACACTAACATCGAACAGCAGTTTACTGAAGTCGTAAATCTGATAGTTCAGCATCGAAGTAAAGCGTCTATGGCTGTCAATAAGGAGATGCTGCTCACAGCGTGGCATGTAGGTGCCTATGTTTCCAAGAAGTTAAAAAGTGAGGAATGGGGAAGCAAGGTTATTTCCCAACTATCTGAATATATCCGTTCTCAACATCCTGAGATAAAAGGATATAGTAGAAGAAACATATATAATATGGTGATGTTCTATGATGAATATTCTACGGAAACTTTCACTACGATAGTAAATAAGTATCTTGATGCTGAATTTGTGCAGCCAATGGCTGCACAAATTGAAGTAAAACAATTAGTATCGAAAAGTAAGGCAATACAATCAAAAAATGGTGCTGCTGCATTTGTGCAGCCACTGGCTGCACAAATGCCTAAAATTTTGGAGTTGACAACGTTCACTAACCATATAGAAATACTATGTCGTTGTAAGCGTTATGAACAGCGGTTATTCTATATTCTTTATGCACATAAAGAAAAACTAGGAAAAAGAGAGATGCAGCGCTGTATTGACAATGATACTTTTTCCAATCTTCTCGGAAATAAAAGTAATATGTCGAAGGGATTATTAGAGCAATATCCTGATGCTCCTATTATGTTTAAAGACACTGTGTTTTTAGATTTTCTTGGGTTGCCAAAGAAATACAATGAAAGCAAATTGAAGAATGGATTAATAGAGCATATGAAGCAATTTATTCTCGAATTAGGTAAAGATTTCATCTTTATGGATCAAGAGTATCCGCTCACCGTTGGTGCATCTACCTATAAGGCAGACTTGCTGTTTTTTCATCGCGGTCTCCAGGCACTTGTAGCGGTGGAATTGAAGAAAACCAAATTCCATCCTCGAGATCTTGGTCAATTAGAGTTTTACCTTGAAGCTCTTGACCGTGATGTGAAACGTTCCAACGAGAACCCTTCTATTGGCATCATTTTATGTCCTGATGTGGACAAGGTTGTTGTTGAATATGCTATGAGTCGCAGCATGAGTCCTACGATGGTGGCGGAATATAAGCGTATCTTAATTCCGCAAGAAAAAATGCAACAACAATTAAGGGAATTCTGTCAGTTCTTCTCAAAAGAAGATAAATCTTAAAATTAATAGACGAATTAATAATGGACACAAAAGCATTAAGACAAAAGATACTCGACCTTGCTATTCACGGCAAGCTCGTTCCACAAGATCCCAACGATGAGCCAGCATCGGTGCTGCTCGAACGTATCCGTTCAGAAAAGGAAAGACTCATCAAAGAGGGAAAAATTAAGAAGGGAAAGAAGTCTGCAAAGACTTCTGATAAGCCGCATTATCCCTTTGAACTGCCGAAGGGGTGGGTGTGGACAACTGTTGGTGAAACTTGTGAAACGCACTTGGGCAAAATGCTCGATAAACTCAAAAATGAAGGGTACTATATGTCTTATCTGCGTAATATCAATGTTCGTTGGGGATGTTTTGATCTTACAGATGTCCTAAAAATGCGTTTTAAAGACGATGAAGTTGAACGATACATGATTGAAAAAGGCGATTTAGTATTATGTGAAGGTGGCGAACCTGGGAGATGTGCTATTTGGGATAAAGCCAATCCCATAATGTTCCAAAAAGCTCTTCATAGAATTAGATGCCATGGCGGAGTTCTAAATGAATACTTGAAATATGTAATCGAAGATTATGCCAAAGCTAATAAACTAGAAGAATATTATACAGGTTCAACTATTAAGCATCTTACAGGTGAATCACTTGTATCTATTCTTTTCCCACTTCCTCCTGTTAAAGAACAAGAGCGAATCGTACAAGAAATACAACGCTACCTATCATTGGTTGCTATTATTGAGAATAACAAAGAAAACTTGTTGGCTGCTATCAAGCAAGCCAAGTCAAAGGTTCTCGACCTTGCTGTTCATGGCAAACTTGTACTACAAGATCCGAATGATGAGCCGGCAATTGAGTTGCTGAAACGCATCAATCCAAAGGCTGAGATCATAACTGATAACGGGCATTATCAGAAATTGCCTTCTGGATGGGCGATTTGCCGACTTGAAGATATTGTCAGTTATGAGCAACCAACACCGTATATCGTAAAGTCCACAAACTATGCAGATTCTTATGAAACACCTGTACTGACAGCTGGAAAATCCTTTATAATAGGATATACAGACGAGACGGCAGGAATATACACATCCCTTCCTTGCATTATCTTTGATGACTTCACTACTGATTCGAAGTTTGTGGATTTCCCATTCAAAGTAAAATCATCTGCTATGAAGATTTTACAAGTAGTTGAGAATATTAACATTGAGTATGTTTCTATGTTTATGAGTATCACTCGACTAATCGGTGATACCCATAAACGATATTGGATTTCAGAATATTCTAAATTGGAGATTCCAATTCCTCCTGTAGAGGAGCAAAAGCGAATAGTTGATACCGTACGACTGATATTCAATAAGTTAGATTCTATATCTGATAGTCTATAAATTCTTTGTTATAGCATCGAGAATTGTGAATGTTTTGTTTATGGCGTTTACAATTCTCGTTTGCTCTTCATATGGAGGTATAGGCACTTCTATCGCCTTGAATAACTTTTTGTTCAAGTGAGGAATAGCTGAACCAACTTTGTTCTCACGCAACGCTTTTCTATGCAAATTGATAACTTGCAAAACAAACTCAGGATACAGTTCTTTGTTGATATTCAACAGTTTAAATGTACTGCCTTGATACCCTTCTTTTGGTGTTCGGAAAACCTCGCCAGAGTTTTCGCCATCTACCAACATTAACAGAGAGTTGGCCGTAACGTATTTTCCCATACTCAAAGTCTTTGCCCCACGTTCCCCTCGTAAATATTTCACATCTAAGTTTATTCTGTCTATGCCACTTTGTTTCTCTCCATCAGTCAAAGAACACAGCGTTTGCATAGGTGCAATCGCCCATCCAGAAGGCAATTTCTGATAATGCCCGATAGGTTTCTTTATATTATTACTATGTTTCATTATTAAAAATGTAAATATGGTAACAAAATTCAAAGATTATCTTGTCAAGGAAAACTTGACAGAGAACACGGTTCGCTCTTATGAATGGACTGTGAAGTATTTTACGGAGCATTATTCAGCAATGAATAAGAAGAACCTCTTGGCATATAAGGGGTATTTGGTAGAGAACTTCAAACCACAGACTGTCAATTTGCGTCTGCAAGCTATTAACAAGTATCTGGAGTTTATCAAGCAGGAAAAGCTAAAGATGAAGTTCATCAAAGTTCAACAGAAGAACTTTTTGGAGAATGTAATCAGCGATGCTGATTATAAGTTCTTCAAACGTAAACTAAAAGCTGACGGACATGATGAGTGGTATTTCGTTGTTTGGTTTATGGGTGCAACAGGTGCACGTGTTAGCGAGTTACGCCACATCAAGGTAGAGCATGTAAAGGTAGGGTATCTTGACCTTTATAGTAAAGGTGGCAAGATACGCCGTCTGTACATTCCGAAGAATTTGCGTTTAGAAGCAACAAAGTGGCTTGACGAAAAAGGAATCCAATCTGGATATATTTTCCTGAATCATTTTGGGGAACGCATTACAACACGTGGCATCGCTCAGCGATTGAAGCATTTTGCTGAGAAATATGGAATGAACAAGAATGTTGTATATCCTCATTCATTCCGTCATCGTTTTGCCAAGAACTTCCTTGAGCGCTTTAATGACATAGCCCTTCTTGCAGACCTTATGGGGCATGAACGTCTTGAAACAACACGAATCTATCTACGCCGCACTGCAAGTGAGCAGCAGAAGATTGTGGACGAAATTGTTGTTTGGTAATATAAAATTTTAGCCATCGTAGGTAAGGCTCTTACTTACGATGGCTAATAATTTTCGATTACAGTGCAGTTTCAATTGCATCCAATTCAGCAAATATCTCTTCTATTTTACCTACTATACGCTTTTGTTCAGTTATAGGTGGTAAAAGAATGGAATAAGACTTCAACCATTCGGTACTAATGTTGAGTTGAGCCACACCTTTTGCAGACTTTATGCATTCACTACAAAAATTATTTGATTGCAATAAATAAAAAAGGTAGCATTTGTTTACAACTAAGTTATTTTCTCGAATGCAAGCAACACGTTGGTTTAAAGCTGCAGGTAGTAATGATTTTGGCAACATTCCAACACGTCCAACATTCCCAGTCAATGACATTAGTAAATCATTTGATTTCAACAAAAATTGTCCTATGCTAGAACTCTTTGTTTTTGGATAATATTGTGGTAATTTATCTTCAATATACCCATCCTGTACATTTGCTATTCTTATGATTCGTATGCCATCTGAAGATACATACTCAGAACTTTTAAATGCATAACCATTTAATATCGTTGAAATATTGCATAATGTAGTCATACACCATCCCTCAGGTAATTTCTGATAATGCCCGTTATCAGTTATGATCTCAGCCTTCGGATTGATGCGTTTCAGCAACTCAATTGCCGGCTCATCATTCGAGTCTTGGGGCACAAGCTTACCATGAATAGCAAGGTCGAGAACCTTTGATTTGGCTTGTTTGATAGAGTCTTGTAACTTATCCTTGTTATCCTCTATGCAGTCTACAAATGATAGCCAATACCTTAAATTCTTTATTATTCGCTCTATTTCTGGTAATGGCGGAAGAGGTATTCTCATATTTTGAGATTGGGTCAAAGATATATTAACCTGTCCAGCACTACCTTTGGTGGATATAGAATTAATCTCAGACATTTCTTCCAGGTAAGCCTTTAAATAAACATTAATATTATCCTTATGAAGATAAGGACGTATAAGTACGGCTGCTTGGTTGAAATTTGCTTGTGGCAACGATGGGGGAATAATTGCTAATTTTCCCAATGGTGGTCCTACAATATTCATTATTAAATCACCAACCTCTGTTCTTGAGCGTTGCAGTTTACCATTGTGTATTTCGGCTGTTATGTACTGTGGTTTATATTCAAAATCTATTTCCTGATTTCTCAGATTATACATCTTGATATAAGGAATGCCCTTAGGTACGAACGAGGACTTTTCTGGAGTACTTCCTGAAGCCACATATGCAATGTCTTCCAACTTACACCACTCCCACCCCTTCGGCAGTTCAAACGGATAATGCGGCTTATCAGAAGATAAAAGTAGTTACAGGCATATCCTTCTTTTACTAATAAATGTTATATTCCCACCATTCTTTTCCCTAATCATTTGTTCTCTCCCGAATTTACAGTACTTTTGCAGAAAGTATCTGATTAAAGATTCAAAGTACTATTCAAAATAAGGTATAGATTATGCAATACAAGAATATCATATTCGATTTAGGTAATGTCTTGGTGAAGCTCAATCCGGAAGGATGCATCGGGGCTTTCAAGGCGATAGGAATGGGGGAATTGGCTAATCCGAATCCTCAGAGTGAAGGGATGAAGCTGATGAGCAAACTGGGTGTGGGAATGATTACCACCGAAGAATTCTGCGATGCGGCTCGTAAGTTGACTGGGAGTGATGTGACGAATGAGGATATCATCAATGCTGCCAACAAGATGCTGGTGGTGATTCCTAATGAGAAGAAGGAGCGACTCCTGCAGTTGAAGAAGGCAGGCTATCGCCTCTTCCTTCTGAGCAATACCATTGATATACATTGGGATTATTGCGTGAAGCATCTCTTCCCTTATCAGAACTATGGGGTAGAGGATTATTTCGAGCAGTGCTTCCTCTCTCAGCGAATGCATCTGGCAAAACCTAATGCCCGCATCTATGAGGAGGTAATCAGCCAGGCGAACATCCTTCCCGAGGAAACCCTCTTCATCGACGATTTGAAGGAAAACTGTGAGGCTGCCGAGAAGCTGGGCATCCATACCTTCCAGAACGTGAAGTTCGATGATTGGCTTGCACTTCGATTCTGACGGATATGTCAGAATCGAAGCTTTTAGTCAAATAATATCAGGTTGATTTATCAAATCCTATCCAGCAATTTATCAAATGATGTCAGGCATGCATAGAGCGGAACGTTGATCATCCAGTCTTGATCCTTATAGGGAAGTATGGAGTAGCGGAGTCCCTTCAGTTCAGGATTGTTGGTGATGAATGTTCTGAGAGATTTTGCCTTGACGTTCACCTCTGCCTTTACTTCAATCGGTATAACCCGGTCGTGCCATTGGGCTAGGAAATCAATCTCTATTGTGGAGTTATCCACAGCATGATAGTATAATGAAATATCCTGGCTCTTCAGCTGGGTGAAGACATATAATTCAGTGAAGGCTCCTTTGTATTCAGAGAAAATGCCATCGCCCACCAGCATCGATTCGGCTGAGGTCTCTGCCATCGCTCCCATCAGTCCCACGTCGAGCATGAAGAGTTTGAAGGCGTTCAGATCTTCATAGAATTTGAAGGGGAGGCGCGGGGTATTGACTCTCTGAACCTTATACGCCAGTCCTGCATCTATCAGCCATTGGATGGCCAGTTCGAAATCTGTGGCTCTGGCACTTTTCTTCACGGCTCCATAGATGAACTTCTTGTTCTCTTTGGCAAGTTGCGCTGGAATACTATCCCACACCATGTTAATGCGAGGTACTTCCCGGTCTGGTGCGTGCTTCGAGAAATCTCGGCGATAGTCTTGTATAATCTGTTTTTGGATGGAACGCACTTCTTGCAGTCCCTTCTGCTCTACATAGGCGAGTACGGCGGCTGGCATTCCTCCTACATAATAATATTGTCGCAGCAAACCGATCAGTTCTGTTTCCAGTAAGTTGATGACGTTCCAATTTCCTTCTTTCAAGATGCTTGCCAGTTTCGCTTTTCCCATGGCATCGAGGAATTCGATGAAGTTCATCGGATAGAGACGCAGCTCTTCCACTTTTCCTACAGGGTATGATACCCCGCTATGGAGTGATATTCCCAGCAGGGATCCTGCCACGATGATATGAATATCAGGGGTATCCTCGCAAAAGAACTTTAAAGCTTCCAATGCTTGGGGACAATCCTGTATCTCATCGAGTACCATAAGGGTATCGTTGGGGGTAATATCTACCTGGCTGATGGCGGAGAGTGCCATCAGTATATCAGCAGTTGTGCCTCCTTTTTCAAACACTTCTGCTGCCTTCTGATTTCTGTCGAGACTGAAGAATGCAAGCTTTTTATATTCTCTTTTTCCGAATTCTTGCAGGATATAGGTCTTGCCTACTTGCCTTGCTCCGTTGAGAATCAGAGGTTTATGGTTTTGCTTGTTCTTCCATTCTACGAGTTTTTTATAGATGCTTCTTTCCATGATTTACACTTTTTCTGATGAATAATCGTATAAACTTCACACTTTTTCTAACGAATATCTGTAGATGCTTACACTTTTTCTAACGAATAATCGGAAGTTTTACACACTTTTTTTAACGAATGACGGAACAAAGATACACTTTTTCTAACGAATAACCAAGGAAAAGGCTGACTTTTTCTCTTTTTCTATTAAAACTTAATATTTGTTATACATTGAGGATTATTCGCTTTTTCCAATAAAATGTTATACCTTTGTAGGTCAATAATAACTAACATACAATATCAAAATGAATTTTTATAAGACATTAGGACTGAAAAACAGTCGTATTGACGTGGCTGATGCCTTGCGAGGATTGGCCGTAGCAGGTATTATTCTCTATCATTCCGTGGAGCATTTCAATATGTATGACGGAAGCATAGCGCATGCTTATACGCTGGGGTGTGATGATTGGATGGCAGATGTGCTGGCTTTGCTGCTGTCGGGAAAGATGTATGGCATCTTTGCCCTGCTCTTCGGATTGAGCTTCTTCATCATGAATGATAACCAACAACAGCGTGGAAATTGCTTTTCCGGAAGATTCGCCTGGCGAATGTTCCTGCTGGCAATGCTCGGTATCGTGAACACCGCCTTCTTTGATGGCGACATCCTCTTCTCCTATGCTATCTATGGACTAGTTCTCATCCCATTGAGTTATCTTCCTACCAAATGGCTCTGGTGGGTGGTTGCCTTCCTCTTTATCCAACCGATAGAAATCTACTCCCTCATTACGGGATGGCAGGTAGATGCGTCGTCGTTGAGTGAGGTGTATGGAAATATGTATCATGGTCATCAGCACGGCACCTTCCTGGAGAATGCCTACGGTAACCTGCGATACGGACAGGTGGCTACCTATTACTGGTGTATGATGAAGGGAAGACATACGCAGACCATCTGTCTTTTCATACTCGGAATGCTGGTGGGCAGAAAACGTTGGTTCTACAATGAGAACAACAATCAGGCTTTGTGGAAGAAGGTGCTGTTGGTTTCCATCCTGATATTGATCGTGGGCGGCATCGCTGATGTGCGCCACATGGAGACATGGAACAATTGGCTTTATCCTATTTACAATTTCTTCATCCTCTCGTTTGTAGTATCAGGATTCGTATTGTTGTGGTACGGAAAGGAATGGTTCAGAAAGGGATTGTCGTTCCTGCGCCAGTTTGGTAAGATGAGTCTGACCAACTATTTCCTCCAGTCTATCATCGGTTGCGGACTGTTTGCCTATTATGGCTTCAATCTTCAGACGAAGCTTGGCATCACCTATGCCTTCTTTGTGGGTATTGCCATGGTGGTAGTACAATGCCTCTTCTCCAACCTCTGGCTCAAGTATCACTCCCATGGTCCTTTCGAGGGAATATGGAAGAAGCTGACCTGGATTAAGTTCTAAATTTTCAAGATGATAAAATAAAAAAGGTGTGTCATAACTCCATGACACACCTTTTTTATCTTTTATTGATCCTTTCTGAATATCTTATCCACGACAACGGCGATAGCGCCATCGCCTGTTACATTGCAGGCGGTTCCGAAACTGTCCATCGCAATATAAAGGGCTATCATAAGCGCCTGCATATCGGCATTGAAACCCAAAACGGAGGCTAGCGGACCGAGCGCTGCCATCACGGCTCCTCCCGGTACTCCAGGAGCTGCTACCATACAGATGGCGAGTACAAAGATGAAGTTGAGGAAGATAGGCAGATTGCAAGGCAAACCATTGATGAGACAGATGGTAAGCGCACAGCAGGTAATCTTCATCATCGAACCCGAGAGATGGATGGTGGCACAGAGCGGAATGGTGAATCCGGCAATGCCGTCGGTAACCCCATTTTTCAGAGTCTGCTTCAGTGTAACCGGAATGGTGGCTGCTGATGAAGAGGTGCCGAGAGCCGTGAAGTAGGCTGGCAACATGTTGAGCAGCAGCTTGAACGGATTCTTATGGGTTAAGCCGCCTGCCAACAGATATTCATAAAGTAAGATTACAATATGAAGCACGAGAATCACGAGGATAATCTGTGCGAAGACCAGCAGGATATGGTAGGCTTCGCCCGAGAAAGTCATACCCAGGAAAATGCCGAAGATGTAAAGAGGCAGGAGGGGAATAATGACTTTGGCGATGACACCGGAAACGATCTCCTTGAATTCCTGGAAAATGTTCTTCATCGTGCGGCTGCCTTTGTGGGCAATGCCCAGTCCGGCGATGAAGGAGAATACGAGGGCACTCATCACATCTACCATGGCAGGTATCTTGATTTCAAAGAACGGTTTGAGTTCTTCCACTTTATCTACTGCCACATGGGCAGAGTTGGCAATCATGTGAGGGAAGAGAGCCGAGCCAGTGCCATAGGCTAGCAGACCAGCCAGAATGGTGTCGGCGAAGGCGATGCCCACGGTGGCAAGAAGAAGTTTTCCAGCTCCATGACCGATGTCGGCAATGGCTGGTGTTACGAGACCGATGATGATGAGCGGTATCATAAAGCCAAGAAACTGGCTGAAGATTCCGTTGAAGGTGAGGAACGCTCTGACGGCTGCTTCATTGAAGAAATTGCCGAAGATTACGCCCAGCAGAATGGCAAGGATGATTCTCGCCAAAAGTGGCATTTTGATTCTTTTCATATCGTTTGTTTTGCTTTTTGCTTGCAAAGGTACGATATTTCTTACGAAATCCCAAATTTTTATATAAAAAATGCCCTCCTACCTTTCGGCAGAAGGGCACAAACTAATTATTCTCGTACAATTAGTTTTGTCAAATG
>ERZ1026903.327-NODE-327-length-23624-cov-4.456405_pt1 | contig 23624 bp, 20 predicted proteins | sample MGYA00380180_ERZ1026903 | MGnify/ENA primary metagenome ERZ1026903 (study PRJEB33269, sample SAMEA4719816) | human gut metagenome | biome: human-associated habitat; feature: organic feature; material: feces | place: Cameroon | collected 2013-10 ... | reverse complement strand
CATTTTTCTTCTACCAGATCCAGTTCTGCTTTGGTATCTGTCGGGAATGCATTGATCGCAACCACACATGGAAGACCGTATACATTCTTAATATTGCTGACATGCTTCATCAAGTTTGGAATACCTTTTTCCAGTGCTTCCAGATTCTCTTCATTCAGATCCGGTTTTGCAACGCCTCCATTATACTTCAGTGCTCTTACCGTTGCTACAATGACTACTGCATCCGGTTTGATGCCAGCCATACGGCACTTGATATCCAGGAATTTCTCAGCTCCTAAGTCCTCTCCGAATCCAGCCTCTGTAATCGCATAGTCTGCAAGCTTCATTGCCATTCTTGTTGCTGTCAGTGAGTTGCATCCATGTGCGATATTGGCAAATGGTCCACCGTGTACGATTGCAGGTGCATGCTCCAGTGTCTGAACAAGGTTCGGTTTCAGAGCATCCTTTAACAGCGCACACATCGCTCCCTCTGCATGCAGATCATGTGCGGTAACCGGTTTCTGCTCTGCGATCTTGCCATAAGTGTAACCTACGATGATCTTTCCAAGTCTTTCTTTCAGATCTGCGATATCCTTTGACAGACACAGGATCGCCATGATCTCAGAAGCGACAGTGATATCATATCCGTCTTCTCTCGGCACACCATTGACTCTTCCTCCAAGTCCGTCTGTGACGAAACGGAGCTGACGGTCATTCATATCGACACATCTCTTCCATACGATCTTTCTCGGATCAATATTCAAATCATTTCCCTGATAAATGTGATTGTCGATCATGGCTGCCAGTAAGTTATTCGCAGCTCCAATCGCATGAAAATCTCCTGTGAAATGAAGGTTGATATCTTCCATCGGTACAACCTGTGCATATCCGCCTCCAGCTGCTCCACCCTTCATACCGAATACCGGTCCGAGAGATGGCTCACGCAGTGCTACCACAGGTTTCTTACCCATTCTCTGAAGTGCATCTGCAAGACCTACGGTTGTTGTTGTCTTTCCTTCTCCGGCAGGTGTCGGATTGATTGCCGTCACAAGAATCAGTTTTCCGTCTTTTTTATCGGATTTCTTTAAGAAATTATAATCAATCTTTGCTTTATATTTTCCATACTGTTCCAGATATTCTTCTGGAATTCCTGCTCTTTCTGCTACCTCTGTGATAGGCTCCATAGTACATTCCTGTGCGATCTCAATATCTGTTTTCATCATTCATTTCCTCCTGATCGTATGTTGTCTTTCTGCATTTCCAGTCCTTTTGATACACTGCTTCCAACTCTTCCGATACCGGGCGGTGTAAAAAAAGGACAACACTCATCCTCTTCGGGATAAATGCTGCCCAGACGGTCGGCTCTTACCAAGTATCTGATTCCCCTGTGGTACTCCACATTATCCGTCAGTCATCAGATCTTCTCTTTGACTCTTACTATATTATAAGGACGCAAAATTGTCAATCCGGAAAATTCATCCGGATCATCGTAACACAGCCATTATTTTTTCTCTTTTTTAATAACCGTAGATTCTTTCCCCATATGATATTCTCTTCCCAGCGCCCGCATAATGCTTCTTGAAATCACATCCACAATGATGAATCCAAACGCAATCCCAAGGCATGTTTCCAACAGTACAAGTGCATGCTCTGCTGCCAGTGAAAAGTTCCTGCTGACTACGCCATACATCAGATAATACAATCTCGCTCCCGGCATCAACGGAAAGACGGATGCTGTCAGGAAGACGGTGGACGGCGCATGATTGACTCTCGACATGACAAATGCATAGCCCGCCACAAAGCAGGATGCAACTACTACCGCAAAGAAATTATCCGGATACCACGCATACACCAGTAAATAGATTCCCCATGTCAGGAAAGCTCCGACACTGGAATACAGGATCTTCTTTCCCCGTATCTTGAACCAGCTTGCATAACCGGTACATCCTATTGTACAAGAGATCAGCTGGATCACTGTATTATTATTCACATCGAATCCTTCTGCCGATATATTTCCCATCAGCATCATTGCAAGGGCAATACCGAATGCGATACCAAATGCGCCGAGCATCGAATTCATCACTTCCAGTGAGCCCGAGATAAAGTTCCTCTGCATCACATCCCGCATTCCGTTGATCGCACCAAGTGCACTGACTAACAGCATGACAATTCCGATCATGATACGGTCCGGATGATGTCCCAGCCCGCTCCGGACAGCTGTTACGATCACAACCTCTGATAAGAATGCCAGGATCAGATTATAGATCATCGGGTTACCTTCCCGCCTGCTAAGCCATCTGCCTACCAGAACGATCATAAGACAGACGATTAATGCAACAACTGTATCCTGCAGATCACATCCGAAGAATACAGCAAACGCCGTTCCCCCTGTAATCTGTGCAAGCCCTGTGATCAGTTCACTCTGATCCGGCCGCGCCATTACTTTCTTAAAGCGCCGGACCAGTTCTTTTTCATCCGGATTATGTGAACAGACATACCGCGACATGGCATTCAGATAATTCAATTTATCATAATCTGCCCCTGTAGACTCTATATGCCGGATCTGTGTAATGATCTCACCTTCCGGTGTCTCCACCGTCACCTGGATATTGCTCGGAATCACATATACATCATATGTCATAAAACCATAACTCTTATACATACGATACAGACTGTCTTCCACGCGGAAGATCTCGGCCCCGCACTGTAACATTGCTTCTCCTATATTCAAGATTCCCTGTACTAATTTTTCATAATTCATAGGCAGCTGTCCTTTTATAATTTCATGTTTTACACGTTTGTTTCCATTTATATTTCCCTATTTTTCTTTATTTTCAATATATGTAGTACGTTCTGTATAAGCTCAGTTTAACACACACTTTTTCATTTTAATATAGCAAAGGAACACAGATTCCTGAAAATTATTTGTGTCTGTGATACATCTGTACCGGCGTATTTTCCTGCATCTTTTCCCGTAGCTTTTCGTATCTGCAGTTCCTGCCACTGGCAGTTTTTCTTGCATACTATGGTCTAAAAAATCTGAGAATATACAGGAAAAGATTGCTTCTCTTCCAGCATACTCTCAGACTCTCTGCTTATTTCTATTTTTTATTTCTATAATTATTTCTTTCCACCGATCAGAGGAAGATTTAATGCACTCTTACCGATATGATATTCTCTCTTCAGCGCATGCATGATACTTCTGGATGCCACATCTACGATGATAAATCCGAATGCAATTGCAAGACAGGTTGCCATCAGAACAATCGTCTCGTCGAATGCCAGTTGTGGATCCTGACTGACACATCCATACATTACATAGTACAGATTCGGTCCCGGAATCAGCGGGAATACCGATGCTGTCAGGAAGATCGTTGAAGGTGCTTTATTTACTCTGGACATGATAAATGCATAAAACGCAACGAATACTGCAGCAATCATCGTTGCCAGGAAGTTACTTGGTCTCACAGCATATACCGCAACATAGATCGCCCATGTAAAAAATGCTCCGATACTGTTATACCATACCTGCTTTCCACGGATCTTGAACCATAAAGCGAATCCCGTACACGCAACCGTACAGGAGATCAGCTGGATCGGCACACTGTGGTTCAGGATAAAATGATCGGAATATCCTTCATGGAACATCATGATCGCAAGACCGATTCCGAATGCGATTCCGGCAGCTCCAAGAAACGAGTTCATGATATTGATAAATCCGGAGATAAAATCCCTCTGAAGCAGGTCACGGATTCCATTCGTCGTACTCAGTCCACTGATCAGCAGCATAACGATACCGATCATAATACGGTCCGGATGATCTGCAACTCCCATCTTCAACGCCGCTATAATGATCACTTCTGATATAAACGAAAGAATAGCATTATAAACCATTAAATTGCTTTCACGCTTTGCCAGCCAGTCACCGACGGCCACGATCATCACCGATACGATCAATGCAACAATCGCATCCCTGACGTTACATCCAAAGAATACCGCAAATCCTGTTCCACCCATGATTCCTGCTGCATATCTTGTAATACGCTTCTGTGGTTCACGATTGATGACTTCCAGATATTTCTCACGCATCTCTTTTTCATCCGGTGTGTGCTGACAGACATATCTGCACAGATTGTTCAGATAATCCAGCTGGTCAAAATTCGGTTCCGATGACTCGATATGACGGATCTGTGTAATAATCTCACCTTCCGGTGTCTCTACCGTCACCTGTATATTACTCGGAATGACAAATACATCCGATCTCTTAAATCCATAGCTTCTGCACATGCGGTAAAAGCTGTCTTCCAGTCGGAAATTCTCTGCACCACTTTGAAGCATCGCTTCTCCGATGTCCAGGATTCCCTGTACAATCTTGTTATAATTCATCTTTTTTACCCCTTGTTTTCCTTCATAAAATTACCATTTTCTAAATCTAACATTTGAATCATATCATGGATTTTCTATAAGTCAACATAATTATTGTAAAATGTAATAACAGTTTGTAATACCCGTCTTAGAAGTTCTTATATTTTTTCTTCTTTCTCTCCTTCTTCCGTATTTTCTGCTGCTTTACTGCTCACCTGCTTCCGGAACCTCCGACAGTTCTCCTGTTGTCGAATCCATGATGAATCCATAGATCTTAATATCTTTCGGCATCAGCGGATGATTGCGCAGGGCAAATACAGTATCTTCCACAGACTGCTCTACACTGTCGAATCCGGCGAGCCAGCCTTCCAGATCAATCCCGCTGTTGCGGATGATATCCATATGTTTTTTCTCAACACCGCGTTCTTCCAGATCCTTTAACAATATCTTCGGGTCCATTCCCTGTACACCGCAGTCTGTGTGACCGATCACCATCACTTCTTCCACACCAAGCTCCAGAATGCCCACCAGCAGGCTTCTTACCACACTTCCGTAAGGATGCGTGATCACGCCTCCGGCATTCTTGATCATCTTCACATCTCCATTCTTCAGTCCCAGTGCAGCCGGAAGAAGACTGGTAAGCCGGGTGTCCATACAGGTCAGGATCGCAATCTTTTTGTCCGGATATTTGCTTGTCACGTATGGTTCATAGCCTTTTTCTTCTACGAATTTTCTGTTGTATTCCAGGATTTCTTCTATCATGGTCGTCTCTCCTTTTTGCGTATGCTTTATGCAGAATTTCTCATAAGAACGGTTTCGATTATACCTGTTCTTTTACCTGACATCTGTCTTCTTTTATATTTAAGCTATATTTTACACCCAGAAGCTGAACAGCGGGAACGATTTTTCTTACAATTTATTAAGAAAACTTTCCCGCATTATCTTTTTATTATATGATAATTCTAATATTTTATTGGCTATGCTGCCTATGCTATATGTTACACTAGAAGCAGCATATCATCCGCATGAAAGCAACTCTATACATACAGAAAGATACAGAAAGGAAACATTATGTCTGATTACTATATTTCACAGATTTCACACTCTGATAAAACTGCAATTCAGGGTGTCACCGCTCTTCTTCAGGCTGAGGAAATCCGCCTGGATACCAACCTTGATTATACGTGCGGCATGTATGATGATGAGATGAATATCATCGCCACCGGAAGCTGCTTTGGCAACACACTGCGCTGCCTTGCTGTAAGTTCTGCGTATCAGGGCGAAGGCCTTATGAACCAGATCATCTCGCATCTGATCGAAGTGCAGTTTAACCGTGGAAATACACACCTGTTCCTCTATACCAAATGTTCTTCCGCCAAATTCTTCGGAGATCTCGGATTCTACGAAATTGCAAGAATTGACGGGCAGATCGTGTTCATGGAAAACAGACGGACAGGGTTTAAAAATTATCTGAAGAAACTGAAAGATTCTGCTGCCTTGCAGTCTGACAACGATCTCCCAGGCACATCCACTACAGACCGTAAGATTGCCGCCCTGGTCATGAACGCCAACCCGTTCACCCTCGGCCACCAGTACCTGGTAGAAAAAGCAGCCCGCGAAAACGACCTGCTACATCTTTTCATCGTAAGCGAAGATGCAAGCCTTGTTCCGTTCAAGGTTCGAAAACAACTCGTAATGGAAGGGACCGCACATCTTGACAACATCTGCTATCACGACAGCGGCCCGTACATCATCAGTAATGCAACCTTCCCGAGCTATTTCCAGAAAGATGAAAATGCTGTCATTGAAAGCCATGCCATGCTGGATCTGACCGTCTTCACCGAAATCGCCCGGACACTCGGTATCAACCGCCGCTATGTCGGCGAAGAACCAACCAGTCTGGTCACTGGCATTTATAATCAGATCATGTCAGAAAAACTGCCGGAAAATGGTATAGAATGCATCATTGTCCCGCGAAAAACTGATGGGGAAAAAGCAATCAGCGCTTCTACGGTACGACAGGCAATCAAAGATAATGATATGGATACACTTGAGAAACTTGTACCGGAAAGTACGTTTCGATATTTTGAGAGTGAAGAAGCAAATGAGGTTATTGCACGGATACGGAATGAGGAGAATGTTATACATTATTAATTGTTTCATTATAACCTCTCGGTCTTTCTCATGTCGTGACTGAATAATAATAAAAACATGCGTTCCTATATGGCGCATGTTTTTATTAATTAATATAATCCACAACTCCTTACAATCATACTGATGATCATAAACATCATCGTCATGATATTACTAGATTATATTAATCATACTCGTAAGTAATCGCTAGCCCGCAAAACTTGCAATTACTTACATATAAGGGCTAACCGTTTATCAGTAGTGCCTTTTCTTTTGACACTTTAATTCTAACAACGGTCGTTCTCATCGTCAAGAATATATTCAATTATATATTTCTATTTATTAATTCATTTGTAAAATCTACCATCAATAGCTCATTGCAAATCTATAACCCTACAGAGAACCTGCCACCGGCAGCTTCGTCCGATACATGGCAATTCAAACCAACACCTCCCCTCCAACATTACACATACATATATTTATATTTCATAACCTTCCGGTACCAAAAGGTTACGCTTCCGGTACTTAATCCATCAGGCATTCGACACCCACGGAATAAAAGTCAGGAAGTCTTTCCAGTGAATGTGTAGGAGGTGTTGGTAATACTTAAGGGGCAAAATTCTGCGTTAGGTATTCAAAATTTGACTGTTTGAGGCGTATGCCGAGTTTCAAATTTTGAATGCCTGTTTTTAGCAGAATTTTTGCCCTTTAGTATTACCCGCCGACGGAACCTGAACAGGAAAGACTTCCTGACTTTTATTCCGGTCCGGGTAGCCGTTGCTTAACGCATTAAATCCCCTTAACACGGAGAGAAGGGACCGGCCCATCCGAACCGATCCCTTTTTGCGGAGCCAATACCCTAAGCCCCGCAATGGTAAAACTTTATGAGGAATAACAATATAATTGATAATGTCTATAATTTGATCACTCCAAGGATCAGTCCGGATATCAGGCAGATAATGCTGACACCCCAGATCCAGAAGAAACATCTCTTAATATGATCTTTGATCTCAACACCTGCAAGACCAATACCAAGGAAGGTTGCAGGTACCACAGGGCTGATGAATGTTGCACAGTTACGGCATACAACCATAACGATTGCAATATGTGCTGCTTCGACCCCGAATTCTCCTGCAATGCTGATCAGAATCGGCATCAGTCCGAAGAAGAAGGAATCTGTGTCGAATAACAGTGTCAGCGGCACAGCCAGAAGTCCGATAACAACAGGAAGGAATCTTCCCATGGACTGAGGAATCAGTCCGGCCAGTACATTAGCCATATGCATCATAATCTCTGACTGCTCCATAACACCCAAAAATACTCCGGCAGATAAAATAGTTGAGGCCATCATAATAGCAGGGCCGGAATGCGACTTTATAATCTTATTCTGAAGCTTTGCTCCAGGATAGTTGACAAATAATGCGATAACACAACCGATCATAAATACATAATAAGACGGTACTTTCAAAAAGATCAGACATACAATCACAACCAGTGTCAGGATCAGGTTGAATACGAAGTTCTGCGGTCTTGCCAGATCACTTTCATTCACGCCCGTTTCTTTCTCTTTTTCCTGTATCTCAAGTGCAGCTTTTGCCATCACTTCTTCTGTTCCTGCACCTCTGCGCTTTTCAATCGTTCCCCAGATAAACGCTGTCGCAAGTGCAATGATAATACCTACGATCTGCATCGGAAGAATCTGTAACCATAATTTATTCGGCTCAATTCCAAGAACAGTTGCAGCTCTCATTGTCGGTCCGCCCCAAGGCAGAAGGTTCATAACACCCATGGCAGATACACAGATCAGCATCAGTGTTGTCGGTCTCATACCGAGCCTTTTGTAGACCGGAAGCATAGCCGGGACTGTAATCAGGAATGTAGCGGCACCTGCACCATCCAGATGTGCGATCATAGCGATCAGACAGGTCATCACTGCAACTCCTATGACATTACTTCCTACTTTCTTCATCAATTTTCCGATGATCTTATCAAACATTCCCGCATCGGTCATAATTCCGAAAAACAACACCGAGAAAATAAACAGTGCAGCGGTTCCATGAACACCTTCTACACCAGCCTGGATGAATTCACCCATTTCTTTAATTGTAAATGTTTTCGTTACCACGAGAATAGCCGTGGTCACTGTTGAGACACCGACGAATGCCAGTGCCGGAACCGTAACGTTCCTAAGAAGCAGAACAATAATTGTTATAACCGTTGCAAATCCAAGGACTGCAAGCATTGTTTCATTCATTTCTTCTTCCATCCTTTCCTTTGTACTTTTTCGTTATCCTCTTGATGGTATAAGTATAAAAAAAGAACCTTACATACTTAAGATTTTCATCTTACAGTCTGTTAAGGTTCCTCTTTAAATCCATTAAGAAACTGTTCTTTTTTACGAACATTTTCCGGATATACCGTCAGCTACATCTCTCTTGCTGCTTCCAGCAGCGTTGTTACCGACACCGGTTTTTCTACATATCCATCAATGATATCCCGCCTCTTTGCCTCCGCAATCTCACGTGTGATATGACTCACCATCAGGATCTTCTTCATATCCGGATACTTGCCCTGCACGGACATACAGAAATCAATCCCACCGATTCCTTCCATACTTTCATCTACGAACAATACATCCGCACCCTTCGTCTTCAAATCGTCCAGCAAATCTTTTTTATTTGTAAATGTCCGGATTTCGACACCCAGTTTGGAAAAATTCTTCTGAAGCAGCTTCAATACCTTGACATTATCATCTGCTGCCACAATCCGGATATCCTGTGCCTTTTCTGCCTTTGCAAACTCCATATCCACATTCTTCTCCATAACCGGAAGCAGAATATGGAAGGTACTGCCAATTCCCTTTTCACTCTCCGCATAAATATATCCTTTATGAGATATAACAATCTGTTCTGCCAGTGCCAGACCAAGACCGGTACCTTCCCCTCCCTTTTTCGTTGTAAAGAACGGGTTGAAAATCTGGCGCAGCGTCTCACTGTCCATACCACATCCATTATCCCGGATCTGGATATGAATATAATGCTCCCACGTATCATTCAGATGTTTCTTAATTTCCTCATCCATCTTCTGATACGCCATCTCATTTCCACTGATCTGAATCTTCCCCTCCGTCTTCTCTTCATTTTTTCTTCCTTCATTCTTCTTTCCGATCGCATGGACCGCATTGACGCAGATATTCAGGAACACCTGCTGGATCTGCGTTGCATTTCCCAGAATACTCTGGTCTGAAAGTGTAATCTGATTCTCTATCCGGATACCTGACGGACATACAGAATCTGCCATCTTCACAGCCCTTCTTAACATCTGCGCTGCCGATATCTCCTTATATACTGTCTCGACATTCTTACGGCTGAGTGTTGAGATCTGACGTACCACATCCCCGGCTTTTTCCGAAGCTTCATAAATCTCTGCAGCATTATCATATGCTTCCGAATCTTCCGGAAGTTCCATCATCAGAATCTCCGCATACCCCATGATCGGAGTCAGAAAGTTATTGAATTCGTGCGTAATTCCACCTGTCATGGTCCCCATGATCTGTAATCTCTGCTGATGTGCGATCGTTTCTTCGTTCTGATGTACCTCCTCTAACAGAGTATTTAATTCTTTCAGATAAGTATTTTCTGCTTCTACCTGCTTCCTCTGATGGAATAGCTTCATTGCAAGAAAGAATACCAGCATACACACTGCAAGAATCCCTGCAAATAAGAATAACAATCCGGTAAATCCTTCCCGGATCGGCTGGTAGAACTCGGTATAGTCTGTCACACTGCTGATCACGAGAAAATCATTCCCGATCTTCGCCGGCGCATACACACTGATCTTCTTTACCCTCGGGAGATCCTTCTTCGTCCACCAGTAAGAATAGTACACCGATACTCCTTCTTTTCCTTTTTTCTGATCTTCGATCATCTTCTCCAGGCTGGAAAAATCAAGTTCCGGGTACATCTCCTTTCTGCCTGCGATCACATCGATTCCCCACTGTTCATTATCCGGATGCATAAGGATCCTTCCATCCGAGGCCTTGATCACAATATAACCGTTACTTCCGATCTTAATATCCGAAATAATCTTGTTATAATATTTCTCTTCATTTACAACCAGACAGAGATTGCCCCCGTCAGCCATGACTTTCTTGACTACCAGATATCTTTCCTGTTTTGTACCTTCCCCTTTCATCTGGTACATACTTTTTTCGTCATCCATCTGTGCGATCTTGATCTCATCACTATATCTCTTGCCGGATATACTTCCAAGAAATGTCCCATCCGGCTTCTCCCGGAAAATATCTTCCACGAAAACCTCTTTTTTCTCTATATAACTTTGAAAAGCCTCTTTTACATCTTCTGAATCTTTCACACCGTCAAAAAAGTCCAGGTCATCTTCATATTGCTGTATCGAAGATACTATATTTTTACTCAGGATCCGGGTAGTGATTTTCAGCTGATTGATCTGATTATCCATCAGCGTGTCCCGGTAATCTTTCCATATATGTATTCCAAATACAGAAAAAACAACCAATAGAAGCACCGCCCCGATGATCCATTTTTTTCTCATTTTCCCAGATTGTTTCTGTTCCTGCATCCTCTGTGTCCACTCCTTATTCTTTTCTTATTCTTTCTGCATACCATATCGGATTGACTTCAATATAGAATAATATTATAATGTTTTCATATGATTGTATAGCCTTTTCAGAAGGTTTTAACAGGTTTTAAGGAGGTTCCTGAAATGGCTGATAAAGTACTGATTGTAGATGACGATCCTGCTATCTGCAAGTTATTAGAGAAAGTTATGAGAAGTAATGAGCTCGATCCGACCATTGCAATGTCCGGAAAAGAGGCTCTCAATATTATAAAGAATCACACATTTGACATCATATTAATGGACGTTATGCTGGGCGATATGGAAGGCTTCGAAGTGATCAAGAAGATCCGAAGCCAGGGTATCAGCACTCCGGTTATGATCGTCAGCGGAAGGAATGAAGATTATGATTCCCTGTACGGTCTTTCCCTCGGTGCCGATGACTACATTACCAAGCCTTTCCGTCCTCTGGTTCTCGGAGCCAAAGTAAAAGCGCTGATCCGCAGAAACAAGAATCTGGTTCTGGACAGTTCCGACATACTGGAAGCCGGTCCGTTCAGTTATGATTCTTCTACGATGCGATTCTATAAAAACGGGGAAGAGCTGATCCTTTCTGCCAAAGAAAGTGCACTTCTTCTTCTCTTCCTGAAACACCCGCAGCAGGTATTTACCAAAGATATGATCTATGAACATGTCTGGGGCAATACGGTTGCCATTGATGACAATGCGATCATGGTCTACATCAATCGTCTGCGCGGAAAGATTGAAGAAAATAAACAAAGCCCGCAGCATATCATTACGATCCGCGGGCTTGGGTACAGGTTTATTCCTTAAACCTTGTTTCATACATACTTTTTTGCGATGTATGCAGGAGTTTGTTCCGGATATCAGCCGGGATCAGCTCCTGTATTTTTTTATTTTCGATAAGCAAATTACATAAAATCGAACATTTCTGTTCTTCCTCTAACATGTCATCCATGCCTTCTTCAGTAATCTCACTGCGAAGGCCACAGATCCTGTTCTCCATAAGCAAAGTCTTTCCGATATTCAGAACCAGGTAAAATCCCTGTTCCCGGAACAGCTCCAGGTATTCCGGTCTGGTATAGACCAGAATGTGGCTTCTGGATTTTTTGAACTGATACTGCACCAGTCTTGCGATCAGGGTATGTGCATACTTTTCCCGTCCGGCTTCTCCGAACGCCACACAGCATATCACATGACCACATACAGATCCGGCAGCTTCCATCTCATAACTGTCATTCAGGAGGCATACGGTATATTCTGCTTCCGGATCATATTCGACTTCCTGACTTCCCAGAAAATCTTTCAGCTGGTCCAGTTCTTTTCCTCTTAATGGTCTTCCGTCTAATATCATGCTTCTTCTCCTTCTTCCACTAATGAATCAAGAAAAATTGCTGCTGCCAGAATATCTGCACAGCCTCCTGCACTGATATTTCTCTTTATAAAGGACTGATCCATCTGAAGCAATATCTGTACGGCGTCTTTCTGATAGGCACCGCCTGCGTCCAGAAACATTTCTGCTTCTTTGTGAACATTTTTCAATACTTCAGGACAAGTCCTTGAGAGAATATTGGAATCCTGTACCCGACTCATCAACGTCATGAGTACCTGGAGTTTCACAAGATTCCAGTCTCTTCCCTCTTTCTTTCCCTGCTGCAATACCGGAAGAGCCGCTTCTGTGACGGAAGGGTATCCCAGAAGTGCTTCTCCTCTGATGCCTGCTGTTCCATAAGCCTGCAGGTTCTTTATCCCGTTTGTCTGAAATCTTTCCATCCGTTCTTCTGCTTCTGACGGCGAAACCAGATGCAAAATCTCTTCTCTTAAGACTTCTGCTGTCATGAGCTGTTCCATATACACAAGCTCCCTGACAGTTATACTTTTTCCTTCTTTTTTCAGTCTGCCCGCTGCCGCACAGAAGATGCCAAGAGTGAAGACCAGTCCCTTGTGCGTATTCACGCCGCCGGTTGCCCGGTACATCTTTTGTTCCGCTGCGATCCCATAAGTTCTGATCTTCAGAAAAAGCTCACGGGGTGTCCCCTGGAAGGTCTCTCCTTCAAGAGCCATCCGCACAAACCAGGGGCAAAGTGCCGCCGCACTTCTTTCAAATGTATGCACATCCATATCGGTATGTGCTCCGGTCGTCGCAAGATCTACGAGTCCCGGTTTCGGAGTGGTATAGACTTCTTCCAGAAGTGCACGGTATGCGAGCACCCCGATATGCTCTGCTGTCTGCACTCCGGTCTGATTTAACATTCTTACAGATTCCATCTTTCCCACTCCTTTCATTTATTTAGTCCTCAGAGAATTCAAATGGCTTTACTTCTCTTACAACGTCCATGATCGTACCGTCACGGCTTTCGATGATTCCTACCACTCTGTCGCCGAATTCAACCTTCTGCGGCTCTCCTGCGATAGAGTATGCGATGTCTCTTAACTCTTCGATCGTCTTGAACGGAAGATCTACATCCTTCATTGCCTCGATCAGATCCTGTCTTCTAGGGTTGATTGCAATACCATAATCTGTTACGACTACGTCTACAGTCTCTCCAGGAGTTGTAACGGTTGTTACGTCTGTACAGATAGCCGGGATTCTTCCCTGAAGCAGCGGTGCGATAACGATCGAGCATTTTGCTCCTGCTGCTGTATCCGGATGTCCGCCCTGTGCTCCTGTCAGCATTCCGTCTGATCCCACAACTACGTTACAGTTGAAGTGTACGTCTACTTCCAGTGCTGCAAGGATTACGAAGTCCAGTTTGTTTACAACTGCACCCTTATTGAATGGGTTCGCATATTCTCCCGCACTGATTCGGAAATGTTTCAGGTTCTTTACAGATTCTACGGCTGCAAGGTCGAAATCCTGTGTATCCAGAAGTACGTCTACCTGGTCGTTGATCAGAAGGTCACACATTGGTTTTGTTAAGCCTCCGACACCGAATCTCATACGGATATTTCTCTCTTTCATGATCTTGGCAAGTGAGATCGTAGATGCGATAGATGCACCGCCGACACCTGTCTGATAAGAGAATCCGTCTTTGAAATATGGTGTATTTACAACGAACTGTGTACAGTAATCAGCCATCATAAGCTTTCTCATATCTGTAGTCGGTTTTGCTGCTCCTGTTGCGATCTTCTTCGGATCACCGATCTCATCTACAACTACGACATAATCAACCTTTGTCATAGAAATGTGAGCCGGGAAGTTCGGGAATGGAACCAGGCAGTCTGTGATCGCTACAACCTTGTCTGCATGGTAAGCATCCGCCATCGCATAAGAAAGCACACCACAGTCAGACTTTCCACCGATACCACGGCAGTTACCATATTCATCTGCTGTCGGAGTTCCGACGAATGCGATATCGATCTGTGTCTCCCCGCTTTCAATCGCACGGACACGTCCGCCGTGGGAACGCATGATTGCAAGTCCTTTTAATTTTCCATGAGAAATAGCTTCTCCGATTGCTCCACGTACACCGGATGATTCGATATTTGTAATTGTACCATCTTCGATATATTCAACCAGTGGTGCATGTGCTTTACCAAGGGAACTTGCACAGATTGTGATATCTTTGATTCCCATATCGTGGATCTCTTTCATGACCATATTTACAACGTAGTCACCGTCGCGGAAATGATGGTGGAAACTGATGGTCATTCCGTCTTTGATTCCACATTTTTCCAGAACGTCACGGATATTATCCACAAGTTTGCTTCCATTGGAGTTGATAACACACTTTGTCATCGGTCCCTGTTTCTTATATTCATATTCATCAAAATGATGTGTTCCCTGAAATACTTCTTTTCCTGTAGCTTCCAGAATCTCTTCTGGAATATCTCTTCCAACTGCATTAATCATCTTATAAATCCCCCTTGTACACGCCTGAGGCTTTTGCCAGACTGATTGTTCTCTTTGCGCCGTCGTAGAATGCAATGTCGATCATCTTACCGTCTACCGTAAATACACCGATTCCCTGTGCTTTCTTCTCATCGATCTCTTTTACAACCTTTTCTGCAAAGATGATATCTTTCTGTGTTGGTGTATAAATCTCATGTACTGTATTGATCTGCCTTGGGTTGATGATGGATTTTCCGTCGAATCCCATAAGGTGGATCGTCTCTACATCCTGACGGAATCCTTCCATATTATCAAGGTCTGTGTATACAGTATCAAAGCACTGCACACCTGCAGCTCTCGCTGCAATTACAAGGTTCTGTCTTGCTCCCATAAGCTCGATACCAGTTCCTGTGATGTGTGTCTGTAAGTCTTTCGTATAATCTCCACCGGACAATGCAACTCCGAATAATCTGTCAGAAGCTTCGCAGATCTCAAGGGCATTCATGACACCTCTTGCAGACTCAACCGCTGCCATGATCAGAACGCTTCCTTCCGGACGTCCGAACTCACACTCTGCTCTTACCACTTCTTTTTCTACCAGTTTGACATCTTCTTCTGTCTCAGTCTTTGGAATACGGATCGCATCACAACCGCCGGCTACGGAACAACGGATGTCTTCTTTCCAGTAAGGAGAATCCAGACCGTTGATACGTACGACACGCTCACATCCTCTGTAATCAATGCTTCTAAGTGCGTGGAACAGAGAGAATCTCGCTGCATCCTTCTGATTCTCAGCTACTGCATCTTCCAGGTCCAGCATGATGGAATCTGGTTTGTAAATATATGGATCTTTGATAAGTCCAGGCTTCTGGGCATTCAAAAACATCATGGTTCTTCTTAAACGTTTCTTATTTGGATTCATTATCTGATCGCACCTCCCCATGGCAGATTATCTAACTGTTTTACAGAACGGAAAATCGCTCCTTCTACTCTTGCCTTGATCGTACAGTCAAGCGCTCCTTTATCAACGATTGCAATCTTCACATCGTCTACTCCAAGATTCTCAAGTGTCTCAAGGACAACCTTGCGGATCTGATTGCCATACTGATTGATTACTGCACTGTCTAAGGACAGGTCGATCTTTCCTTCTCCGGCCTCTACCATTACCTGACAGTCACTGGATTCTAATGTTCCCGCTATTGCAGGTCTTTTGATCTCCATGTTTGTATCCTCCTCTTTCATTTATCTTGTGACTTTGTTTATCTCTTTATGGGTTTATCATAGTAATAAAACCTTACATTAAGGGCATCTGTTTCCTTAATATTTATTAAGACTCCATTCTTAACTGGATTTAATAAAATAATCCGCCAAGCTTAAATACTCCTAATGCAGAAAGCAATACATTTAAAAGTACATTTCCTACAGAAAGCAGGAACAGTGTTTTAAACATCTTGTTTAATTCTTCTGTAGAAGTCTCTCTTGCTGCAGAATAAGAAGACATAATGATTGCTCCTCCAGTAGAAAGTGGGCTGATAGCTGCCGCAAATGATGTTGCTGTGATTGCAGAAATCAACTCCACATAATTTGCCCCGCTAAATGTTTTGCATACATCAGCTGCAATAGGGAATAATGTCGGCATAACTACACCCGTTGTCGAGCTTACCCATGAAAGAATACCAGATGTAGCTGCAAGGATCGGTGCTGCTGTATGTTCGCTCATGAATTTCGTAAGGAAATCTGAAATCAGGGTAATACCGCCTAATGTATCAATCACATTGATCAGCACACCTACTCCACAGATAAATACCAGTGTTCCCCAAGGGATACCTTTGATTGCCTTTTTCTCATCCACTGCTCCAAGCAGGATCAGAACCGCTGCTGCTGCAAATGCGAACAGTCCGGTATCGAGTTTAAATCCGATACAGCAGATTACCATTACAATAATTGCAATAATTGTAAGCCACTGATCTCTGTTAAATTTCGGTATTTCCGAAAGTTTTAACGGATTGTCCGCCTTTACCTTGTATCCTTTATAAAGGACATACACAACCAACGTAAATAAAAATCCTGAAAGCAGTGTAGATAAGAATAAATGCAGACCAAATCCACTGTATCCTAATGGCTCTGACAGATTTTTTGCCAGAACTCCTGTTAAAGAAAGTACCGATGCACACCCTGCATTTGCTCCCAGTTTTGCATAAAGAGCGGTTGCCATAGGATTAATATCCATTTCAAATGCAAGATACATCGCAAATGTAGTCATCAAAATTCCTGCCGCAATATGTCCCGGTCCGATTGCTGAAATAAATGCAGACAGAAAAAACATCAGTATCGGAATTAACACGGTATTTTTTCCAACTAACGCAACAATTTTCTTTGAAAAAAGTTCCAGTGTTCCGTTATTCGAAGCCATGCCAAACAGAAATGTAACTCCTACCAGCGTTACAAACATCGAACTGCTAAACCCGGCAGCAATATCTTTTGCCGACATTCCGCCGCAGGTTCCAAGAAAGAATGCAACACCAATTGACAGGAACCCAAGATTTACTTTTTTGATAAAACCAATTGCCACCACGATCACAAGGACAATCAGTGAAATAATAGAAAGATTCATAATTTTTATCCCCCGTATTTTATATGATTGATCAACAGTTTCTAACGATTCCTTCCATAATCAGATTTGCTGTACGGAACCCAAAAGTGTCAAGAATTTCCGGCTCTTTTTCTCCTTCTTTATAATCAACGCCGCACTCAAGAACTCCTCCCGGATGTCCAATTCTTATGTACTGTGTGTCCATATTTTCCGCACATACCTGATTCACAATGCTTCCCGGGATAACTGCTGCTGCCGCTGTACACATCGCTCCTGTCATTGCATAACTTGGATGTGTTTTCTGCATTGACATCATCCTCGAAAGAATATCTATCTCTTCCTTTTTTATCTCTTTTCCGTCTATATTATGATAAGTATCTGCTTCTGACACAAACGTCATTTTCGGAATCCCCGGAGTATCCCATGCAGATCTTGTATAATCTTCAATCAGTCCAAGCCTGACAGCTGCAACACCTCTTACTTTTTCCAGCAGTTTCAGCTTCTCCTCATCTGCATTTAGTTCATCCGGAAGTTCTTTTCCACTCAATCCCAGATCTTTTGGTTTTACAAATACCAGCGGGTTCGCTGCATCTACAATTGATACTTCAACCTGTCCGAATCCCGGTACTTCCAGTATATCTACTGCATTTCCCGTAGGCAGTAATCCTTTTTCCAGGGTACCTGCCGGATTCAGGAATTTAAGTCTTATCGGTGATGCAGTTCCTGGAACCCCTGCAATACTGAAGTCTCCGTCGTATCTCACTGTTCCATTGTCAGTCTTTACATCTGCGACAATAATTTTATTTGTGTTTGTATTATATATTCTTACAGAGGTCGTTCCTTCTTTTGCCTCAACCAGCCCCTTTTCAATTGCAAACGGGCCTACTCCTGATGAAATATTTCCACAGTTTCCCTTATAGCTGACAATTGGTTTATCTATCGATACCTGTGCAAATGTATAATCAACATCTGCATCTTCTCTTGCTGACCTATTGACAATCGCCACTTTACTTGTAACGGACTGCGAACCACCAAGTCCATCTATCTGTTTTTTATCCGGACTTCCCATCATTTTCAAAAGTAGCGGATCCCATTTTTCATGTTCCTTCGGAAGATCACTTTCCAGAAGGTAGATCCCTTTGCTTGTGCCTCCGCGGATGATCATCGCAGGAAGGGTTTTTTCGTTATATTTTCCCATAAATATTTTCCCAAACTCTTTCTATCTTTTCTTTAATTTCCGGTTATAGTTAATAAGTGAACCACAACGGATGATTTCTTTTTCTTCCTCTGTAAGTGGTTCTATTGCCAGAGATAACGGACGGATCTGTTCTCCCAGTACATAGGCCTTGATTTCTTTCATATCGGTGTCCAGTATCTCTCTGATATCCGGCACAAAAATATAGTCATCATCTGCAAATGTTGCTTCTTCATTTAATACAAATGGTACCATTCCCCAGTTGATCAGATTCGAACGGTATCTTTTCGTCGCATATTCCACTGTAATATTGGCCCCTCCTAAAAGAACTCTCTGACATGATGCTGCCTGCTCTCTTGCCGAGCCATCGCCTGGTTTTACTGCATAAATTGTACTGGACAGATCAATCGTCTCATCTGCAACGTCCTCATACCCTTCAATGGCACGGATCTTTTCAATCACTTTTTTAACTTCTTCCGGACAGTTCCCTGCTTTTCTTTCTTTTTCATAATTCATAACCGTCTTTGCTTTTCCGACATATTCAGGTACTCTTCTGCTTAATGTAAATTCTGCAAGTCCCATTGGATTTGAACGGAAAGACCCTGTTTCGCCGGACGGTATCAATTCATCTGTCGTTGTTACCGGATCTGTAATATATGCACATACTTTCAAAAGCATATGTTTATTAAGCTCTGGAAGCTCCGGCCAGTCTTTGATATTTGGTCCACATACCAGTTCTTCCTCCGGATCTTCTTTCTGGAACCCCTGATATACTCTCTGTTCATAGGAAACCGGATCATAATGATATTCCGGACACTGATATTCATATCCCAGTTCATCAGCTGCTGTGATTCTTCCTCCATTTGCCGCTGTTGCCGCAATCGAACGTGCATCCATAAGTGCTACACTCGCCAGCTGTCCATTTCCCGGTTTTGACCCTTCTCTGTTCGGGAAATTTCTGGTCGTATGACGGACTGCCAGCTGTCCATGTGCTGGTGTATCTCCTGCCCCAAAACACGGACCACAAAAAGCAGTTCTGATTGTTGCACCCGATGCAATCAGTTTTTCAATGGCACCCTTCCGTACCAGCTCCATCATTACAGGCTGGGAGCTTGGATATACGCTTAAATTGAATACATCCTGACCGGTTCCCTTCCCGTCTAACAGATAAGACGCTTCCATAATATTCGAATATGTACCTCCGGAACATCCTGCAATCGTACCCTGATCTGCATACAGCGCTCCGTCGTGTACCTTTTCCCACAGATTCAGATGAAGGTCCGGATTTTTAATCAATTTCTTTGCCTCATCTTCTACTTCATGCAAAATGTCATCCATATTTGCATTCAGCTCACGAATCTCGTAACCATTAGATGGATGGAACGGCAATGCGATCATGCTGTGTATCTGAGACAAATCAATATAAATACATCCGTCATAATATGCTACTGCTTTCGGATCCAGTTTTTTATATTCATTGCTTCTTCCATGTTCTTTTAAAAATGATTCCGTATCTTCATCTGTTCTCCATATAGATGACAGACAGGTTGTCTCTGTAGTCATTACATCAATCCCATTTCTATAATCTGTACTCATGTTAGACACACCAGGACCTACAAATTCCATAACTTTATTTTTTACATAACCATTTTTAAAAACAGCAGTAACAATTGCTATTGCTATATCCTGCGGACCAATTCCCGGATTCGGTTTCCCGTCCAGATATACTGCAACGACCTCCGGATATTTCACATCCCATGTCTGCTCAAGAATCTGCTTTACAAGTTCCCCGCCGCCTTCTCCAACGGCCATCGTTCCAAGTGCACCATACCTGGTATGAGAATCCGATCCAAGGATCATCTTCCCGCCGCCTGCCATTGTCTCGCGCATATATTGATGAATGACTCCCATATGAGGCGGCAGATAAATTCCTCCATATTTCTTCGCAGCAGTCAGTCCGAATACATGATCATCCTCATTAATTGTTCCTCCAACTGCACACAGACTGTTGTGACAACAGGTCAGTACATACGGAAGCGGGAATTTTTCCACTCCGGAAGCCCTGGCCGTCTGAATGATCCCGACATATGTCAGGTCATGACTGGTAATTGCATCAAACTTAATTTTTAAATTATCCTTGTCACTCCCTGTATTATGTGACTGTAAAATATCCCAGGAAATCGTTCCCGATTTATATATTTCTTTTTTTTCCTGAAGTTCTCTATCCGCTTCTTTTTCCGGGATAATTTCTGTTCCATTTAAAAGAAACACTCCTGAATCATATAATTTCATACATATTTTCCTTTCATCTGACTTATCTGTAACTTTCTTCTGACCGGCCAGTCTTTATGTACTCCTTAGATATCTTTGTCCCTATTGTACAGTCCGAAATACAATGTGTAAAATTCATGTTTATCATATAATCCATTCATTTAAGGAATGTTTTTATGTACTTTTTCCAGAACATCAATGCTGAATATATGCATTTTACACAAATTTCTCATATTTTTATATGAATTTACACCTATATGTATAGTATTCATTTTTTTCATACTTTTTATATTTTTTATCTATTTTATACTTGTGAATTTTACTCAGAAATCCTATAATGAATACAAATACTGCTTTTATGGAAGGAGTTTTATATGGATTTCCGTGAATTAAATTATGTACTTGCAATTGAGAAATACCAGAACATTACAAAAGCGGCAAACTCTCTTTATGTAAGTCAGCCTACATTAAGCAAATTTTTAATGAATCTTGAGAATACACTTGGTCAGAAACTTTTCCGGAAACTGGGAAACAAATACATTCTTACATATGCCGGAGAACAATATGTGAAAACTGCAAAAGAAATTCTGATGTTAAAATCTAATCTGGATATCCAGCTGGCTGACATATTAAAACGGGATGTCGGGGTTTTAAATGTGGCATTTCCACGTATGCGTTGTATTTATATGCTTCCCGCAACGCTTCCTGTTTTTCAGGCTGAACATCCTAACATCAAAGTAAATGTGTTCGAAGGAAGTTCCGATGAAAACGACCAGAGATTATTGGATGGAAAAGCTGAAATTGCTTTTTACAGCAAGCCAGATACTCCTAATCCTCTGATTGATTATGAAGCGCTCAACAAAGAAGAGCTCCTGATCTGTCTGTGCAAAAACCATCCTCTGGGGCGTTATGCACAGCCAAACCCATCCAGTCGTTATCCCCGTCTGGATCCAACCCTTTTAAAGAATGAACTGATTCTTCAACTGATGCCTGAACAGCGGACACGTCAGTTGACTGACCGCTATTTTGGAAGTATTGGTTTAAAATTCAAGAATATTATGACCACCAGCAGCCTTCCAGCTATTATGGAACTCGTTGCTGTCGGCTATGGTGCTGCCTTTATTTTCGAAACACATCTTATCCATCATACATTCTCACAGCCAATTGACTGTTATAGTTTTGGAGAACCAAAAACTGTTTCAGATTTTGTTGTTGCACACAGACATGGCAGCTATCTGCCATCCTACGCTCATGATTTTATCGATATTGCCCGTAGTCTATTCAACGTTTCTGACTCCAGTTCATTTACAATCGATCAGTAATTTATTAACTCGGTATTTGTTAAGAATTCGCAAAAAGGCCGCAGCCATGTAACAGCTGCAGCCTTTGTTTTTATATATAATCAAATATTCCTTGTATTGTATCCGTTATATCCATTACATAATTAATAGAGATTCTGTCTATAACTGAAAATCCTCTCATATTCAAATCCAACATGCTAAGATTTTCACACTGTACATATCCTTTCCTGTTTTCCGTTTCTATCTCTATATGAAGTGGACTCTCTATATTATAATTAAATATTGGACATCCTATAATTTCTCCTGTCTCATTAAAAAAATCCTTACTCACAACTAATACTGGATTTTTAATTTTTTCCACTTTTAAAATATCGCCTTGATGGACCATTATTCCCATCCCTCTCTTCCGACTCTTTCTCCCCAATCATACTCTCCGTTTAGATTAAGCTTTCCTCCATACCGCTCTGCACGTTCCTCCAAAGTCTTATGTCTGAAAGGTTTTACTAATGTAATCATTCCATCAGATATTTTTACATCCAGAATATCATCAAGTTTTATATTTGCCGCTTTTAATATTTCCTTTGAAATACGAATTCCCTGACTATTTCCCCACGTTTTTACTTGTGCCTGCATAATGTAACCCCCTTCGTTTTTTGTATATACATAGTATATACTATATGTATTTATATTTCAATTATTCTTTCTTTTTTCTAGAAAATCCACGGGTAAAATCTTATAATGATTACATAGAAAATCAATATGTATTTCCATGAAAGGAGTTATCCAACCATGAACGGAATAAACGTAACCATCACAGATATGATGAACTGCCGCGACCGGCGTGTAAGCATCCAGAACGAACTGATCAGTAAATATGATAAACCAATCCTGTCTTTTTGCATGAACATCCCGGGACCGGTAAAAACCAACGAACAGATCCGAAAAGCTTTTGATTCCGGAAAAGCAGAATTATTAAAAGCTCTTTCTGCTCACAATATAACAATCCTTCACACCGAAGAATTCCACGAACCTTCCGGTGATGAACTGATCATGGCATTGGATGCCCCCGCCGAAGATATCAAGACGCTTGCTACTGAAATTGAAGAAAGCCATCCTCTCGGACGACTCTTTGATATGGATGTCATTGGAACTGACGGTATGAAATTATCCCGCGGCACCTACCGTAAATGCATCATCTGCGGATGCCAGGCACAGGAATGTGCGCGGTCACGGAAGCATTCCGTGGAGGAATTGCAAGCAAAGATTGAAGAATTATTAAATCAGTTTTCTATTTAATTAATTGTCGTGCTTGGCCAATGATAATGAATTCAATAGAGG
>ERZ1026903.324-NODE-324-length-23705-cov-65.745877_pt1 | contig 23705 bp, 23 predicted proteins | sample MGYA00380180_ERZ1026903 | MGnify/ENA primary metagenome ERZ1026903 (study PRJEB33269, sample SAMEA4719816) | human gut metagenome | biome: human-associated habitat; feature: organic feature; material: feces | place: Cameroon | collected 2013-10 ... | reverse complement strand
TCCTGGGACACAGTGTTCACTTCTGCCAAGACAACGAGTCTATGAGCAGCTATGGTGTGATGCGAGGTCTGCACTTCCAGCGCCCACCATATACCCAGAGCAAGTTGGTACGTTGCGTAAAAGGCAGAGTCCTCGATGTAGCAGTGGATATTCGTAAGGGTTCACCAACCTATGGCAAGCATGTGGCTGTAGAGCTGACAGAAGATAATCATGTCCAGTTCTTCATTCCAAAAGGCTTTGCTCATGGTTTTGCCGTTCTCTCAGAAACAGCCGTCTTCCAGTACAAGTGTGATAACTTCTATCATCCAGAAGCTGATGGTGGCATCTCTATCCTTGATGATACCCTCGGTATTGATTGGAAGATCCCAACAGAACATGCCAATCTCTCAGAGAAAGATACGATGCATGCGATGTTGAAGGACTTTGATAGTCCATTCGATATCAATGTAGATTTATACAAGTAAAAAGAAACTCAATATACTTTACGACATGAATGATTTTAAGAATATAAAAGTAGCAGTAGCCGGTACCGGCTACGTAGGTCTGAGTATAGCAACCCTGTTATCTCAGCACCATCATGTAACAGCAGTAGATGTAATCCCAGAGAAGGTGGAGAAACTCAACAATAAGATTTCTCCAATCCAGGATGATTACATCGAAAAGTATTTGGCAGAAAAGCCATTGAACCTCGTGGCAACCCTTGACGGCAAGGAAGCCTATAAGGATGCAGACTTCGTAGTGATCGCAGCACCAACCAACTATGACCCAGTGAAGAACTACTTCGATACAACCCATGTAGAAGAAGTCATCGACCTGGTTCTGGAGGTAAACCCAGATGCTGTGATGGTTATTAAGAGTACCATCCCTGTAGGTTACACCCGCAACCTCTACTTGAAGTATGCCAAGAAGGGCGTGAAGAAGTTCAACCTCCTCTTCTCTCCAGAATTCCTTCGTGAGAGCAAGGCACTCTATGATAACCTTTACCCAAGCCGCATCATCGTAGGCTATCCGAAGATTATCGAGCGCCCTGAGTTTGCAGAGGAGAACGAGGCAATCAAGTCTGTAACCAATGTCGAGATGTTGAAGGAAGCAGCCAAGACCTTCGCCGCTCTGCTCCAGGAAGGCGCCATCAAGGAGAACATCGATACACTCTTCATGGGCATGAAGGAAGCAGAGGCAGTCAAGCTCTTCGCCAATACCTATCTGGCACTCCGAGTAAGCTACTTCAATGAGTTGGATACATACGCAGAGGTAAAGGGACTCGATACCAAGGCTATCATTGATGGTGTAGGCCTTGACCCACGAATCGGCTCCCATTACAACAACCCAAGCTTCGGCTATGGTGGTTATTGCTTGCCAAAGGATACCAAGCAGCTTCTGGCAAACTATGCCGATGTTCCCGAGAACCTGATTGAGGCAATCGTAGAAAGCAACCGTACCCGTAAGGACTATATTGCTGATGCCGTACTCCAGAAGGCAGGCTATTACAGTTATGCCGATGCCAACAGCTATGATGCCAGCAAGGAGCACAACTGTGTAATTGGTGTCTATCGCCTGACCATGAAGTCAAACAGCGATAACTTCCGTCAGTCAGCCATCCAGGGCATTATGAAGCGTATCAAGGCAAAGGGTGCAGAGGTAGTCATCTATGAGCCGACCTTGGAAGAGGGCAGCACCTTCTTTGGTAGCCGAGTAGAGAACAACCTCGAAGCCTTCAAGGCACAAAGCCATGCTATCATCGCCAACCGCTATGATGCTTGTCTGGATGATGTCAGGGATAAGGTTTATACGCGAGATATCTTTCGAAGAGACTAATACAGGAAGTGAGTTGTGTTATAGTCGTATAAAAAAGAAGTGATTTGAAAGAGTATGAAAGGAATAGTATTAGCAGGTGGTAGTGGTACTCGCTTGTATCCTATCACGAAGGGTATCAGCAAGCAGCTGATTCCAATCTTTGATAAACCGATGATTTATTATCCTATCTCGGTTTTGATGTTGGCAGGTATCCGTGATATATTGATTATTTCAACACCATTTGACCTGCCAGGTTTTAAACGACTTTTAGGCGATGGAAGCCAGTTTGGAGTGAAGTTCGAGTATGCAGAGCAGCCTTCTCCAGATGGTTTGGCACAGGCATTCATCATTGGTGAGAAGTTCATTGGTAATGATTCTGCTTGCCTTGTGCTTGGTGACAACATCTTCTATGGTGCAGGATTAAACCTGATGCTGCATCAGGCAGTAGTAGATGCTGAGCAGAATAGCAAAGCTACCGTCTTTGGCTATCGAGTAAGTGATCCAGAGCGATATGGAGTGGCAGAATTTGATGAGCAGGGTAATTGTCTGAGCATTGAGGAGAAACCTCAGTATCCTAAGAGTAACTATGCAGTGGTTGGCTTGTACTTCTATCCTAATAAGGTGGTGGAAGTAGCCAAGCATATCAAGCCTTCTGCTCGAGGTGAGTTAGAAATCACAACGGTGAACCAGGAGTTCCTGAAGGATAAGCAGCTGAAGGTTCAGACCATGGCAAGAGGATTCGCCTGGCTCGATACCGGAACCCATGATTCCCTTTCTGAGGCATCCACCTTTATCGAAGTTTTGGAAAAGCGCCAGGGCTTGAAGGTAGCTTGCTTGGAAGGTATCGCATATCGACAAGGATGGATTACCGCAGAACAATTGAGAGAGAATGCTCTGCCTATGTTGAAGAATGACTATGGCAAGTATCTCCTTTCAATACTTGAAGAGAAAGATCAAACATTAAAAAAGAATTTAGAATATTAAGAAGATGAAGAATATCATTATCACGGGCGGTGCTGGTTTCATCGGCTCACACGTTGTAAGACTTTTCGTGAACAAATATCCTGAGTATCACATCATCAACCTCGACAAGTTGACATACGCAGGCAATCTGGCTAACCTCAAGGACATTGAGGACAAGCCTAACTATACTTTCGTTAAGGGCGATATCTGCGATTTCGACCTGATGTTGAAGCTGATGCAGGACTACAAGGTGGATGGCATCATCCATCTCGCTGCCGAGAGCCATGTAGATAGAAGTATCAAGGATCCATTCACTTTCGCTCATACTAACGTGATGGGTACCCTGTCTCTGCTCCAGGCGGCAAAGATTTACTGGGAGAGTCTTCCAGAGGGTTACGAGGTCAAGCGTTTCTACCACATCTCTACCGATGAGGTTTATGGTGCATTGCAGATGACTCATCCTGAGGGCATTCCTGCTCCTTTCACCACCAAGGCATCCAGCGATAAGAACCACGAGGCTTACGGCGAGGAGTTCTTCCTGGAGACTACCAAGTATAATCCTCACTCTCCATACTCTGCATCTAAGGCAAGCTCAGACCACTTCGTTCGTGCTTTCCACGATACATACGGTATGCCTACTATCGTGACCAACTGCTCTAACAACTACGGTCCATACCAGTTCCCAGAGAAGTTGATTCCGTTGTTCATCAACAACATCCGTCATCGCAAGCCATTGCCAGTATATGGTAAGGGTGAGAACGTGCGCGACTGGTTGTATGTAGTAGATCATGCCCGTGCCATCGATATGATTTTCCACAAGGGTAAGATTGCCGAGACTTACAACATCGGCGGTTTCAACGAGTGGAAGAACATCGATATCATCAAGGTGGTTATCAAGACCGTTGACCGTCTGCTCGGCAGAAAGGAAGGCGAGGATATGGATCTCATCACCTATGTAACAGACAGAAAGGGTCATGATATGCGTTACGCCATCGACTCTAGAAAGTTGCAGAAGGAATTGGGTTGGGAGCCATCTCTCCAGTTTGAGGAGGGTATCGAGGAAACCGTAAAATGGTATCTCGATAACCAGGAATGGATGGATCATGTTACTTCTGGGGAATATCAGAAGTATTATGAGAATATGTATCAAGGGCGGTAGTATGTTGGTTCTAGTTTGATAGACATATTGGTCTTATTAAAAAAAATAGTGTTGTTAATTAGTGTCTATTAATGTAAAAATGAATATAGTAGAATCTTTACAAACTCTTTGGGGGATACTAATCATCATTCTTTTAGTTTTTCGCTATAAGTATGGGTTAGTTGCAGCTCTTTCTTATTTTATTTTAGTTCCAATGGAATATTTCCCAGGTCTAAAAGGAGTGTCTTGGGAACATATAGAATACTTAATCTTGTTTGCATTTATAGTTGCTAATAAGCACCAACGGATAAAACAAGTAAATATAAAGCCATTTATTCCGATACTGTTATATTTTATAGTATCTTTGTTATTTATGTTTTTTCAAAATGACACACCGTTAGATTATGAATTGAAACGAATAAAAAGGGATTTTATCTTATGCTTGATTTTACCTTTTGTATTATGGAATCAGATGCTTAATGATAAAATGTCTGCAAAATTATTTAGAAGAGCATTCGTTATTTGTATATTTATAATAGCATTATATGGGCTTTTTTTAACGACAATGCCTGGTGTTAATCCTTATATTATGTTGGTTAATAACATTATGGGTTTTGAATATAAAGATGACTATCTTGGTGATGCAAATAGACTATTTGGTAGAATTACTTCTGTGTTCATGCATCCTATGACTTTTGGGTGCTTTTTAGGATTGTCTTTGATTTTTGTATATTCTGTGCGAAGTCATTTGAAAAAAGCATTCTTTGTGTCGCTGTTTTTGTTGATTTGTATAGATATTGTTGTGTGCGGTGTGCGGTCTGTTGTTGCTGCTATTCTTGTGGCTATAGTTTTTTATTTTTTTCAAGCGAGAAATTATAAAATTATGGCGTATGCAATAATCATAGGTACTGTTTTTTATAATATAATATTGCAAATTCCTGACATGACAGAATATCTTTCTTCTATGTCTTTGTCTTCTAATTCAGAGATAGGTGGTTCTTCTTTTGAACTGAGAGTTCAACAATTTAATGGTTGCTTGCTCGAAATAAAAGATGTGCTGTTTTTTGGAAAAGGTTATGGTTGGCATAACTATTATATGATCAAAAACGTAATACACCCAACAATTATGGCTTTTGAAAGTTTGGTATTTGTTGTATTGTGCGATTCGGGAATAGTTGGTGCGGCATTGTGGATTTTTGTCTTTTGCCTAATTGTACGATATAATAATGCTAATTATTCTAAAGATATAGCTTCTGTATTAAATGCTACGGTAGTCTTTTATTATTCATACGCATGCATTACAGGTGAATATGAGTTTATGAAATATTTTGTGTTGGTATATACCCTTATACTGGGAAGTCAAGAACTGAAAAATAAAAATAATATATGAAAGATGATATAAAAAAACATAATAGTAAACGTGTAGCTAAGAATACGTTATATTTATACTTTCGTACAATTTTATGTATGGGAATTACCATATATACGAGTCGAGTTGTGCTTGATGTTCTAGGAATAGAAGATTATGGAATATATAGTGTTGTTGGCGGTTTTGTGGCAATGTTTAGCATGCTAAGTGGAACTTTGACTGCAGCAAGTCAACGCTATATTGCTTTTGAGATTGGTAAAGCTAATTCTGACATAAAGAAGATTTTTTCAATAACAATAACGATACATCTATTTTTAGCGGCTGTAATTTTCATTTTACTCGAAAGTTTTGGACTTTGGTTCTTAAACTACAAAATGAATTTAAGTCCAGATAGAATAATTGCAGCAAATTGGGTCTTTCAATGTTCGGTAATTACTTTTTGTGTGAGTCTTATAAGTATTCCATATACTGCAGCAATTATTGCTTACGAAAGAATGTCAGTTTTTGCATATATTAGTATTTTTGAAGTCGTTTGTAAATTACTTGCTGTTTATGCTTTAATTTTCATTCCAATAGACTCTTTGATACTTTATGCGGTATTTATGCTGATTTTATCTTTGATACTTAGAAGTATATATAATATATATTGCAATAGAAAAATAAAAGAGTGTAGGTTTCGTTTCTGTTTTGATAAGGAAAAGTTCCAAGAAATATTAGGATTTTGTGGTTGGAATTTTATAGGCTCTTCTGCAACAATCCTTAATAATCAAGGCATAAATATGTTGATGAACTTATTCTTTGGAGTGGCTTTGAATGCAGCAAAAGGAATTTCAAGCCAAGTTGAAAATGCGATAAATACTTTTGTTCAAAATTTCATGATGGCGTTGAATCCGCAAATAACTAAAAGTTATTCTTCTGGCGACTATGTATATGTTAATAAAATGATAGTTTCAGGAACAAAATTAGCTTTTTTCTTGTTTTGGGTAATATGTCTTCCTGTGTTCATTAATATAGATTATATATTATCTGTTTGGTTGAAAAAAGTACCCGAAAGTACTGCTATATTTATAAGGCTTGGGTTAGTTTTTAACCTTTGTCAATGTTTGTCTCAATGCTTGTATACTGCGATGTTAGCAACAGGTAAAATAAAAAAATATCAGATAATTGTTGGAGGTTTAAGTTTTATGGCATTTCCTACAACGTGGTTCTTTTTTTATATTGGACTGCCTGGGTATTGGGGATATTGTGCTATGATTGTTTTTTCATTAGCGTGTTTGGTCGCAAGGTTATTCCTTTTACAAGAAATGATAGAAGGTTTTAAAGGGAGTGTGTTCTTGAAACAAGTTGTTCTTCCTATTGTATTTTCTATAGCACCATTGATATTGTGCTTTTCTGTTATACATAGTAAAATTGCGACAATCACATTTGATACATTTATATTAGAGAGTATTTTATCTGTAATCCTCAGTTCCGTTGTTATTGGTTATGTAGGTTTAAATGCTGAGGAGCGTAGTAGAATAGAGGCAATGGTAGTTTCAAAAATAAAGAAAAAGTGAATGGTATGAAATATCAAACAAAATACTATATTGGGCATGCTACTAATTCTGCAGAAAGATATAAAGCATCTTCTGGAGGTGTTGGCACGATGTTGATGAAATTTGTGTTATCAACTAATAAAGTTGGAACGGCGTTAACATTCGTATTTAATCCAAAATTGTGTAAATATGAACCAAAGCTTGTTTATTCTTCAAATGAGATTAATATATGTGGTAGTATATATCATGATATTGATATATTGTATTATTTGAAAAATAATTTGGCAAAGGTAAAAAATAATATAGTCTTGTCTTGTCCGCCTTGTCAGGTTAATGCCATTCGTAGTTTTTTGGCAAAAAGAGGGATACAAAGCATTATTATTTCTTTTTGTTGTTCTGGACAATTAGATATAACTGCAACTTGGGATTATTTAAAGTTTTTAAAGATTGATACAAGCCAGATTGTTAAGTTACAATATAGGGGAAATGGTTGGCCAAGTGGCATACAGGTATGGACAAAAAAAGGATTGGTATTATTTAAAGAAAATTATACAGAACCTTGGAAAACTTTGCATAAATCAATGTTGTATAAACCAAAAAGATGTTTTTTGTGTAAATTGGACACTAGTTATACTGCAGATTTTTCTTTAGGTGATCCGTGGTTGAAAGAGTATATAGAACAGGACAATGTGGGAAATTCCATATTTTTGATAAATACTCAAAAGGCTATGTCAATTTTTGAAGAAATCTTGAAATCCAATAAAATTAAATGTAAAGAGATTGATAGAAATATCTATGAGCAAGCGCAAACGACAACTATAGGAAAAAAAAACACAGTTTTATCAGACAAGAAATATTTGATTTTTATGTCAAAGCTTGTTCATAATAGAATTTATCATTATATCTTTAGAAGAAATATGTTGTTGCTTCGTTGTCATTTATGGATAAAAAGTATTTTATATAAAATTTATTATCATCTTAGTAAGTAATTTATGAAAATGAAACAATATGTTATAATATCTGGATTAAGACTTAACGATGCAAATCGTGGTACTGCCGCTTTGGGATATGGTTCTTTTAGCTTTTTGAGAAAGAAGGGATATCTTCAGAATTATCATAAGTTATTGGAACTTGTAAAAGTAAAGAAAGTATGGAAATATACAGATAAAGTTTTAGATTTAGATATTCAAGGTTTGAAAATTCAGAAACATATAGTATATGTCAATTATATAGAGATGTTTTTGCTTATGAAATTTGGATTATTACTTCCTTTTTCAAAGCTAAAAAGATATATAAATCAGATAGAGTGGGTCGCTGCCATAAATGGAGGAGATGGATTTTCTGATATTTATAATACAGAAACGTTTATGTCTAGACTAGAAGAAACAAATCTTGCTATGCACTCTAAAATACCTTTGATTCAATTACCTCAAACTTTTGGTCCCTTTAAGGAAAAGAAAAATTACATTCTAGCAGAAAAGATACTGAAGTATTCTGAAATGGTTTTTGTCAGAGATGATAAGTTTGTTGACGAATTGAAAAAGATGGGAGTGGCATATACTATGACAAAGGATTTATCTGCATTTATGATACCTATGCCATGGGAGATTAAAATATTTCCAGATAGTATAGGCCTAAATGTAAGTGGATTGTGTTATTTCAATAGTTTTCGTACATTGAGTGGGCAATTTGATACATATCCAACACTTATAGATATGCTTATTTCTCATTTTCAGTCAAAAGGTATTACTGTCTATCTAATACCGCATTCATACGATTATTTAAATCCTGAGATAAATAATGATGATATGGAAGCTTGTAGAATAGTATATCGCAAGCATTCAAACAAAGAAAAGTTAGTGTTGATAGATAGAGATATGACTTCTCCTGAAGTGAAATATGTTATAAGCAAAATGAGTTTTTTTATAGGAAGTCGTATGCATGCTAATTTTGCTGCAATATATTCTCATGTTCCTCTTTTTGGTCTAGCTTATAGTTATAAGTTTGCTGGTGCGTTTGACGCTAATGGATTAGATGGCATTAAACAGACAGAAATGATAAACTATATGAAGCAGGAGGATGTTGTTAAAGTGATAAAAAAAATAGATAATGTGTATTCGACTTTATGTTTAAAAAATAAATAATTAATTAAATAGAATTGATGATTATGAAGAAACAACCATTGATTATAGCTTATTATCTTCCTCAGTTTCATCCATTTAAGCAAAATGATGAATGGTGGGGTAAAGGTTTTACTGAGTGGACTAATGTAGGAAAGGCCAAGCCTTTGTTTTGTGGGCATAATCAGCCTCGTGTCCCTACAGATTTAGGTTACTATGACTTAAGACTTCCTATAATAAGAGAACAGCAGGTTCAACTTGCTAAAGAGGCTGGGGTAAGTGCTTTTTGTTATTGGCATTATTGGTTTGGCGGAAAGGGGCGACAATTATTAAATAATATAATTGACGAGGTGCATATTTCCGGGAAGCCGGATTTCCCTTTTTGTCTTGGTTGGGCGAATGAATCATGGAAGGCCAAACAATGGAATAAAGACGGAAAGGGAGATAAGTTTCTTATGGAACAAAGATATGAAGGTATAGAAGATTATCGACTTCATTTTGAGTATGTTAAGGAATTATTTGCTGATAAGCGTTATGTTCGTGTAAAGGATAAGCCTTTGTTCTTGATTTATAAGCCGCAACAATTTGATGATGTAGAGAAGTTTATAGGACTTTGGAATAAGTGGGTGCAAGATGAAGGTATTGCAACTGGTGTTTATTTTGTAGCTTCTTTGGATGGTAATGAGCCTAAAGAAAAATGGCTTGCTAAAGGGTTTGATGCTGTCACTCCTGCTCACTTACCTAGGGTTGCGTATAGTTTTCAACATAAACCACGATTGTACAAAAGTTTTTCATGGTATTTGCATAATTGGTTTGGAAAGGTTTGGCAATATTCTATAGATGATTTCCTTAAATACAATCCTTTGAAAGGGTATGATGAGGATGAGAATGTTATTCCAATGTTACTTCCGCAGTGGGATCATACTCCAAGAAGTGGGAGAAAGGGATATTTGCTTAAAGGGTGTTCTCCTGAGCATTTTTATAGACAGTCAGTGAATATGTTCAAGATGGTTAGTCAAAAAGATAATAATTTGATTTTTTTGAAATCGTGGAATGAATGGGCTGAAGGCAATTATATGGAGCCTGATATAAAAGATGGTAAGGGATATATTATTGCTCTCCGAAAAGCGATAAATACAGTTTATGGTAATGAAGAAAAATAAAATTCACTATTATCCTCCAATGCCGGCTTCTGGTGTCTATGGAAATCCTTATAGTTCAAATTTTAGAAGTGAATTAAGTAGGTATTACGATATTATCCAATCAAGGAAAAAGTTTCCTTTTCATTTGCCTGTTGTTTTATTATATAATGCCTTTAGAGCTGATGTATATCTTTACAACTGGATAGAAACATTTGAGTATAAGAATTTACCAACTCTTCAATATTGGATAATATTATTAGGTTTTAAAATCATAAAGTGGAGAAAAAAGAAAATAATTTGGATGTTCCATAATATAGTTCCACATGAAGGTGTCAATAGATATTCTAAGGGCATTCGGAATTATATGTTTGGCAATGCTGATCTTATAATAGCACATTCGAAAGAAGCTGCAGATTATGCTAGAAAATTTGCTAAAAATCAAGTTGTGTACAAGTGCCATCCAATAACCCCTTTCTCGAAAAATAATTTCTATCCAAGTCATAAAAATAAGGATATACTTATTTGGGGAAATGTACAATCATATAAAGGAATTCCTGAATTTTTGGTTCAGCTGAATAATGCAGATTTGAAGTTGACTTGTTATGTGGTTGGTAGATGTACGGATGAGAAGTTGGAAAAACGAATCAAAGACCAATGTAATAAATATGTTAGTTACAATAATGTTAAGGTTGGTTTTGATGAATTGCAGAAGTTGATTCATGAAAGTCGTTTTGTTCTATTCCCATATATTGGAAATAGTATTTCAAGCTCTGGCGCCCTGATAGACTCTATAGCTTTGGGTGGAAACGTTGTTGGTCCTAATGTTGGAGCGTTCAAGGACTTACATGAGGAAGGAGTATGTTGGACTTATAATACATATGATGAACTGCTTCAAATATTACAAGGAAATCAAATCATAAAAGAAAATATGGTCTATGATTTTTTAGAAAGAAATTCTTGGGCAAGCTTTGTCAAAGATATATATGAAAAGATAAAATTATTATGACGTATGACGCTACAAAATATTAAGATTAAAGAACTCCCTCGTTTCAATGATCCAAGAGGTAATTTGTCGTTTGTTGAGCAAAACAATCATATTCCTTTTGTAATAGAACGTACATATTGGATTTATGATGTGCCTGGAGGAGAAAGCCGAGGTGGCCATGCTTACAAAAGTACAGATGAGTTTATTATAGCAATATCTGGTAGCTTTGATGTAATTGTAGATGATGGTAAAGAAAGTAAGACCTTTACCTTGAACCGTTCTTATTATGGTCTTTATATACCCAAAGGTCTATGGAGAACTATTGAGAATTTTTCTACGAATTCTCTGGCTTTGGAGTTTGCCTCAACGAAGTACGACAGAAAGGATTATGTCGAAGATTACGATGATTATAAAAAAATGAAAGCTAATGGAGAAATTTAATGTTTTTGATTGTTCTATTATAGAATTAGACAAACATCACTCTAATAGAAAAGGGAATTTGACAGTTGTCCAAAATGGAGAAACTCTTCCTTTTGATGTTAAGCGAGTTTATTATCTTTATGATGTTCCTGGTGGTGAGGAAAGAGGTTCTCATGCTCATCGAAATTTGAGTCAGTTAATCATTGCTGCTTCGGGGTCATTTACAGTTACTCTTGATGATGGAAATTGTAAAAGAACATTTTTTCTGAATCGACCATATCAAGGACTTTATGTGAAACCTGGTATGTGGCGAGACTTGGGGGACTTTTCTTCTGGTGCTGTTTGTATGGTATTGGCTTCTGATATATATACAAAAGAAGATTACATTAGAGATTATAATGATTTTTTAATTTTTAGGAATGAATTATGATACATAAACTAGCAAATTGTATGAATCCCAATATTCCTGAAACGACAAATATTTGGCAATTTTGTGTTATATTTCCAAATTGTGAGATTGGTTTTGGGTGTAATATCTGTTCTCATTGCCTTGTAGAAAATGAGGTAAAAATAGGTAATAATGTAACTGTAAAAAGTGGAGTACAAATTTGGGATGGCATTACTATTGAGGACAATGTTATGATTGGTGCTAATGTGAGTTTTACAAATGACATGTATCCTCGTAGTAAGAACAAGGAATGGAAGTTGTTACCTACATTGATATGTGAAGGTGCTTCTGTTGGAGCCGGATCTGTTGTCTTACCAGGAATAACAATAGGTCATCATTCTATGATAGGTGCCGGTTCTGTTGTGACAAAGGATATTCCGCCAAATACTCTTTGGTTTGGAAATCCAGCAATGATGCGTGGATACATAACAAAGAACAATATTATCCTTGACCTCAAATATAGAGATAGGGATGGTAAACAACATGATAAATCGGAAATAGAATAATGGATAAAGCATATATAACATTGTTGCCTTATAACAAAAAAAAAGTAATTTGCTTTACATGGGATGACGCAAATTATACTCATGTTTATATGGCATTGATTTTTAGAACATTTGGAATGCATGCAACGCATTTTCTCAATACCAATGAACTTTCACGCCATCATGGATTTTATAAAATTATGTATAGAATGTTAAAGCCTCTTGGATTGGATTTTGGTTCTCATACATGTCACCATGTAGTCCTTCCTGATGTGTCTTTGAAAGAAGTGGAATATGAATTAATGCAGTCACGACAAGATATTATAAGATATTTGAATGTTGTCCCATCAACTTTTTCACACCCAACCAGTAAAATTAGTATTGAAACGGATGAAATTATCAAGAAAATCTACATAGATTCTCGTTATTCTGTGACAAAAATCCATGATTCAGATTATGAGTTCATGTATATACGTAAAAATTTTGATTTTGAATATTATAAAAAGAGTCTTTTAAATTTTATGTCATCATCGAAAATATATTATATCTTTGGTGGACATGGACTTAACAATTATGGATATGAACCTATTTCATGGAAAATATTGTGGAAAATCCTGAAATTGATAAAAAGAAATTTTTCAAAAGATTGTTGGATTCCAACATTTTCAGAGTTGGCAATGTATCAAAGAATAAAAAATGAGGTGAGTATTGATATGATTGATGGGCAATTATACATAAATACAGACCGTATAAAAGATATATTATCTAAGTTTCCAAATACTTCTGCTTGGGTGACAGTAGCGGTGGGAAATGGTATATACAAAACAATAGATTTACAAAAAACAAATAAAATTTAGTATTATAATTATGAACATTCCTTTTTTGTCATTACATGACGTAACAGCTCTTCATAGAGCTGAAATTAATGAGGCGGTAAGCCGAGTTGTTAACGGAGGTTGGTATCTCCAAGGTAAGGAGAATGAAAAGTTTGAAAAAGATTTTTCAGATTTTGTTGGCGCAAAATATACAGTAGGATGCGCAAATGGTTTGGATGCTCTTATTTGGATATTCCGTGCCTATATTGAGATGGGAGTGATGAAGGAAGGTGACGAAGTCATCGTACCTGCTAATACCTATATAGCTACCATTCTCGCTATAACAGAAAATAGACTTGTTCCTGTTCTTGTGGAGCCTAAGCCAAACACATTGGAGATAGATGATGACCTTATTGAGGCTGCAATAACTCCTAAGACCAAGGCAATAGCCATTGTGCATCTCTATGGTCGTATCGCTTATACCAATAAGATAGGAGAACTATGTAAAAAATATAACTTGAAACTCGTCGAGGATTGTGCTCAAAGTCATGGTTGTAAATGTGCGGATGGACGCATGACTGGTAACTTGGGTGATGCTGCAGGTTTCTCTTTCTACCCTGGCAAGAACCTTGGCGCTCTTGGCGACGGTGGTGCAATGGTTACCAATGATGAGGAGTTGGCTAAGGCAGTAAGAGCTTTGGCTAACTATGGAAGCCAGCGCAAGTATGTCTTCAAGTATGCTGGTCGCAATTCGCGACTTGATGAAATTCAGGCTGCAGTCTTGGATGTTAAGTTGAAGTATTTGGTAGATGACAATGCTCATCGCAAAGAGGTGGCTCATTATTATTATGAGAATATCAATAATCCTTTGATTACACTTCCTGACTTGCTTCCTGACGCACAAAATGCTTATCATCTATTCCCTATTGTTGTAGGAGAAGGTAAGCGTGATGTTTTGCATGACTATCTTGCAGACAATGGGGTTGGTACTGTATGCCATTATCCAATAGCTCCTCATAAACAAGAGTGCTATGCAAAGGAGTCATGGAACACTCCACAATTATCTTTGCCTGTTACGGAACGATTGGCAAATGAAGAGTTGAGTATTCCTATTGGACCTTCAATTACAATGGAGGAAGTTGCTGAGGTTGTACGCTTGATAAACGATTTTAAATAATTGTATATTAAAGTATGAAGAATATTCTTCTTGTTACTGAATTATATCCAGTTCCAAATGGTGAAAATATGGCATCTTCTGTTTGTCATTTTTTCACCAAGGAATGGGTAAAGGAAGGATACAATGTAACGGTGATTCATTTTCAGCCAGTACATTGTTGGCTTTGGTATTGGATAGTACGTCATTTTCAATCGTATTTGCGTAATAAATTAGGAGGGCTATTTTATAGCCATGCTATTTCTTGCACGCAAAATTACGAATATGATGGAGTAAATGTTTTTCGAATACCTGTTTATCAGTTTATTCCTAAAGGGCGAATGCCACAATCATCATTGGATAAGTTTTATGATGAAGTGATAAATGTATTGTCTGGTGCTAATTTTACACCTGATATAATTGTAGGGCATATGTTGACGCCTGAGGTCATACCAATGTTGAATACACATTATCATGTAAAAACAGCTATGATAGCACATGGATGTTATCCAAAGATGAAAAAGCGATTTAGAAATTATAAGGAGCTTATAGAATCTTACTCAAGTTGGGGCTTTCGCTCTGAGGCTATCCGCAAAAAATTTCAAGCCTTGTATGGAAAAATTAATAATTCTTTTATTTGTTATTCAGGTATACCTCCTCGGATGGTTGCTCCTGGATTCAAAAAGTCGTGTAAAGAAATTAAAAACTTTATTTTTGTAGGAGAACTCATTGCTCGTAAGTATCCTGTAGAATTATTGTTGGCAATAAATACGGCTATGGGAAACTCCGAATACCAAGTAACTTATATAGGAGATGGTCCAGAACTACCAAGGCTTAAAAAAGTCATTTCAGACAAAAACCTTTATAATAGGGTGAGATTGTTAGGGCGTATTCCACGTAATGAGGTTACTTGTGAATTGGATAAGGCTGATGTCTTTGCAATGATAAGCCGTGGAGAGGCTTTTGGGCTTGTTTATATAGAAGCAATGGCACGTGGTTGCATAACTATAGCTTCAAGAAATGAAGGAATTGATGGTGTTATAAAATCAGGTGAGAATGGTTTTTTGGTAAAAGCAGGTGATGTTGCAGAAACTACAGAGCTGATTTCTCTACTGGCAAAGATGACATGTGAGGAACGTATGAAAATAGCCAATGCTGGTTATATAACTGCGTCAAGAATGACAGATCATAATATGGCAATTGATTATCTTCAAAAACTTGAAAATATTTGATGAGGATTTTTTGCTAAAAAGTATTGTTGTTTCTACTTGTAAAAATGAGAAGTCTCTGCCTATGGACTTGGTGCAATTTTCCAGACACTTTGATAATTTATACAATGAAGATAAAATCTATCTGGTTGAGCGTATAGACAATGTTAAATCCTATAATAGTTTCGGGAAAGAGATACTTGAATATTTTTTCTGTTCTACAAGTTCTTGGCTAGATTTTGATAAAAGTAGATTTGCGGTTCTCCTTTCTATTTTTGAAAACAGTTATGTTGTGTCTTGGAATTCAAGAGTCTCTTGGTCTAAATTATGGGATGCCTGCTTATGTCATAATATTGATGTAAGTATGGCTTTTGCTGATATGGCAAGAAGTCAGGAACCTCAACTGGAGATGAACGTCTATGACAAGTTGAATCGTAATGAAATTGTGCCGTCTAACATTGTTCGTAGCTTTTTTAAAAATGTGAGCAACTTGTTAGAATGGTTGAGAGGAAAGACCGATATTTCAGAGAATGTTGTCAGTTTAATATTAAAACATATCAATCCAAATGATGTAGTGATTCAAAAACAAGGAATAGAGCCTTGGAGATGGATTGACCATTATTCTGGTTCTGAAACTTTGGATTTCGATACGTTTGTCTTCTTCCTTTCTTTCAATTGGGTGAACGATGAAGCCCTGAAGATGCTAAAAATATCATTTTATTCTTTACATGAGGTACTGGCTTTAGGTAATGAACAAGCGTTCTTGTTGTTAGGCAAACTCCGCAAATATACAGATGAATTGCCGATTAGCGAGAGTTGGGATAATTGCAAAAAACTTAGAAAAGGTATTGTGAGGTATCTAAAAGAAAGCGGTTACAAGAAGTCTGTGTTAGAGAATTTTACACCAGATCGGAAAGTTAACGAGTGGTTGCAAAAGCTATGGTAATATAATCATGAGAAACTTGATGGTTCTGTAAACTAAAATATTAAGAATATGTTAGAAAATATACCTAAAATCTCTGTGCTTGTAATATGTTATAAGCAGGAGAATGTTATTCGAAGAGCTATGGATTCGCTTATAGCTCAGAAAGACTATATATATGAAATTTGTATTAATGATGATAAGTCGCCTGATAAGACATGGGAGATACTTTTGGAGTACCAAACCAAGTATCCTGATTTGGTGAAGCCTGTCCGCAATGACCCAAATCTTGGAATTTTCCAAAATATAGAGGCTACATGGAAAAGACCTATGGGAGATATGATTTATCAGCTGTCTGGTGACGATGAGTGTGGCAAGGATTATTTTAAACATGTAGTAGAATTTGTGCTAGAGAAAGGTATAGACTATAAAAATCAGGCGTTTTGTGTTTATGGTGATTATGTGCAAATTAATAAAAATGGTCAATCAATTAGATACAAGAATGAACTTATTCATCCAAATGTAATTAAATTGAAATTGAGAAAGTTGTTAAGTAACAGAAGTGCTTGCTTTTCTAGAAAGGTTTTAGATTCTTTTGTTCCAATCAGTGAGGGGCGGTCTTATATGATAGAGGCTGCACAGGATATAGAGTTGCAAGTTTTCTCAAAGTATAATTATTATGTTCCATTTATAGGTAATATATACTATGCAGAAATTGGTGTGAGTGCAAGTGATCAGTTAAAAAATGAACGTAAGCAAACTATAGATGTTGTATTTCAGAAAGTTTTAGCGTTTCTAAGAAAAAATGGCATAAAATCAGATAAAAGTGATTTGAACTTTGTAAAGTATTATATTGCTTATAAACAAGGAAGAATTTTGTTGGCATTTTACTATTATATTAAAGGAATTGATTTTAAGCTAGGTAAGAAAGGGGTACAACTTGAACGTATAGCTTTTGTTTTAAAGAATAAAATTTCTAAGTTGTTTCATGATAAGTAACATTTCCTAAATAAAGAGTTATTGTTGCTTGTGGTTATTAATCCTGCTAGCATAATGCTAATCTAAAATTGTATGCAATGAATCTTCAGTTGATAAAGAAATTATCAAGTAGTACAACTGCTCATCAAGCACCAGCAAAAGGAGAAGGCGTGCAAATACAACAAAATGCTTCGCTGTACCTATTGAACAATGGACGTTAAGTTGGATGGCGTGCCAGTCCGTTTGTTCTTTTGCAAACGAGGACGCAAGGGAAACTGGAATGGGTTGTTGACCACAGACCTTTCTCTTAGCTTCCTTGAAGCGTATCGTATTTATGCCAGACGATGGGCTACCGAAGTTGCATACAAGGATTGCAAGACCTTGCTGAACTTTGGTAAATGCCAGTCTGTACATTTTGCCGCTCAAATTGCTAGCTTCACTTTGACAATGATGCAGTATAACATCTTGTGTACAGTGAAGAGATTTGAAGCGTATGAAACCATCGGTGGCCTCTTTGCAGAGGTCACCAATGACACTCTCGAGTTGTCCGTAACGGACAAGATATGGGCTCTCATTTTGGACTTCGTTCTGGAAGCTGCAGAGCGTTACTCTATAGATGTTACAGAGTTGCTGATTGATTTCATCGAAAGTAATCCTGTTGCCCATACGCTACGTAATATGTATATATAAACAAGCAAGTTGGTATTTATTCACTTGTGAAATTTCAGTATTCTAAAATCAGAAACTTGTTAAATATTTAAACGATGAAATTGTAAGTTGAAATTCAACAGTTTACATTTTTTTATTGATGTTTTTTTTATAATTGTGTTTGATGAAAAATAAAATAGGAATTTGGGCACCACTTAGATATGCTAATGTGGGTGATGATATGCAAGCTATTGCTTTTGCGAAGCATATCCAGAAAATGGGGTATGAAGTGAAATTATTTCAGCTTGACGAAGAATTATCTGCCTTATATAAGTTGGAGTCGGCACCTACTGTAGATGCACTTTGTAAGGATGTAAATCTTGTGGTGATTGCAGGTGGAGCCTTGTTAACTCCTTTCAAATGGTATAAGCGTATTTTGAACAAAGCTGCTCGAGAGTATGAGGCAGACTTTAAAGATTTGTTTTTAGCATCGAAGAAATATCCGAATGTTAAATTCTGTGCTATATCTATGGGAGGTGATGGAAAAGTGAAAAAGCCAGAAACTTGGTATTCTCATTGGCGTATTGATTTCTTCCGTTCTCATTCTTTTGTTGATGGTACTGTTCGATTGGCAGGAGATGTAGAACAGATGAAACAGGCTTTTGGCAAGAATTTCGTATATCATGCTGATATGCTTTTCCGTACTCCAGATTACTTTGAACCAAAGATGCTTCCTCCAACAGATAAAATACGTATCTGCCTTCAGTTTAAAAAAGGTAGATATTTGGATAAACAACTGTTGGCGGATATTTTTGACTATGCAGAAAAGCATGATGATATGGAATTTCATTTCATTACCACACATATGCCTAAGATAGGATTGACTTATCAGTATATGCCAGAGAAACCTTCTAAGAATATTTTCTTGGATGCTTACGAGAATCCTAATCAACTTTTAGGTGTGTTGGCTTCGTGTGATGTAACCATGACTTCTATGCTTCATGTAGGTCTGATGGGATTGACAATGAATACTCCATTTGTTAGCTTTCGTGGTCCTGGTAAGACAAAGAGCTTCTTGAAATCTATTGGTGGTGATTGGGCTATTCTTCCAGAGAAAATCTCCTTTGAGGAATTACGTCAGCAAGTTTTAACGAAGGAAAAAGAAGAATTGTTTGGACGCTATAATCAGAAGGCTATTCACGAGATGATAGAGGATAGTCTGTGTCAATATAGATTCTGTACAGAAGTTGTTGAAAAGCTTGGATAATGAAAACAAATGTTAGGCATGTAGTTTCTGATGGTCTTTGTATGGGCTGTGGCATTTGTCAAGATGCTTGTGCAAAGAAATGTATTCGTATCCACCATGGAAAGGATGTTAATTATCCTGTGGTGGATATGGAAAAATGCAATGAATGTGGATTATGTTTGAAGGTCTGTGCTGGACGTGGTATTGAACTTGCTGCAAGAAGTAAGGAACTGTTTCAAGAGAAGTCTGATGGTTATGATAAGTATTTAGGTTATTATGACAAATGTTTCTCGGGGTATAGTACTAATGATGATATTCGCTTTCATTCTGCATCTGGTGGATGTTTAAGTCAATTCTTGATATTCCTTCTTGATAAAAAATATATTGATGGTGCTGTTGTTGTAGGGTATGAAGATTCCAAGCCGATGACACCTCATACCTATATAGCAAGGTCAAAGGAAGAAGTGTTGGCTGGTAGAAGTTCGAAGTATTGCGTAACAAGCTATGAGGGGATATTAAGTGAGATAAAGCAGAAAGGTGGTAAATATGTTGTGGTTGGTTTGCCTTGCCAAATTCAGTCTTTGCGTAAATACGTAAGTCTTTTCAAGAGTGTTGGTAAACTGATTATAGGTTATTTTGCCATCTATTGTTCTAGTAATCGAACCATGCGCTCTCAGGAATTTCTACTTTATCGCTATGGGGTAAAAAGAGAAGACGTTGCCCATTTCGCATATCGAGACAATGGGTGTCTTGGCAGTATGGTTTTTGAAGATAAAAATGGAAAAATGTTGAGGTCTGTTCCTTACCAGACGTTTTGGATTGGTATGAGAGGTTTCTTCAATGTCCCACGTTGTAGTACTTGTATTGACCATTATGGAGAACTGGCGGATGTTTGTTTCGGTGACATTCATATAGGAGAGTATATCAATGACCATATTGGTGTAAATTCACTTGTCTCTCGTTCTTCTGAATGGACTGTATTATTAAAAGAAGCAGTTGAGTCAGGTTATCTGCATCTTGATGAAATTCCTTATTCTTTTGTAGTTGAATCACAAGGCTATGCAATGCGCCAGAAAAAAGGTGCAGGTGTAACTGCGGCATTTAAACTCCGTAGAATATTAGGAAAGAAAAATCCTGTTTATGATCAACCTTTCGTTGTTCCGCAAGTTGGAATGAAAGAAGTTGTAAAAGTAGGTGTGAAATGCTGTATGAGATGGATGGGACATCAGAGATGGTTGTGGCCCTTGATTTGTAAGTTATCTTAGACTTTTTCATTATGACAGCGAAGGATATAGAAGAAGGGGCAATATTAGCCTTAAAGAAATACATACAGGGAAGTGATGTCATTTCTCAGCATATCAGTGATAATGACAAAGAGCCATTTTGGGACGGTCATCTTTACTTGTATGCCAAAGATGACAAGGCGAAGAATTCGTTTATCGGGCGAGTTCCTGTACAGCTGAAAGGTAAGGAGATGAAAACATTTAAACGAACAAAGTTTAAGTACAACATTTCTGTTAATGACCTAAATGCATATTTGCATGAACCGACAGTTTATATTGTATGCCAAGAAAAGAACAAGGGGAAAGATACTTTGTTGTTTTACAGATGTCTGCTGCCAGAAACCGTTAAGAACATTCTGAGGGGAAAAGGAAAGCAAGATACTGTAAGTGTTGCCATGAAGCCTTTTCCTGACACTCTTGCGGATTTTGAGAACATCTTAAAAGTCTTTTGTGGCGATGCTAAGAAACAAATTAGTTATGCCAACAAAATGCCTTTTACTTTTGAGGACATGAAGAAGAGGAAAATCAAGAATTTCTCTTTTATTGCCCCTTCTCGCAAAATGAGTCCTGTTGATGTGATGGGGTATTTGTCATCACACAACTCTTTCCTATATGCACAAATTGACAAAGAATTCAATATCGAAGTTCCTATATCGAATGAAATAGAGTCGATATCATTCCATAATGTTGTAAAGAGGGATGTTGCTGTTGGGGGAAAAGTGTTCTTTACGGAATACAAGAATGACGTTAAAGACGGAAGACTAATCATATCAATTGGTGATGTTTTGACCTTCTCGTTTCTTTTAAATAGCGATAATCCTGATTGCAGGGCAACTTTTAGAAGCTGTTCTAAAACATTGGATGACAGCATAAAAGATGCAGAGTTTATCCTTGCCTTGGATAAGGAAGAATGCCTGTCTTTTGGAGATTTTCCCTTGCATTTGAAAGTCAATGAACAAGATTTAGTGAAAGACCTTACAGAAAGAATTGAGGGATGGAAAAAGTTGAAGCGTGTTCTTGCAATGTTGCATGTAAACAGGCCGTTGGATTTGTCCACAATCAAAGAAGAACAGGAACGCATGATAGATGTTATCCTTCATGTTTTTTGCACAGGAGAATCTGTGAGTATCGGGCATAAAGAGAATAATTTAGCCTTGGTAGAAATAGGTGATTTGAAAATCCTTTTATGGGAAGCTGTAGATGAAAATGGTAATTCTCGTTTTGGGGATTTCTTTGATGGTCAAATATCCATAAGGTATAAGTTTAAGGACAACAAGAAATATCCTGCAAGTCCTTTCTCTTATCTGCAAAATGATGATTTATGGCAAATATGCGACAATATACCATTTGATGCTCTGATTAGTTCTTACGAACAACTTATAGACAAGAATCCGCATATCTTTGAAATGGCCAATCTGGATTTGCTCTATATGTTGGAAACTTATGATAAATTAAGTGAAGAGAAATCTCTGCGTAAGAAGGATTTGCTTGCTTACTCTGAAAAACTCAGTTGCTGGATGATGGACAAAGACAACTCTGAGCGACTGAAGGAAATGTATTTTGTCAACTATTGCCAAGTATTAAAGCGAGAAAACAAATTAGGTGAAGATGAGCTTGCGAAACTTCGAGAAATTCTATCAAAAGAGAAATTAGAGCCTATTATGAAAGTTGGTGTGTCTTTACTTTTGGGAGATAAGGTCAATTTTGAGGAGTGGCTTTCCAAGTGCACGAAAGAAGATGCTGCCAATCTCAAACGTTTTCCGATTTGGCATTTCTATAATGATTTAGATAAAAAATAAAAGAAAAACAGATGAACCCCAAAATATTATTTATTATGCACATGCCGCCTCCAGTACATGGTGCGGCAATGGTGGGACAATATATACATGATAGCAAGCTCATCAATGAGAAATTTGAGGGGCATTACATCAATCTGACAACGGCTAAGAATCTGCAAGATATAGGTAAGGTTGGAATCCGAAAGTTGGTTGATTTTGTCTTGCTGCTTCGAAGAATCCGAAAGAGTTTGAAGGCAATTAGACCGGACTTGGTATATGTAACACCAAATGCTTGTGGCGGTGCTTTCTATAAGGACTATATAGTTGTTCAGATGATTAAGCGAATGGGATATCAAGTGGTTGTCCATTATCATAATAAGGGTGTTGCAACTCGCCAAAACAGATTCTTGGATAATATTCTATATCAGCGATTCTTTGAGGGAATTAAGGTGATACTCTTGTCTGAATGTTTATATAGTGATGTCATGAAGTATGTAAAAAGAGAAGATGTGTTTGTTTGTCCTAATGGAATACCAGAAGAATGAAAAATAATAAGATGAATGTACTCTTTCTTAGCAATATGATTGCTGAAAAGGGTGTTTGGGCTATTGTGGAAGCTGCAAAGATCCTGCACGAAAAGGATTTGCCTGTAGAATTTCATTTTGTAGGAAAATGGAGTGATATAACGGAAGAGCAGTTTAAGCGTGCTTTGATAGATTCTCATTTGGAAGATGTCTGTTTTGCCCATGGTAGCAGGTATGGCAAGGAGAAGGATGAGTTCTGGGCAGCTGCTGACGTGTTTGTTTTCCCAACCTTCTATCACAATGAGTGTTTCCCCCTGGTATTGTTGGAGGCCATGCAGCATCATCTGCCTTGCATTTCCACAACAGAGGGAGGTATCCCTGGTATCATAGATGATAAAGAGACTGGCTTCCTGATAGAGAAGCATGATTTCCATACTCTTGCAGATAAACTGGAATACTTCATTGAGCATCCGGAGGAATCCAAGCGTATGGGAGAAAATGGTTATCGCAAGTTCAAGGATAAGTTCACCCTCAGAAAGTTTGAGGAGTCGATGGTTGATATCCTGAATGATTGTCTCAAAGGGTGAAAACTCAAAGATAGTTCGTCGCAAGAATTGTTAGTAGGGAAATTACGCTTTTATGATGTACAACAGTATCTTCTCCCAGACTTCGCTATCTAGCATGAAGTAGGGAATAGCTTTCCTGCTATCCTCTGCAAAATAGAAAAACAGATGTTTGATGCCTGGGGCAT
>ERZ1026903.322-NODE-322-length-23744-cov-42.509561_pt1 | contig 23744 bp, 15 predicted proteins | sample MGYA00380180_ERZ1026903 | MGnify/ENA primary metagenome ERZ1026903 (study PRJEB33269, sample SAMEA4719816) | human gut metagenome | biome: human-associated habitat; feature: organic feature; material: feces | place: Cameroon | collected 2013-10 ... | reverse complement strand
GTGCAAAGATAATACAATTTTCGATAGGTTGTATCAATCCTTAACGCTATTTTATCTATTTTTTCAGGTTGGTTTTACTTTTGGCTAGAAAACGTTTTCCTAATTACAAATTGATTTTTTAGGGGTCTATTTTATACACTTTGGAAGAGCACATATCCAGATAATCGCCATAATCGCCCATCTCAGTTTACAAATTGTTAGCAGCCTCTCACATTGAGGACAAGCGGTTCTAGCACTTTTTTGAAACTATTTACAAACTTTTTCACCAATTTACTAGCATATATACTTTTTATTTTGTACTTTTGCAGAGAAATATATAATATATAAGGTACGCGAATGAAAAAATATACAATAAAGGCACCTAGCCAGATGAATGCAAGCATCAACTTGCCAGCCTCTAAGAGTATCAGCAACCGAGCCCTCGTTATCAGTGCGATGGCAGGAAGCAGCATACAACCCAGCAACTTGAGCGACTGCGATGACACCGAGGTTATCATCGCCGCCCTCAACAACATGCCTGACGTCATCGACATCAAGGCGGCAGGCACCGCCATGCGATTCACGACCGCTTATCTTGCCTCTACACCGGGCGAACATACCATTACGGGTACGGAGCGAATGCAAAACCGCCCTATCCGTATCCTCGTTGATGCCCTGCGCTATCTCGGCGCAGATATCACCTACGTCAGGAACGAGGGATATCCTCCGCTCCACATCAAGGGCAAGGCGCTGGAAGGCGGACATCTGGAAGTGGTAGGAAACATCAGTTCGCAATACATCTCGGCTCTCCTCATGATTGGTCCAATGCTGAAGAAGGGCCTGGAACTGAAGTTGACGGGCGAGATTGCCTCACGACCATACATCGACCTCACCCTCTGGACCATGAAGGAATATGGAGCAGATGCCGATTGGACCGATATGGACACCATCACCGTGAAGCCGCAGCCATACAAGGAGACACCTTATATGATCGAGAACGACTGGAGTGCCTCTTCCTATTGGTACGAGATGATGGCACTGAATGCCAATATCGATTCTTCTATTGAGCTGGAAGGCTTGATGGACAGTTCGAAGCAGGGTGATTCTGTGGTGAAATACATCTTCAGCTTGCTGGGCGTGAAGAGTGAGTTTGAGAACCGCGACACCATCACGACTGTTACATTGAAGACAAACCGCTGTCTTCTCCCTAAGTTTGAATACGACTTCTCCGGTTCACCCGACCTGGCTCAAACCATCGTTGTGGCATGCTGTGCCCTCGGCGTGAAGTTCAAGTTCACGGGTCTTGCCAGTCTGAAGATTAAGGAGACCGACCGCATCGAGGCGCTCAAGACCGAGTTGAAGAAGGTGGGCTATGTCATCCACGACGAGAACGACAACACCCTCTATTGGGATGGCGAGACCTGCGAGGCAAGCTTTGCACCTATCGACACCTACGAAGACCATCGCATGGCCATGGCTTTCGCCCCACTCGCCTTCAAGTTCCCACAGATAGAGATCAACAACCCAGAGGTAGTGAGCAAGTCGTACCCTCACTATTGGGAAGACCTCAAGAAAGTAGGGTTTGAGATAGTTGAAAGTTAATAGTTGATAGTTAATAGTTTATGCTATATTTAGTTTTAGCCTTGGTGGTTCTAGGCCTGATAAGCGCCATTTTCGGTATCGTCTCCCATCGCAAGGGAGAGGACGAGGAGCCTTTGCAGGAAGGCGTATCATGCAACACTTGCAATGGAGAGAACTCCAAGTGCGAGCAAGAATGCATGATGGAGGCAGCCACCAAGGAAATAGAATATTACGATGACGAAGACCTCGACCGGTTTGCAGGACGAGAGGCAGACGACTATACCGACGAGGAAGTGGAAGAATTCTCGGAGGTGCTCTACACCATGCAACCCGAAGAGGTGGCAGGCTGGAACAGAAGTCTGATTCTGCGAGGCATCAACCTGCCGAACCAGCTGAAAGATGAAGTCATCAACTTTTTAAGCTAGAATTTTACAGTTCAAAGAAATAAGATGGATATATTGCAATATACATTTTTCCAGAATGCACTGATAGGAGCCTTCCTGGCAAGCATCCTGTGCGGATTTATCGGAACCTACATCGTTACCCGCCGATTGGTATTCATCAGCGGCGGCATCACCCATGCCTCGTTCGGAGGCATCGGCATCGGTGTATTCTCGGGCATCAATCCGATTCTCTCTGCCATGGTATTCGCCATCCTCAGTGCCTTCGGCGTGCAATGGATTTCCCGCAAGAAAGATGTGCGCAAAGACTCTGCCATCGCCATGTTCTGGACCCTGGGTATGAGCGTGGGCATCATCTGCTGCTTCCTCACCCCCGGATTCATGCCCGACCTGCCCTCCTTCCTCTTCGGCAGCATCCTGGCCATCGACAGCGCAGACCTCTGGTTGCTCGGCATCCTCACCGTGATTGTGGCACTGCTCTTCACCTTCCTCCTGCGCCCCATCCAGAACATCGCATTCGACAGTACCTTTGCCCGCTCGCAGCACCTGCCGGTCACCCTCATCGAATATCTGATGATGACGCTCATCGCCATGACCATCGTAGCCACCCTCAAGATGGTGGGCATCGTACTCGCCATCAGTCTGCTCACCATCCCGCAGATGACCGCCAACCTCTTCACCTACAACTACAGGCAGATGATCTGGGCAAGCATCATCCTGGGATGGATAGACTGCATCGTGGGACTCTACGCCAGCTACATGCTCAATGTGCCATCGGGAGCCACCATCATCTTCGTGAGCATCATCATCTTTGCCATCGCAAAACTGTGGAAAGGAATCCGGAAAAAATGAAAAAGCAATATATCCTTATCAGAAACCTGGCATACGCCATCGTACTCATCACCATCATCTCGATGAGTACCATCGGTTGCTCTACGCAGAAAAATACGGCGCAGAGCAGATGGTGGCATGCCTTCAACGCCAAATACAATACCTATTATAATGGTACACTGGCCTACATTGATGCCTCGCTGGAGAAAGAAGCGGGCAACAAAGACAACTATACCGAGCAGATACCGCTCTACACCGTTGCCAACAAAACCAGTAAAGAACTGGGTAAGGCCAACTACGACCGTGCCATAGAAAAATGCGAGAAGGCCATTCACCAGCATAGCATCAAAAGCCGACCGGAATGGACTAAAAGCAGAAAGAAAACCGAAAAGGATATTGAATGGCTCAGTCGCAGAGAGTACAACCCCTTCCTGTGGAAAGCCTGGATGCTGATGGGACGCTCACAGTTCTTCAAGGGCGACTTCAACTCGGCAGCCACCACCTTCGCCTACATGAGCCGTCTCTATGCCACCCAACCAGCCATCTACGGCAAGGCACGTGCCTGGCTGGCAAAATGCTATATAGAACAAGACTGGATGTATGATGCAGAAGATGTAATCCGCAACATGATGCGCGACTCCATCCACTGGAGCGCCCGGAAGGAATGGGATTACACCCTGGCCGACTATCATATCCGCAAGGGCGAGGCGGCACAGGCCATTCCTTATCTCAAAAAGGTAATCAAGCACGAAATGCGACGCAAGCAGAAGGCACGCGAATGGTACCTGATGGGACAACTGCAGGCATCTATCGGCAACAGGCAGGAAGCCTACAAGGCCTTCAGGCACGTGGTGCGCCTCAATCCGCCCTACGAACTCGACTTCAATGCCCGCATCTCAATGACCGAGGTGATGGCGGCAAGCAACAGCAAGAAGATGATAGGCAAGTTGAAGCGCATGGCGGCATCAGATAACAACCAGGAATATCTGGACCAGATATATTACGCCATCGGCAATATCTACCTGGCTCAGAAAGACACCCTGCAGGCCATCGGTGCCTACGAGAAAGGCGTTGCCAAAGCCACGAGAAGCGGTATAGAGAAAGGTGTGCTGCTTCTGCACCTGGGCGACATCTACTGGATTCGAGAGAAATTCTCCGATGCACAGCGCTGTTACGGCGAAGCCATCGGATTGCTCGACAAGGAGCGCGATGACTACGAGCAGCTCTCCAGCCGGTCGAAGGTGCTCGATGAACTGGTGCCTCATACCGATGCCGTTGCCCTGCAGGATTCGCTGCAAACACTGGCAAAGATGGACGAGAAAGACCGCAACGCAGCCATCGACCGTGTGATTACTGCTCTGAAAAAGAAGGAAAAGGAAGAGAAGAACAAGCAGGCAGAAGAAGATGCAGCAAGAAACCAGCAAGGTGGGAATGGCGGCAACTTTGCCTATAACAATAAAAAGCAGAACAATGCCAACGCCAACAATGCCATGAACGGCATGAACGGCATGAACAAGGGTCAATGGTACTTCTATTCTCCTATGGCAGTGAGCCAAGGTAAGGCGCAGTTCCAGAAACTCTGGGGCAAGCGAGAGAATGTAGATAACTGGCAGCGTATCAACAAGACGGTGGTTGCATCGGCACAAGGCGCCGAGGAAATGACCGACGAGATGAGAGATTCTCTCGCCAATGTGGCTGCCCAGGAAGATTCGCTCAAGCAGATTACCGACAGTGCGGTGAACGATCCGCACAAGCGGGAGTACTACCTCGCCCAGATTCCGTTCACGCCAGAGCAGTTGGCAGAAAGCAACAAACTCCTGGAAGACGGACTCTATCATTCGGGCGTCATCTTCAAGGATAAGTTGGATAACTTCACGCTCAGCGAAAAAGCCCTCCGCCGACTGGTGGATCATTATCCTGACTATGAGCATCTGGAGGATGCCTACTATCATCTCTACCTGCTCTATTCGAGAATGAAAAAGCCGGATGTGGCAAACGCCTACGTGGAGAAACTGAAGAAGGATTATCCTGAAAGCCAGTGGACCACCCTCCTCTCCGATCCATATTACATGGAGAATGCGAAGATGGGCGTTCACCTGGAAGACTCGCTCTATACCCTCACCTACCAGGCATTCAAGGATGCGAAATACGAGGTAGTAAAAGAGAATGCAGCCGTTTCGGAAAAGCGATTCCCTACGGGAGAGAACCGTGACAAGTTCCTATTTATCAGTGGTATGACCCAGCTTAACGAAGGCAATGTGGATTCATGTATGACCCTCATGAAGACCGTGGTGGAGAAATATCCTAACAGCCGACTCAGTGAGATGGCAGGTATGATAGTGAATGGCGTCAATGCCGGCAAGCGACTCTATGGTGGCAAGTTCGACTTGAGTAATGTCTGGTCGATGAGAAGTGAAGTAATCAGCGACAATGATTCTACACAGCAGAGGAGTTACAGCGCCGAGCGCAACGACAAGTTCGTATTCCTCCTTGCCTACATGCCAGACTCCGTGAACGAGAACCAGTTGCTCTTCGAAATGGCGAAATACAACTTCACCTCGTATATGGCACGTAATTTCGACCTCAACATCGAGGATATTCAAGGTCTGCACCGTCTGCAGGTAAGCGGTTTCCAGAACTACGATGAGGCACGCCAATACGCCAACGAAGTATTCAAGCAGTCAGGCATCACCCGTCTGATATCCAAGGCAAGAGCCTTCGTCATCAGCGAACCGAACCTGGCGCTTCTGGGCACCAAGCTATCGTACGACGACTACGACAAGTTCTACAGCAAGCACTTCGCCCCATTGAAGATCAGCCAGATTCGTTTGCTCATCGAACCTGCAGAAATAGCCACAGGCAGGGAACAGGAAGAAGAGACCTCTGGCAGGGATTCAGAAACCGGCGACCATCAGCTTGATGAATTGGAGCCAAAAGAAGATCTGATTCTCGGTCCTGTAAACCAGAATACAGAGCAGCAGAATACCCAGGAAGAGGAATTCACGCTGCCAGCAAACAAGAAGGAAGAGCTGAAAAATCAGGAAGAGGAATTCACGCTGCCTGCCAACAAGGAAGAAAACAAAAAGCAGGAAGATGACGACACCTTCGAGATTCAGCCTCAGCAGAAGGAGGAGAAAACCGAAGATACAGGCATCGACTTCGAGGAGAAGCAGCCAGAAGATTCAGGATTGGAAGACGAATACTTCGAACTGGACGGATTCTAAAAACGTTTAGAATTCTAAAACTTCCAAAACTCTAAAAACAAAAAAAGCATCCATGAAAAAAAATCATGGATGCTTTTTTTGTATCTTTATCGAAGTATATTTATCAAAATATCTTTATCTGAGATTGACAGTCTGTGTTTTCCCAGTAATGGTGGTAACTACAGCTTTACCATTGGCAAGAACCTCCGCCTTTTCATATTTGGCATCAACAATCACCTTGCCTTTTAAAGTCATGATACCCCAGTGCCTTGGCATCTGCTCAAAGGCACAATAGGCACCAACAGGTTGCGATATATTATTATAGAGAGGAGGCACCACAACCCTGCCATCCATCTTCAATCCCCACTTCTTTCCAGCCTGATACAATTCCACATTGCCAGCCTCCGACTTCTCGTGCATGAGCAACAGTTCCTGTTCCTCCTGCTTTTTCCTGCGCTGCTTATCCATATTATAAACATGCTTGCCAAGCCGTGGCATTGCAACCGCCAAATTCTCGCTTTCTTTTTGGGGGTGAGTGCAACCTATATAGGTCTTTTTCAAGCTGGAGTCAACGAAGAAGTAATCTCCATGACTGTCCATAACCACTATACCACTGTTGCAAAAGTCGGCACACAGCCAATAAACATGCGTATGGTCGCCACGCAAAAAACAGGCCACCACACTGTTTTCGCTATACTTTTGCATATAGCCGCCATCATTCTCATGATATATCCATACCTGACAACCACTATCTGTAGAGCCTTGAAATTCGTATATCAAACAATATCCCCGATTCAATAGCTCATATTGAGAAGGGCGATAAGGTAAAGCAAAGAACTCGTAGGTACGCGACCTGAAGAGATCGTTATATGCTACGAACTCCCATCCATTTATGGTGATTACCTTAGGAGCATCCTTCTCATGAATGTCCTCATCTATGACAACTCTCGCCAGAAGGTCGTAGTAACACACAGTCTTTCTTCGAGGTCGATAAGACAGGATATTCCCTTGCAGGAACTTCATGTCATGATAGTTGCCAGGTTCAATCACCTGTTCGCCTTTTCGGTTAACCACCGTCATCTTTCCGTCAGGTAACTTGACGATGGCAAAATCATCGTTGCAATCCACAAACTCCCGATACATCAACGACTTCATCAGTTCCTCATGGCTCATCACCATCATCATTTCCGAGTCTTGGCCAACAGGCACAGTTTCTTGCGTTCCGTTCATCAAGAAGAATTCTCTTTCTTTCGGAGTCTCCTTCTTCCTGCCGTATTTCAAATTACCTTCAAAAGTAGCCTTCCAGTTCCACACTTGCGAAGGCAACCCGAACACCCGATACAGTCCCACGTTATCAATAATCACGCAGTTCTTCTTCCCCTTAGCTACACGCAGTCCACGACCCACCATCTGCAGATACTTGGCAAGCGAGAGAGTAGGACGAGCCAACTGCACAAACTCCACATCCGGGCAGTCGAATCCCTCCGAGAAAATATCCACATTCACCAGCACCTGGATATCGCCATTTCTGAAAGCCTCAATATCAGCCTGTCGTTCAAGAGCAGGAGTCTTAGAATCTATGGCAACCACCTTGATGCCATGCTCTTGATACAGCTCCATAATTTTTTGGGCATGAGAAATATTAATAGCATACACGATGCCCTTTCTATTTTTGCCATACTCCTCAAAGCTTTGGTAGAGCCTTTCGATGGAAGGTTTCTTATTCAGCAACATATCCATTTCCTTGTTCTGATAGTCACCATCCGCCCCTCGCTTCTGCAGGGAGTCGATGAGACATTGCGTTACACCATCCGATTTGATGCTCACGAAATCGTATGTCGCCAATCTTCCCTTGCAGATAAACTCAGGAATGCCCCACGCCTGCACCAGCACGTCAAATAAGTCAGTAAATCCTTTCCCGTTCAATCGGCAAGGTGTAGCCGTCAGTCCCAGGAACTTAGCATTTGGGAATCTCTCCCACATCACCTTATAGGTCTTGGCCAGCGCATGGTGCGCCTCGTCAATCACTATCAGTCCCGGCTTTTCCTTTATCTCGTCATAATGCTTCGCCAACCATTGAATCGACATTGCCTTGACAGGAGGGACGGGGTGGTTCGGAAAAATGAAATTCAAAAGAAACTTATTCAAAGTGTCTTTTATCTGCGACACCAGTTCCCTTCTATGGGCAACAATCCAAACATTGCAATTGGAATGTTCCCGCAAAAACGATTCTACGACCGAAGCGAGCAGAATTGTTTTTCCAGTTCCCGTTGGCATTTGTACCATCACAGACCGATGAAGCCCTAACGCCTTCTCTATCCGTGATTTCATATCCTCCTGGTAATCAAAAAGTTTGATCTTTTTCATTCTAAAGAAATTATTTTTTCATTAGATTCACAACAATCTTAAAGGCTTTATCAAGATCAAAAAGTATATATATCACAAAAATGGCGTACCCACTATATTACAAGTAGTTACACCTATCAGTTTTTTGAAAAAAATATATTTTGTATTGTTTTAAGGGTAAAGGATTCTGATATTTAAGAATTTAGATACAAAGGTTAATACTTAATGTGTTAAAATCCGCTAGGCGTCCAGCCGGATTCCAAATCCACAAAAACGCCTAACGGAAAGAGTTACATAATTTGTTTTACTTCATCCACAGTTTTATTCAACATTCCAGCAATAGCATCAAGCGACATACCATTTTCCAGCATGCCCTTAATCATCTTACGAAGCATCTCATCCTTCTCCTTCAATTGACCATCCTTCTCCAACAATGCATTTAATTGCATTATTTGAGTATCTTTTTCTTCCAATACTTTAAAGAATTCATCCTCAGCATTCATCTGATACCTCATATCAGGATCCGCCGCTGCCGATTGAAGACGACGGACAATGTACTCCATATCATTGTCGCCCTCAAACTGCTTATCATCAACCTTGATTACCTTTTTGTTATCCGCAACATTCGTTTGGTCAAACAAGCAAAGAACTTTCTCCAGGCGATTGTTTACCCTACCATGCAACAAAGGAATCTGCACAATGATGCTATCATGCTGCAAACTCTCAACAAAAGGATCAGGAATGCCCTCCTCTACTTTTTTTCCATCATAATTATAAGCATGATGGTTGACATATATAACAGGTTCCTCTATCTTACCGACACAGTGTCCTAGAAGATAGATAGCCACCATAGGAATAGCATACTTCTCATGCTCTTCCTTCAACATATTCTCCTCATTGTTATATTGCAGTGCAAGATAACGACGGAAACGCAAAGTCTCAGTTGGCAGCCAGGTCTTTTGAAGTTCAATCAACATCAAGTGCGGCTGGTTGTCTTCATCCAATACAGTAGCAGCAAAGTCGATACGAAACATAGAGATAGACTCACGACGAGTCAGATTCGCATATTCATTTCTGCGAATCTTCACATCAATAACTTTCTTCTTCAACAATGCCGTAAGAATGGTCTTTGCTATGCGATCATCCTCCATCAAGTATTTGAACACAGCATCATAAAGTGGGTTTGCTACATATACAACCATTGTCTATCCTCCAACTATTAAAACGTAATCAGCAAACAGCGTCAATAATATATTTTTTATTTCTCCACCCAATTTTCAACAACGATGCCATTAAGCCTTCCTATGTGCTTAACGTTTTCTGTAACCATAACCATGTTATTTATAATGGCTGTAGTACCGATGATTATGTCTGCATCTTCAATAAGTTGACCTTTTTTACGAAGAAAAGCCTTTTGAACCGCAAATTCATTCCAAATATTTGCCGTTGGTAGTATTGTAACATACTGGCAAAACACATGAACAGCTCTTATGTTCTCAAAAGGCCTATCGCTACACTGAGCCCCATAAAGTAATTCTCCCAAAGTCATCTCAGAGATAAAGAAATGTTCTTGACCAATTTCTGAAATTTTAGCAGCAACATTACGTTTACCCCTCATAAAATATACACAAATATTGGTATCCAACAAGTAATTCATATCATCCAAACTTGACAGGTTCTGACTTTGACATTTTACTTTCGTTGATATTTGCTATAATATCTTCTGCCGACTGTTCGCCAACCCAAGAACCACAGCAACGTTCTACCATTTCTTTAGTTCTATCTGCTGGTGTTTTTATTTCCTCTGCATTTGCCATCGACATGGAAAGTAAAGCAATAACCTCTATCTTATCTTCCTTACTTAACTTTTCGAGTTCATGCCAATGAGGAACCTTACTTGCAAGCCTATTACTTAAAGCAACCATATTCATAATCTTCTCCTTTTAAATGTTAAACACCTTCTGCCGCCAAAGTTACGCTTTTTTCTTGAAACCACCAAGAAAATCACAAGAAATCTACAAGTAGCCTGCAAATTACCACAAAATCTGCACTTTGCTATCCTAATTACAGCAAAAGGGATTGCAAATCCCTGAGACTTAATTGGTCGATAATTTACAGGAGTGCTTTCTCCATGTCATTTGGCTCACGAGTCACAGCCATTGGCTCATCCTCAAATGGTGTCTCTGGCATCAAGTCCATCAACTTCTTCTTCATGCCTCGATGATTGGGGTATTGGCCTGCTGTCTCTTTGATATAGCGGCATACCTCCTGGCGTTTCTCCTCGTGGTTCCATATCTTGACAGTTTCTACCAGGACTTGATAGCTGTCGAATATCAGTTTGCCGATACGTCTTTTGTATTCGCCTACCAAATTTTGTATGTCATCACGGTTGATGAGCAGAGGTATATGTTTGCACAGCGCCATGGCGATGGCATACGCTGCATCGGGTCTGTTCTTGGCTAATATCTGTGGATCACCTCTGCCTTTAGATGCTTCTTGATGACTTTTTTCAGATAGCGTTGCCATGCCTCCTTATTCTCGTCGGTAACGAATGGCGGACATTGCTCTCCGTAGAAGGTGAGCTAGGTGAATGGTTCGAAGTCGATGTGGCAGAGAAACGATTTGTGTTGGGTGTTGTTGAGTTCCATATTGATCTATCTATTTCAGATTTACCAATCCAGATAAGTTGCTTTCTTTTACAATGCCATTCTTTGTAAACTGCTTACACAAAGCTTCTACAATAATTCGGTTACTTTCACTCATAGATGGACTCAACGTGATTTCAATATTGTCAACAACAGCATCTTGTAATTTCATATCGTAATAATCGAATGGAAGTTGCTTATTCACTTTATAACAGTCAGAAGTGATTTTTCCTACAAAATCCATCATTTCTGTAGGAACATGTAATGGATTAAAAGGAAATACATTCAAGACAAAACGACTTTCCTTTTGAAAAGCCCAGCGCTTATTTTTATATCGGCCAACTTTACCAAACTCAATGTTCACCCCAATTTCTGTATCTTTAAATAAATCTGATGTTTTCTCTTGCACATCTTCAACATATTGTATATCACGATAAAAGAAATCATTCTTATGGACATTATATACAGGCATTATCATGTAGTCTTTTGCTTCTATATCCTTTTGAGGTATAAGTGATATGATGCTACCTTCAGAATGTAAGCCATTATTTAAGTTTAAGTCATGAATATGATATACTTGAAACATATCCTCATCCAAGGCTATTCTAACACCATTGGTAACTCCAGCATACATTTTCCACAGGGGAATACTTTCCTCTGCATCTTTAGTCCAACATGAGGCAAATATATATTGACCTAAATTGACTCCACAAGAAACGACCTTTTCTTCCAAGTCATCAACCTTGTCTAACCGATTAAAGCGTATTGTTCTGTTTTTTAGAATCAACGCTAAAGTATCTATTGTTGTATAATGATATAACTTCATTTGAAAAACTTAATTGTAATGCAATCTCATATAATCTTCCTGCTGTGTCTCTCTTTGTATTTCAGAATCAAATTCCTTTATACACATAGAAGCCCAATTCCTTACCTCTAAACATTTATGGTTTAGCAATTTTTCCATACACATTTTATGATGCATAAACAACCCGATAACGGAGCCTGTCCAGCCAAAAGAATGAATATTTGCATGAATGCCATCTAAAACCATCTTTTGCGTTCCGTAATTATCTAAAATCCATATCATTATATCACTGAAAGAATCACATTCCCAAAAATCTCTATCATATACCGGCAGCATTTCTGCAATTCTTACAGGAGCTTTATTAGGATATTTGATACACATTTGCTTAATTCTTTCATTTCCGACTTTGAACAACGCACCAGCACCAAAACCAATTCCTGATCCCAACTCATTTTTCACTTGTAGAAAGAAAGCCAAATATTCATCACTTACAAACGCAGATTCAAAATCATCCCAGATTTCATCTGTATATTTTTCTAACAAGATGCTATATAATCCTTCAAAATTAGAATGCAAATAGTCATGGTTAAAGCCTTCGATTAGCTTTACATTCATTCTCTTTGCCAAATCTACATCATGAATCTTTTCAAACACTGATATAACATATCTGGTAAACTCATAATTCAAGTGAGGGTTATCATCGTTTATTGGATAATCCAGAATTAATCGTTTAATAAACCCAACATGTTCTTTCAAGTCCTCTTCATCACACATAAATGTAAATCTGATTAAAGCATCAAGTAATCGTACAGAGACAGCAGAAAACGATTTATATATGAAATGGAGTATTCTAAATAATTCTGTGTGGGTATTAATAGCAACATTATTCAAATAGACATCAATAAGATAGTCTTTATCTATATTTCCCTTATCAGCCTGAGAGACCAACTCTTTAATGATGCTCAATTGTGCGTCCTCACATTTTGCAGACAGTCCAATATACCATTTTACATAACCTTTAGCGAAAAGTGAGTTTCGAAATTGAATAGTTTCCTTCCTTTTCCTTGCTGCATAGCACATACTACTAATAAAGGACGGCATATTGCCATCATCAGAATAGTTTCCAAGATATGTAACACACGTATCCCAAAGTGCCTTTAAGTCTTCATCAGTAATTATTTCAGCAACATTCAAGAAAAAGGCATGTTCAATGAACAAATTCACGTCAGAAAGCCTCTTTAACTCTTCAATATCTACAAACACCCTATCGGCAACAAATTTCTTTGCTACAGGTAGCAACATTTCTTTAGCTTTATCAAAATGACTAATAGCCGCAGTTCCTTTATCTTCATTGTAAAGTGCATTTTGGGTTTCCTTTAACAATGATGAGAAATAACAAGGTCTGATTTTTTGGAAATATACACGTATTTCAGATTGCTTTTCTGCAGTATATCTTCTAAACAAATGGTTACGTCTATCTCTTAATAATCTATTGTATAGTTCCGTAAAATCTTCACGTTTTGTCCTCAAAGACTCGACTAAAGGAACAAAAAGAGTATCAAAATATCCATCTGATATCCATGACCAGGAATGTTCTAATACTATTTTGTATATTGGTTCTTGGCTTTCTTCATTTTCTGCCAACACTTGCTCGACCAAGTCTCTACATGCATACCAATAATTCAAAACCTCTTGACGTGTTGGGACATAATCCTGTTTTTCTTCTAAGCCAAAATGCGCAGCATCACCAGTTCTGCTGAAACTATGTGAAGCAAAAGCACTATTCAATGCCTGCAATACAATTGACACATATTCGCCTTCTCTGCCATATAGAGTTTTCAACAAATCAATGCGCTGTGTTAAACTTGCCTCTGTACCAGGCAACATAACATGAAATAACTGTAAAAATTGCCCCGATGCATTATTTCCATAATTTTCATTTTCAGCAAGCATTAGTTGAGCTAGCACCATAGAAGATTTTTGAAAACTATCTTTGTCAAAGCATAATTTTTCCAATGCCCAAACATAGTTTCTCCTGACATCTCCCTTAATGTTTTCTTTCAACCATTCTGTATTCTTATTATTGAACAATGTATATAGGCAGTCTGACACTGCTTTTGGGTTCACTGATGACATTGCGAGAAAGAGGCGTGAACCCATTTCAGAACAGGCAACTTTCTCATTGGCAAAAGGGCCATACATAGAATCTGTCAATCTTGCAATAAAATCATTCGCAAGTGGCAAATCCCTCATATATTCTATACGCTTTGCCATGCTATCAACCAATAAGCGATGCGCACTAGGACTTTCATTTTTTAAGGTGTTAAAATCTTCGAGTAACAGTTCTACATCATCTTCGTCTAATCCTACAAACCATTCCTTTGCCAAATAAACTGCAAGAGGAAAAGGTCGCACATTAAGCAAACTTCCTGTATCTTCAATTAACGTCGGTGTAAATTGAGCCTTTGTTTCATTTACCTTTCTTTTTCGCAATGGAAACGAAGTACTTTCTAATGGCATAATAATCTCATTTCTGATGATGAATTCATAAGCAGAACGATTAAAACGAAGTAATGGAAATGGCTGGAACAAACTTAATGCTTTTAAAATACTGCGTTGAGAGTTTTCTTTATCTTCTGGGAACTTCAACAATTTTGTTACAAGTTCTTCTGCCTGCTCTAATCTAACATGCTTTCCATTTCGATAAGTATCCACTAATTCATATGCCATTGCGGGAAATCCATCAGCTATTTTCTTTACTTCTTCACGGAGAGTTGATTTTTCCTGCCCAACAATATTATGATCTATATAAGTAGCAACTTCTTTTTTTAGTATAAATGAGTCTAGTTTAATAATTGTAACATTAGTTGTACTCGTAACTTCATAATATTCATTAGTTGCAAAAATTACCTTAATATTTGTCGGTATTTTTCTACGAATATCCTCATATAAGTTCAAGCTACAATTATCTATAATAATAACGGCTTCATTATTACCAATATCTGAAACGAGTGATAGAAAACCATCAATCACCTTATTTCTACTTTCATCCGATAATTCAGTATAGTAGTGATTTGGATGTATTTGGCCATCATTGTATGTCTCATAAATCATTCGGGTTTTTCCAAGACCAGACAATGCAGCAAGAAGAACGATGCGATTATTCGAATCTTTTAGTTGTTCTCGTTTTTGCTTCATCTGCTCATTGTCAAGAATGGCATAATTCTTTTTATAACTACACAACCATTTATCCAACGGCATAAACAACTTCTTTGTGGAATCTTCTAATCTATTGGTTCCATCAATACCATAGTTCTTATCCAAAACAAATTTTTCATCCACATCCTGATGATAAGGTGTTACATCCATATATCTTGCATCTTCATTAAAATTCAAAATAGTAAAGCCATTTTTATACTTTGGATCTTCCTTATGAAGATTATCGTATAAGTTACCAGCTGCTACTGAAATAAAGATACATCCCTTATCATCATGCTCATATTTTGCCTTCATTCCATGTGTATGTCCCACCGCAAAAATATCATAATGCGCATGAAGGATATCACTTACATTTTTGCTTTCATTTTCTTCCAGAAAAATATAATGATGATGCGCTATAGCTATTTTCACTTTACAGTTTTTAATCAATGGCCATGATTGGTTGATTTGAGATGTACCAATTTTTATAACTCTTTTATCGGCATCTCCTTCGCACATCCAAGCTGAATTAAGAAGAGAAACACCTACTTTGAGTCCATTATTCAAAGGTAAAATCAAAGTCATATGCAACCCTTGTATATCAACCATCATGCCTTCAACCTTATGTCTATTGTAATACTCTCGTTGAAATTGCAAGAAATCCTGTAGCTGCGGTACTATTGTGTTTGTACTTAGAAATTCCTCAATATCATCATCTCCATTTGTTTTTGGAGCAAAAGTCTTATCCTTACGACCTCTATCAACTTCATGGTTTCCTGGAACAAACAAAAATTGATGATAGCCGATATGCAATAACTCAACAAGAGGTTTAATGATGTTCTTCTTAAAATCTTGAAAACATTCATCTAATGACATATTGAAGTCTTTACCTCCCTTATCAATCATGTCACCAGAAAATATGACTAAGTCTATATTTTCTTCTAAATTTATCTCTTGGAGTTTTTCCATCATTCGATTAAATATATCCATAGACCTTTTGCCCTGACCATTAGGTCTAAGATGGAAATCCGAAAAATGAAGTATTTTCATTGTAATAATTTTTATTATTCAAACAATTTCTTTAATGCACTTCTGAACTTATCCAAAATGACAAGACACATATTTTTATTAGTTTCTTGTTCTCTATTTGAATCAGTTTCAGTATTTAAAGGTACATTTTCTTTATTCTCCACAAAATGGTAATACGCCACAATCACTTCTCTTATCTGTGTATTGGCACATCTTCTGGCTTCTCTTGCCAAGAGTTTCACGATAATATATGAAGCAGAGGTCATTACAACGGCTCCAATGACTCCAACAATAATATTTTCTCCCCAAGGAAGAATTATTTTGCCTGTCCAGTCACTCTGCCATTGACTGAAGGTTTCACACCAACCTTTCCACACATGGAAGTACTTGACCAATATCGTTGCTGCAAGAACGAAGACTGGTGGAATCAATCCTTCATATATAGCTCTCAGCACCCAAGAACGAGAAGCAAACACAAATCTGCTTCTACAGTCTTCATCCTGCAAATTGTCCAATCTCATCCACATATAGGAATAGGCTGCATTATTATCATCTTCCATCAATTTTTTGATAGTTTTACCTTGGAAGTCAAAACACTGGGTTATTTCTTGAAATTTGGATTCAAAATCCTCATCAATCGTTTTTTTTTCCCAAAAATGCTTCATCATCCAATATCGAATCTGCTTACCTGCTATCCAACTTATCATCCCCAACACGTATGCTATAACAATGCATATAATTATAGATACCGTTACCAGGTCTTTGTGAAACACAAAACCTTTCAAGCCAGGAAATGCATATACCAAAACACCTAACATGGTTACACCTGATACCAAATACGACATGTCGAAGATATTAAGTGCGCCAGTCACTGTATCAAATTGTTTTTGAATATTCATCTATTAACCTCCAAATTTATAGTATTCTCCATTTCTTATCAAATCTTCAAGAATACGCTTACGCTCCACATAGCCATATCCGTCAAATTCCAAATAGGTGGCAATTCGGGCATACTCTACATATATGTTGGTCATAAAGATGCCAGGATCGTCACTGCCCACAACCACAGGAGGCATCAACATATCACCATCATCTCCATCCTCACCTATCCAATTTCTCAGATGGTGCTCATTGCACTCCCTATAAAAACTGATGGCAGTATTACTTGTCAGCAATACTTCCAGAGCCACACATCTTTTAGCTATCTTGTGCAACACCAGTTTTTGCAGGTGATATAAATTCTCTGCAGAAAACAGACCGTTTTCTATATCTACATCACAGAGCTTTTCATATTCTGCCTTTGCTTTCGTATCAAAATGATATTGCCCATACAGCTTCTGCGCAGCTTCGTTCTCACAGAATAACTTCTTCAATTCATTAAGCTCATCTAAATCAAGCCTATAAGAATGATGATAACCACGCAGAAAATCTCCGTCATACTTCCTGAACTTCCAGGCATCAGTCATAATCTTGATACTGCTGAAAGAGCCGTAAATCTCATGATGCAGATCCACAATCTGATCATGCAACTTCGGCAGCAATTGTATCAGGTCTTCATATCTGTTTTCATTATCAGAAATAAGATAATAGGCTACAAGCAAATCGTCCAGCCATTCACCCTTTCTCATCTTCTGCGTCTTACCCATCCTGCTCATCCAGAGTTTAGGGTCAATACCAGCAGCAGTGCCATGTCCCAGACGGTCACCCTGTTCCATATCCAGGAACTCCACGGCTTCAATCATCATTCTCAAACCACTTAGCAGATGCACAAAGTCTTCACCGGCATGAAAGGTAATCTGCAGGTTCTTGTCCTTTTCCCTCCACTTCTTTCGAAGCCAATGGAAAGAAGGGGCAAACACCTCAGGACCGGCATCCATCTCGTTGGCAGCCGCATCTATGCCTACTACCTCACAGTTTTCCAGTTTCTTGTAAGATACATAGAGCATCATCTGGTATAGTACACGGGCCTTGCACCTGATGTCTTCACGTAATTTCCGGTGTCTTATCTGCCTGTCAAGCGGACTATTGTCTTTTTGTTTGATGAAATGTGCCACCAGCTGCATCTTGGGAGGAACCACCGCTCCCATTTTTTCCTTCAAATGCGTGCAATAGTCCTTATACCCTTCTAAGATACCATGCACAAATGCCAAGTTCTCTCCAGACGTAGTCTTGGGCGAAAAACGTCCCTCAATATGTTTCAGGAACAGGAAGTCGTTATCATAGCTCAGTTGCCTCAATCTGCTTTCGATGTTCTTTTGTTCATGACGCCATCTGAAACCATTTTTCGATATCATCTGAAACTGGCGGAATCCCTTTTGCCATTCCTGCTGAACCATCATCAGATGGACGTTACCGAGAATCAGGATAAGGTGATGGAAGTCTCTCACCAGCTTATCCTCCATATCTCCGGTCTCCATCATTTTCAGGACTTTCAGATAGAAATAGGCTCCAACAGCCAGATGGGGATTGTCTTTCTTTCCATACGAAGGATGCAGGAACTCATAAGGAAAAGCCAAAGGCATCTTACCCTCAGAGAGTTCATACATGGCTTTTATGATTGAAGATAACAGTTTCTTTCCTGTCCTTATCCGATTCACAAAGTCTTTTAAAGATATGGAGGTCAACTGCTCCCTCTGCATATTGACATAATAATCTCTCCAGGCGGCCTTGAAGGATTCAACCCATTTGTCAGCATTGCCTATCTGACTCCACCAGATATAATCCGTTTCAGCCGAACCGTTGATATGGATATGCAGGTCTATCAATCCCTTCTCCCCCTTGACCATCTTTTCCAGATTCCGATTGTAAGGGCGCTTAGTTGCCGTGGTTGAGAAATTACTTTTCAGTACACTTCTGAAGAACTCACCCTCGTTCTTTTTAAAAAGCGGATAATCCATGAATAACGCAGCTTCAATCATGAGAGGCGGAAATACCCTTACCACTTCCATCCACTCATCAAGCATCTCTTTCTTTACATACAGACTTCCTTCCAGGTAGATGAGATAGCGGTGGGACAGAAATTTCAATGATTTGACTATCAGTTGTGACAAACAGCATCTATCATCAATTTCCATCTCACGCATTTCCTCCTTGAAAATGCCCTCAAAACAATAGTCAGGCTTAAACACATCCTTAGCCTTACCTAGCATATAGAGCCTACGCTGGATGTCTGCCACAGTAACATGCTCTCCATGCTCGTAGGCTATCAGTGTCCATTCGTCAAGGAGAAGATATGCACAAAAAGGGAGTTTCATAATCAGTTACTTTAATCGGTACAACCCAAATCTTCCATCACATTAGGAATATGATTTTCAAAGCCCGCAGCCTCTATAAATTGCTGAAGCCTTAACTTTACAGATTTCGACAAGTCTTTAGACGAATCATTCTTGTCCAATTCCGTTGTTAGCTTTACATTCTGTTCTTCCAGCGTATCCTTGCTTTCATGCAGTTTCTGAAGCTGGGCATACAGTTCTCTTTCATCATAATAAGCATATTTGATAAGCATCAGCTTTTGGTTTTCCAAAGCCTTCAACTCATCATTGACCTTCATGATTTGCTCTAAAGATCTATTGCCGCTTTCAATCTCCATTTTCTTAATGGTGATGGTTCTTTCCACGTCACTCAGACTATTGATAAAATTCAGTTTTTTGAGAATATCATCAATACGGCTGCTCAAAGAGAGAATCATACTCTCGTTTCTCTTGACTATATGTTCTATGATACTTTTCTGTTTATAGATTAAGTATTCATACAAAGTGATTGGAGAATCTTCTTCACCTCTCTGGGCCATAGCCATGATATACGGATCTGCATAGCATTGCAACAGAGGGCACTGAAACATCCATACAGAAAGGCAATCTGGCGGCAAATCCATTCCGTTTCCAAGGGTCTTCAAAATAGCCCTATAGTTTGACAGGAAAGTCTCTTCTATACCTTCATTGCAGTCAAGCGTCATCCCCTCCAGTTCTCCTCTTACGATAGCATCTTCCACGAAGCAGGCATTCCAAAGGCAGAGCACAAACTTATTCATACAATGGCCTATCTCTGCATTTTCCACCCATCCATCCGGAACGATTTCATTCAAGTTATTGTAAAATCTGGTAAAGATTCTATCTATACAATAAGGTGTAACTTTGTTGACTGATTGAAACTCCCTAATCCATTCATATAAAGAGATTGCCATTTTACGGCTACTTTTTTTATCTTTCTTACGCCTAGCCCCACTGATACTCTCATCACTGTTTTCCCCATAACGTTCCTTTACGTCAATAGGTTCCACAAAGTAATGTATCTGCGAAAGGTGCTGCAATTTATTGTAAATGGCATTGATTCTCATCATCTCCAATCTGCCACTTTCCATCGCCTCATCTATTCCCTCATAGGTTTTCAGAATCTCAGCAATGGCAGCTATCAGGCGATAGATACTAAACATCTTCGTCTCCTGTTTGTTTTGCACCACCGTAGCAAGCTGGCACAGTTTCACAAGCTGTCCCTTAATTCCAGACTTAAGACTTATTTTCTCATCGAAGATGCCAACACCAGCCATTGTATTGTATAAAGACTCAAACTCCGGATTCAACTTACCGTTCGTATAGGCCAATACATTTCCAAGCACCTTGCTTACGCCCGAATCATGATAGATATGAGCAAATTCATTCAGCTTTCTGCCATCCTCACCCAATATCAGCAGAACCTGACGGATAAAGGAAACACGAATCCAGAAATCAAAGATGATGGAAGGGTTGGTATGAATTTGTCGGGTACAAGAAGCAGCCATCGCCAGCAAGGCATTACTCTGGCTATCACTCTCCAGATTAGGCAACATGTGACTTCCGGTGGCCACAATATCGTTATCCACAAGGAACTTCATGATCCATGCCGCATAGTTGGAAGTCTTCGACATCAGATGTTTGTTATCTGCCGAAAACTGATTGATATATACCTCAAACACTTTCAGGAATCTATCCGTCAGCTCTACCTTGGCTGTTTCACTGTCTCTCATGCCTTGAGGGGTATTCAAGAGAAAATCATCATAGATAGACAACAGGCGATACTGGTTACGGAAAGGCTGTCGCAGCAGATGATTGATAAAAATATCCGTGTCAATCTGGTTGTCGAAAATCAGATCCAAACGGCTTAATATTTCACGATAAACCATCTTTATGTCCCTACCACCCGACTTCTCATCCGAGAACTGAATGCGAATAGAATACTTGCCATAGCCTTCATCATATTCAAAAGAGTTGGAGTTATCCGTAATCTTGTTCTGCCTATATTTCTCATAGACATTATCCAGGAAGATACGGTGTTCAGGCTTGATCATCTTCTGCAGATACTGCGTTTCCAGCCGGTGGACCATCTTTCTGTATGCAGTGCGCTTGCTTTCTTCCAGAGGAGACGAAGCATATTCCTTCTCCAGGAAATCCCTTTCAAAAAACTTCCAGTAGTTCTGTCTCACCGTCATGCCATAGAGAGTTGCATCACCTGTCATCACCACAATCATCTGCGGTGAAGTAAAGTAGAGTCGGATGGTTTCCAGAATCTCGAAAGTCTTTTCGATGTTGACATCACAGTCATCCAGGATAAAGAGCAGGGATTTCTTTCTCAGAATCTTCAAGGCTGTATTCACATACTCATGGAATCGGAGTTCCAGGTCCTTGGCTTTCATGGCTAGGTTCATGAAATTGTCAGCCACATAGTCAGCATCTGTCCAATCCGAGTACATCCCCAGGTTTCCTACTCCATCAATGATAGGCAGCGCCTCGTATAGAGATATTGTAGCCTCTTCAAATTGCCTGCGAGCACTCTCTGTCTTATTCTCCATCATTTTCAGGAACTTCCCATGAATAGACGCCAGGAATCTGATCATGAAGTTTTCCTTCTTCTGTATCTGGTTGGGTTCAATCACATCGATTACAATCAGCTGACTGCAATCCACCCCATGAAACTCATCGTCATCATGTTCACGTATCATTTTCTTCAGTGACTTGACGAATGTCGTTTTACCGGCACCACGTCTGGCAAAGATAGAAATAACATCATTTTCAGATTTGAACTTTTCTGTCGGGTCATACTCCCCATACTCCATTCTTTCCTTGATGATTCTACAGATCTCATCTATTTGTCTTTGGTGTATCAATGCCTTTTCATCGCATATCAATCCATTTCTCTTCATCTTCGCCATGTCGATGAAGGTTGAGTATCTTCCGTCGTTCATAAGCTTGTTATTTTTGATTACTTGTATTTTTCAATTGTTACTATTTATTTTTCTAAACACGCAACTGATCTACACTACTGTTATTTACTGCAGAAACATGTAACAGCCTTTTGGCAATATCAACAAGTAACGGATAATTGACATCTCTATTTGGTAAATTACTACCTATATATAAACTTGCCGGTTTTATAGCTAAATCAGAAATCTTATAATCGTTATAAAAGCTTATGAGATTACCATATTTTGCTATTTTCAAGTCATCGTCTGCACACACTTTCAATATCCTGTACTCATCCTCATATTCAAACTGAAGACTTTTTGTAAAAAACATATATTCATCAATTGCACTAAATGTGACATTGATATTATTATCTCGCCATCTAGAAACAATATTCTTTAGAGAATTGAGCTTATCATTCTTTTCCGAAACATAAATTATAGGTTTGACAAGATGTGTTGGAACACTAAAGCATAAGCAAACGCCACGACCATTATCCCCATATAATCTCCACATCATTGCATCATCTATTCGATTAGTCAACGACATAATAAGAAAATTCTTATGCTCAATAATTTTACTAAATCTCAATGCGTCAGGGTATTTTTGATAAAACTCAAGATCTATATTCTTTCGTCTCACATCATCATATGCATTGCACAAATAATCACCTAAGAAAAAACTTTCAGAAGAATCATTCATAGAAACAACAGAATTTAACCTTATATTATTAGACTGTGCAATACACAAAAAAGTATCCAGAGACATATACTTACACAAGACCAATTCCGGCCCTTTATAATCCGTCTTAGGGTTGAGAAAATCCAAGAAATCCACATTCAAAACATACCTCTGATTCATAGTATCAAAGAGTATATCATCTATAGAAAAATCTAAAGTTGACAAATCGTTTTTTATTATCTCACAATCTTGGTCATTCATTACAGGTAAAAAATGGTTCAAGAAAGTATCTGTATCATATTCATTTTTATCCACTTCCCACCCCATATATTCATTCACAGAAACCTTAACAGTTTTATACTCTTTATTATACCAAGCTGCATCATCTTTTCGGATAAAAGAAATACTAGTCCTTAAACATAATTGTCCTGACAAGTTTCTATAACTTCTACGATAAGGTCTAATAATAAGATAAGCTTTAGAATCATAAGAAACAACAAGATAAGGCTCTCCATTTCCAGAAACAGTTTCCTCTAGCTTAAATAAGTCTGCATTGAAATTTATGCGGGTTAGCCTTTGATAAACACAATTCTTTACATTATCATAAGTTCCCTTTATCAATTGCAAGTAATATTCATTTTCATCCATAATGTCATTTTTTTGTATATCACTAAGAAAATCATTAGAAATCTGCAAGTTATATTATATAATTACCCGAGGACATTCCAATATCTGAGTATGCAATAAATCCAAGAACATGAGCCTGGTATAAACCGGAGATGTTTCCGGAAAATGCTGTTCTGCTCTTTCTAATTCCTCTGTGGCATATA
>ERZ1026903.321-NODE-321-length-23777-cov-57.101341_pt1 | contig 23777 bp, 15 predicted proteins | sample MGYA00380180_ERZ1026903 | MGnify/ENA primary metagenome ERZ1026903 (study PRJEB33269, sample SAMEA4719816) | human gut metagenome | biome: human-associated habitat; feature: organic feature; material: feces | place: Cameroon | collected 2013-10 ... | reverse complement strand
AGTCGATAAGACCTTTTCCCTTCATCACCCAGGTGATAGGCTCCCAAGGACCGCGTGGGTCTTGTGTCTTGGTCATAAAGAGTCCCTGGTCAGGATCGCCACAGTAGATGTAGAACCATCCGTCATGATAGCGGATAGATGGTGCCCACACGTAGTTACCATGCTGAACCTTCTTGCGCCAATCCAGTTCGGTGCCCTGGTATTCAGGCAAAACCGGATAGTCATCGAGTAGGGCAGCACCGATAATCTCCCAGTTTACCAGGTCGGTGCTGTGCAGAATCTGCAAGCCTGGGAAACACTGGAAAGAAGAAGATGTCATATAGTAGTCATTGCCCACACGGCATACATCAGGGTCTGAGTAGTCGGCGTCAATAACCGGGTTGCGGTACATTCCGTTCTTCAGGTTCGGATTCCATGTCTTGGATACCGCCTTCTGGGCATTCACGCTCAGTGCAGAGAGCGGAGAGCTCAATGCGATGGTGGCGAGAATGCACAGCAGTGAATGCGATTTTATTTTCATTGTTACCGATGTTTAAACGAATTATTTAGCTACATATTTCTTGTTGTTGTAGATGTAAATGCCTTTTTTGAGGCTGTTCAGCTCTTCACTAGACGCCTTTTCTTTAATAAGATTGCCTGCAAGGTCATAGATGTTGTTTTGCAGGATTTGCTTATTTGTGTTGATATTGGCGATGCCTGAAGTTGCGCCTGTATAGTCGCCAGTTAGGTTGTTCACCTCGTAATTAGTACTTTCCAACAGTTTGTTCTTATCCTTTGTGTTGGTAACTTTGCAACCATTCTTAAATGTAAGACCATCTACGTAGGCTAAGAACATTCCTTTCTGTGCCTCTACCTGTACATTGTCTAATGTAACATTCTTGACAGGACTCTCTGGCAATCCGTAGATATAGATAGGGAAGTAATACTTGGCACTCTTGTTGTATGGTGTGCCTGTAGACTTCACATTCTGGATGAGAATGTCATGGAATTTAGGTGTCTTTGCGGTTACTTCTGCTGCTGTCGCTTCAGATGGTTTTGGCTTTGTACTCAGATTGTACCAAGTTTCGATATAGATAGGATTTCTCACTCCTGTCATTGTACAATTACGGAAGATGAGATTGTATACATCGCCACTTCTATCACGTTGTGATTTCAAACGGAATCCACTATCAGTATTCTTGAAACTGAGGTCTTCATAAATAATGTCATGCATGTTATTGGTGAAACTGCCAAATGAAGCACCATGTCCAGTACCCATTTTACAGTTCCAAACATGTACATACTGAGCATTATCATCGCAAACCACATTATCATCACCTGTACTAATGTTACAGTCGTAGATGTTTACATGGTGTCCCCAAATAGAGATACCATCTGTGTTGTGTGATGGTTGCTCTGTCTTTGTATCTGAGGCTGGATTATAAATCGTCACGTCATGAATCGTTGCATGGCTTGCCTTACCGCTATTGCTGATAGTAAGATTTACACCTGGAGTGTTCTGAATCTTTATATTTCTAACCATGAAACGAGAACCCTGTTCGAAGCGGATCATGGCTCCTGGATCGAAAGTCTCCTTGCTGTCGCGTGCCTTCCACCAGCGTGTTCCCTGACCATCAATAATAGAAGTTTCTCCTTCACCCTCAATGATGATATCACTCTGTTTTCTGTTCTTACAACCGATAAAGAGCGTTTTGTTGTTAGGCGCCTTGCCGTATTCCACGAGTTTCAGAGTAGCTCCTGCGCAAAGGTGGAGAACGGTTTTAGACTTGATGCTGAGAACCTCAGTTTTACTTGTCATCTGATCTGCGCTACCAAACATCCAGGTACCGGCAGGAATTACGACCATACCACCGGTTGGAGGCACAGCATCGAGTGCATTCTGGATAGCCTTGGTGTTGTCTGCAGCAGATGTAGAGGCACCATAATCCTTGATGTTAAACGTGTTTGCCGAAGTGATGGCAGGCAACTGTGGCAGGGCAACAGCAGTCCATCCTTCAGGAGTGTTCTGTGCATTCTGCTCGGCTGTGATACCTGCGAAAGTTTGTGCTTTTGCTATCATAGGCAGAGCCATGAGTGCTGTCAGCACGACTGTCTTAATGATTGATTTCTTCATTTCTTCTTAGGTTTATTTATTTTATTATTTTCTTTTTCTATAAGATTTTGTGCAAAGTTACGACATTTTTACTTACTGCATGCAGATAGTGAGCGAAAAACAACGAAAACGATTACGAATACCTTTGTGATAGGTTTTCTTATCAGCATAATGATTTTGATTAGTAACTAGACTTTAGGTCGACTAATTACTGAACTTTGGTATGTGGTTTAAGTACGGGCTGAAGGCTCAAGCTCCTAGAAATTGCATGCCTTGTAAGGGCAAAAGCTCCTAGCCCAGGGCGTGTGGGGCAAAACTTGCGAAAGTTCAGTATGTTACAATTCTGGCTGGCAAGTGAGGCTTATTTGAAGTTACAGAGGCTTATTTGCTGGGGCAGGAGGTAGCCGGAATTACGTCGCGACGTATCTGTTGCTGCGTCGCGACGTGCCGGTTATTACGTCGGGACGCAGCAAATGCTACGTCGCGACGTGCCGGTTATTACGTCGGGACGCAGCAAATGCTACGTCGTGACGTAATTTTCAGCAGCCCATGGTAAGCGGAGCCGCTTACCATGGGGCGTGGTAATAGGTGACAATAAGTGACAATAAAAATACCGCTTATTGCCACCCGTTATTCATTTATAATCAGAGAGTTATAGCACGAGTGGCAGATGTGACAACAAAATCGAAGAAAAAAACTTCTACAGAAGTCTTTCACCACAAGAAAACAAGTTAGAAATAGCATAAAGAGGATTGATTAATATCTTCTTCCCCTGTGGACTGACAAACTCCCCAAAGTTCTCCAAAGAACAGCGAATGGCATACTTAATATGCTCTTTTTCCATAAAAACATAAAGACTCGCCATCGAACCTCGTAAACCAGACTTCACTTCCATCGGAACAATGTCAATGCCACGAGACAAGACATAATCAACCTCCGAAACCGTTCCACGAGTCAAGTTTTGCCAATAGTATAAGTCATGGCGCTCATTAGGCGACATATACTTTAGTAATTCCAAGCCTGCCACCATCTCCGTCAAACTACCCTTATCAACTATGTCTGCAGCATTGTCAACCAATAGTTCTTTCACTATTGAATTAGTAGAATCTCCTATTCCTAACAGATTGAGGAGAAAGCCATGATCAATCAGATTATACTTCACAAACTTCGGATTTATCTCAGCGCCAAGCGGAATGCCATTTGCCGCAGTATGCCATACAGGTATAATGATACCAGCATCTCTCAGCATCTTCAAAGCATTCTTGACTTGTGCAGTCGTATATCCCCCTTCCACTTGGCTAAACACGAATTTGCTCCCCACTTGATGAGCCACACTAAATAATGTTTGGCGCAACAAAACAGGATTGACCTTAGCCTTATATTTCACGAAATCATCTATATAAGTTTGCTTCAACTCACTAAGCACGGTGTCTACTTCCAAATAACTGTTCGTATTAACATACTTAGCCACAGCAGCAGGCATACCACCAATAAGCAAGAAAGAACGAAACATCTCCACTAATCGCTCATAGAAGACATTCATCAATGGCATTTGAGAGGTTGCATTCCGCTTCATACTTACCAATCCATCTTCACCTAAAGCATAAAGGAATTCATCAAAAGACATCGGATACACAAACATCGAGCGGATCCGCCCTACTCCATAAGCACCTAAATCCTTCAAAGCAAATTCCAACAGAGATCCTGCCGCCACAACATGAAGTTCAGGGTAATCTTCCTTGAAGAACCACAAGCTATGTATGGCATTAGGGCATGCCTGTATCTCATCCAAGAACAACAAGGTTTTGCTAGGGATAACGGGAACTTTGTAATATGCCGACAATTGCTCCGAAATAAGCTTCACGTTTAAATCGCCATCAAAGAATTCCTTGACAGTCTTATCACGTTCAAAGTTCACTTCCAAGAAATAAGGAAAGGACTCTCCCAAGTGTCTAATGGCACTTGATTTACCTACCTGCCTTGCTCCTCTCACAAGCAATGGTTTATGCTCTACAGAACTTTTCCATGCTTCTAACTCTTTATCTATTTGTCTTTTCAGATACTTCATATCTCTATTTTCTTGATTTTCAATGCAAAGATAATGCAAACGAGCACAATGAAAGTTTACTTTCAGATTGTCGAGTGCAGCTTATCTTATGCAAAGATAGTACTTTTATTTGAATAAAAGCCTATCAATTAAACATTTTTATAAAAAAGTCAGAGGTTTTTTGATGTCAAATCGTAAAAAAGTCAGAGGTTTTTTGATGTCAAATCATAAAAAAGTCAGAGGTTTTTTAGCCTTGGTTGTAGCAGCTCCCCAAAGTGGACACGAAAAATGATTATTAATTATTTATATTTTTAAAAGTACACATATCTATCAAATTTCGTTCATTTTCATTTGCAAAAGTAGACAATCTCATCCATATTTGCAAGTTTTTCTTTATAAAAGTGAACATTATTCTTTATTTTTCTCATTTCCAGCCATTTTCTTCCGTTCTGTGACGAACTTCGGTGTTGCATTAGCCTCTCGCTTCCCAAAAGTGTCCTTTCTTGGAAGCTCCCCTTTATAATACCTCTTCCTGTAATTATTTGGCGTATCATAGCCGATAGCATAACATGGTCTTTTCTCATTGTAATAATCCACGTATGCGTCCAAGGCCTCCTCGAACTCCTCTCTTGAATTACATGTCTCAATCTTGAAGTCTATGAACAATTCCTCTTTTATCCATCCGTTGAGGGATTCGTTCACAGGGTTGTCTGTAGGCTTTCCTGCCCTGGACATAGACCTCACAATCAATGTGTCCTTTATCAGCTCGTTATAGGCGAGCGAAGCATACACGCTACCTTGGTCCGTATGAAGAACAGTTGGCTCATCTGTACCCTTCAACAGGTTGATGACATCATTTAGCCCATCAATGTACTGGTCTCTGTGCCCACGTCTCTCAGCCACATGCCACGTTAGGATTTCTTTCGTAAAGACATCGAAATACATGGTCAACTCAAAGAAGAACCAAGAGTATTTGATGACCGTCATGTCAGAGACGATAACTTGTCGAGGTCTGTCTACCGTGTCCCACGTGGAAAAAATGAGGTTGGGGTACTTATCCTTTACCTTACGTGGCTTGTAATGTATCTTGTGTCTCGTTTGTGACTGAATACCAAGATATTGGAAGCATTTATAAGAGAAATTGTCGCTGATACTCAACTGTAAATTGATTCTTATGTACGCCGCCACCCACCTGTAGCCATGTGTAGGGTGTTCCGAGTGTATGTCCTCAACCACACCCACCATGAACTCACGATTGATCTCACGGGATGAAGGCTCTCTTCTAAGCCACTTGTAATACCCCGACCGACTTACTCCCATCATCTTGCAGATATCCTTGACAGGATACTCTTGCGATAGCATGTCCACTATTTTGAACTCTTCATTTTTAAACGAACATACTCCGTTTGCCCATCCTCGTTCTGCCTCACCAGATATTTTTTTTTGAGCCGTTCATTCTCAATACGCAAGCGTAGGATTTCTCGCTTATACCCCTCCTTGGTTTTGTCAACGCCCTCAGGAAGTATGTTCCCAATCTCAGCATCAGCACGAGCTAACCCCTCTATGCCTGCTTCTTCATATTGCTTCAGCCACTTCTTAAAAGAAGTTTCCGAGACATTGTTTGCCCTGCAGAAATCGCCGAGCTTAACTTTGGAGTTTCCCTTGAACTTACGAATCAAGAACTCCTTTTCCAATGGATTTAAATGCTTTGCCATAAAAAGTTTCCTTTCTGGTGAATACTTGACGATAAGATAACCGTGCTTCGGCAAGTTGTGCGCCCTTACGTTCGGGCTACGCCCTCTCTACAGGGCGCACAACTCTATCTGCTTGCAAAGGTAATCATTTTCCATCAGTTTTCCACCTTTCTGTGTCTACTTTTTGAGGGGCAGCAGGTATAAAAAAGTCAGAGGTTTTTGTTGACTTGAAGATTCGACTGCGTTGGCTTGAAGATTTGACTGCGTTGGCTGAATGAAGTGGCTGAGTTAGTTGACAGAAGTAGTTGAAGTTCCCAAAAAAGAGGGAATGTCATCGCACTTATGACACGCCCTCTATTATTCTTACTGAACTTTAGCAAGTGGTTTAAGAACGGGCTGAAGGGGCATAACTTGCGAAAGAATGTGATTAAATAAGCAAAAGGAGACGTTTCTTTGGGTTCAAGGAAACGTCTCTTTGGGTTCAAGGAGACGTTTCTTTGAGTTCAAGGAGACGTCTCTTTTAGTTTAAAGAGATAGTTTCTTAGGTTGAAGGAGACAGCTTCTCGAAGGTTGCCACTAGGCTCAGCAGCTCTGCTGAGCCTAGTCAGCAGCTCTGCCGACTGCAGTCAGCAGGTCTGCCGAGCCTAGTGACAACACCTTTTAATCGTACAACTACAACCCTTATAGTCGTACAACCATACACCCTATAGTTGTACGACCATACACCCTTTAGTTGTACAACTATAACCCCTTTAGTTGTACAATTATAACCCATTTAGTTGTACAACTATAACCCCTTTAGTTGTACAACCATAACCCATTTAGTTGTACAACCATAAACGCAAGCCCGCCAGGCGTTCTTTTTACGCCTAGCGGGCTTGCGTATTTTTACATTCTGAACTTTCGCATGTGGTTTTAGAACGGGCTGAAGGCCCAAAAGCTCCTAGCCCAGGGCGTGTGGGGCAAAATTTGCGAAAGTTCAGTTTTATTATTGTTTGCATTATTTTTATTATTTGTTCAACATATCAATTATGTTCAATTCTATTGAACACTGCAAAGATAATGAACAAAACTTAAACGAACGAACTTTTTGTTCAATACTATTTAATATAGTGTCATGATTGAACAGAATAAAAAAGTGCAACGCCCGATGGGGGCATTGCACTTCTTTTAAATATAGTTTGATTGAAGTTATAAATCCAACAATCTAAATAAAACGTAGTACACGTTTAGAACACCTTAATTATGTTGTTCTAATTTCTTAATCTCTTCGATAGTTAATCCGGTGGATTGGGAAATGATGTCGATTGGAGTGTTAAAAGCAAGAAGTTTGAGAGCGATGTTTAGGGCTTTTTCTTTTTCCCCTTCCGCTCTTCCTTCCGCTCTTCCTTCCGCTCTTCCTTCCATTCTTCCTTCCATTAAGCCATCTTGATATCCCTCGTCCCGGCTAGTGTCGAATAGGCTTTTCATATGTCTAACAGCTTCTAGATGTCGGTAATAAGCTTGCTTGTCTTCTAGTGAGAGTGAATCTACACGAAGTCGCTCACGTGCTTCAGGTAATCCTGCTGCAGTGGCTTCGGAGCTGATAGAGCCTGTTTTCAGAAATTCTATCCATTCGTCAAGAGGGGTAGTTGCTACCTTGTCAAAATCATTGATACGTAGTATGTAGTACTCAGGGAACAAGTCGCCAGGACTCTTCCTAAGCTTTAGATCTTTATCCTTGATGCCAAAGAATTTCTCGTTCTGTCGGATGGAGAGTTTCAGAATGTCGTGCGGTTCGTGTTCACCGATGAATTCGGTTTTACCATGGTACACATAGTCTTTTCCTTGTCCTAGTTCAAAATAGACGATGTTAATGGAATACACCTTGCGAACCGCTTCGTATGGTTTTCCAAGACCAATGTACTCTGTTATTGCCTTAGATACGCCATAGAGCATGCGATGGAAATAAGTATGCTCACGACTGTTTTGTACTTCAATGATGCATAACTGTTCCTCCTCGCTTTCTGCCAGAATATCTACTCGGTTATATTTATCGTCTTCGTCTTCTTGGTTACTTTCGCTCTCCAGGAAGCGGTGAATCTTAAATTTCTTTCCAAGTAATGAAGACAGGAAACCCTCTAGCACAACATAGTTAGCCTTGTTGCGCAGCAGGCGTTTCATCGCCCAATCAAATCTTATATAGTTTTCTCCGTTCATTCTCTTTTCTTATATTTCTTATATATCACGCTGCAAAGATACGCTTTTCTTTTGTAACTTCCAAGAAATTAACCAAAAAAGTTTATGTGGGTGATGGGGGGAGAGGGAGAGATAACAAAAAAGTGCAACGCCCGATGGGGGCATTGCACCTAGTATAGTTTTATTGTTCCAATTTCTTAATTTCATCAATAGATAAGTCGGTAATATCAGCAATTTCGTCTATAGGAAAGTTGTATGTCAACAACTTTAAAGCAAACTCTTTACTTGCCTTTTTCTCTCCTTTTGCAATACCTTCTTCGTATCCTTTTTTATAGGCTTTCTCCACAGCATGCTTATATACCGCATACTTGTCCCACATGACCATCATGCTGTTATCGTATTTCTCCTGTTCCTCTTTGGTCAGGGTTTTGGAGTCAGCGTATTCAGCCAATTTCTTGAATATCTTGTCAAGAGCTTCGCAAGGGAATTGTTCAACTATCTCCATATATTTCAAATTATAAATCCAACAATCTGAAAACGTAGTACACGTTTAGAACATCTTAATTATATTGTTTCAATTTCTTAATCTCATCAATAGATAAGTCAGTAAGATCGGCAATTTCATCTAATGGAAAGTTGTGTGCCAACAACTTCAAAGCAATCTTCTTGCTTTTCTTTTTGGCTTCTTTCCTATCTTCTTCTTTAGCTTCTTTCCTACCTTTTTCTATACCTTTCTCTATACCTTTTTCTATACCTTTCTCAATACCTTTCTCTTCAGCATGCTTATATACCGCATAATTGTCCCACATGACCATCATGCTGTTGTCGTATTTCTCCTGTTCCTCTTTGGTCAGAGTCTTGGAGTCGGCGATTTCTGCCAGTCTCTTGAATATCTTATGCTGAGCCTCAAAAGGCATTTTTTCTAAAGTCTCCATATGCTTCAAATTATAAATCCAACAATCTAAAAACGTAGTACACTCTTCCTTATGTACTCTCGCTGCAAAGATACGCTTTTCTTTCGAAACTTCCAAGAAATTAGCTGTAAAAATGAGATTGGGGTAGGAGAAAAGAAGTGCAACGTCCAAATGGGCACTGCACTTTTGAATCATTTATATGAAATATTTCGTTTTCTTCAGATTTACTGGATATCGGTTTGTTTAAAAACAAAAAAAGACTATACCCAAGATTTTGTATCATATGGGTATAGTCTTTAATTATCTTATTTTGTATGGTCTGTCAAACTATACAAAAGCTTATCTTGTTTTGGATTATTACCATCTTGGGTCACCAACTTCAAGTTTCTTAACACTCTCGTTGCCGATAGTGAAGTCGCCCTTAGCGGCATCCTTATACTCTGGGTTAGCTTCCTTGCCAGCCTCGTCAGCAAACATGTTACTCTTACCCTCTACGTCTGCTACATTGATCTTAGAGCAGTTGAAGTATACGTTGTTCTGGAATGTTGGAACGCCAGTCTTTGACTGGTTAGACCATACAGCACCAGTATTTGAAACGATGTTGTTTGTCCATTTGATTACGTTGCCTACATAGCGAACATAGAGTAAACGCTTACCTTTGTTAGATGCTCCATCGATAGTACACTTGTTAACTGTGATAACAGGTGCGCCACCAAGTGCAGATGAAGCATCGTCCATACGGATGAAGTCGCGACTAGCTGCACTATTATAGATTGTAGACTCAAGGAGGTTAAGGTTGTCTATGCGACCCTTACGACAGTCGAACATATCACCACCATCGCACTCAATGTTGTGAATCAAACAATTCTTGAAAGTAAGCTCGTTAATAGTACATGCTACGTTAACATAGAATATACCCTTAGCATAGTTCTTAATCTCAGAGTTCTTGATGATAACCTTTTGGTATGTAACATCAGCTGTCTTGAAGTTGAAAGCCTGGTCGGTAGAAACATTTTCAGAACCATCGAGAACTACGTTGTCGATAGAAACAGAAGCACCATCGTTAATTTCAAAACGACCCTGGATAACAGGAGCTGCTGTAGGGTAGATACCCTTGATTTCAATGCTCTTAGAGATAGCTACAGCACTTGTACCTGTTTCATCCTCAGACATAATCTTAAATGTACCAGGCATCAAAGCGAATACAGAACCAGCCTCAGCATTCTTAATCAATGAAGCGAAGTCGTCACCAGGGCGAACTACGATAGCACCGTTAAGGTCGGCAATAGTCTTAAATGTCTTTGTACCACGCTTTTTGCTACCATTGTAGAGGTATACGTCATACTTTGTTTCTGGCTGCAAACCTTCAACTAAAGCCTTACCAGCCGCAATCTCTGCTTCTGTAAGCGCTTTTGTTGTAACGGTGTCGCCTGTTTCTGAATTTACAGCATAGATTGTTGTAACATCTTCACCTTCAGGCCAGTTCATTACAACGCTGCGGTCTGCGATATCAGAGTTAGATACTGACTTAAAGATCTGCTGTGCGTTAGTGCGGAATGAAACTTCACTCCACTTAGAGTTACGAGTGGCATCGTTATCATCAATAGCCATAACACGTGCAGAATATTGGGTATCGTACATCAAACCGCTTACTGCGTAAGGAATGTCGTCCTTAGAGATGTTCTTGAATACAAATGTTGGCTCACCACTAAAGTCAAGGTCTTTATCAGCGAAGAGCTGGAGTTCGTAGCTTGTTGCACCGCTAACTGCAGACCACTGGAACGAAGCACCCTCCTTTGTGATATCTTTAGTCTCAAAGTTAACAGGCGAGAAGTTGCGGTCTACGATAAGGCTTGTAATCTCGTCCATTGGATCGCTACATGCAGTCATCGACAACAAGCCGAGACCAAAGATGCAAGCGTTTATGATTGATTTTTTCATATTGTTCAATTTATGAATTGTATTTTGTAAAGATTATCTGTTGGCAGATACAGCAGAGTGCTATATCTGCCAACTAATAATATTTTAATCAGAGAGCTGTCCGTAGTTGCCATCATTGTTGAGCAAACCATTGCTCTTCTCAATGAATGTCTGCCAAATAGGCCACAAGCAGTTCAAGCTTGGCTTTCCTACATACAAACCATTGATGTAGTCCTCGGTCAAGAGGTTGGCACCTGTCTTAGAATCTACGAACCACTGCTTTGAGCTGTAGCCATCGAGAGCAGCACCTTCCGCGTCAGTATCACCATGGTTCAATCCATATACTACGATATTTTCGCCTTCGTTCTTGTAGTAAAGCTTAAGAGGAAGGTCTTCGTAGCTACCAGCGCGGTTAGAAAGGTCTGTAAGCTTCTGCTTAGCCTCTGCCATCTTCTCGTCGATGATTCCCCAACGTACGAGGTCTGCCTTACGAAGCATTTCGCCAGCAAACTCAAATCCACGCTGCTCTACGATACCCTTGAAGAAAGCATCCTGATTAGCTGTATACTTAGCCTTCAAAGCTTCTACCTTAGCTGCAGGAAGAGCACGGTCGAGAACAGGCTTCATATATTTCCAAGCTGTCTGCTGGTCGTTGTCCAAAGCGTTGATAGCCTCTGCTGCCATGAGGTAAACATCAGCCAAACGCATGTACTGCCAGTTTACACCATCATCATTCTTACCAAGGCTAAGAGCACGCTCTGACTTCATCCACTCGTAGCGAAGCTTACCGAAGCACCATTTGTTGATACCACGAAGTTGCTGATATGACTTACCATCAACAAGCTCCTTGCTCCACTCATAAGGAATACAAGTAATATCGCGACGGATATCATCCTTGTCATAGTCATAATATAGATATGGAAGAGGACCATTAGCACCACCCTGAGCCTGTGATGTATACTGGTCTGCAGCCTGATGCTTGATACCGAAAGTATAAACTACGCGACCACGACCAGGAGCAAATGGGATTTCCCACAACGATTCACCACCTGCAGCTACATTGTCCTGGCAAAGCTTCTTGAAGTTCTCTTCGAAGCTACCAAGAGTGTTGCAATGCTGATTGATGATGTCGACACACTCCTGCTTAGCAATAGCATACATCTTGTCAGATGCTAATTCTGGATCCTTGCTCTTGCGATAGCCATCGCCACGAAGACCATAGCCACCAGCATAGAGAGCGATACGAGCACGAAGACCCTTAACGAAGCTCTTGCTTACACGCTCTGTACTCTTTGTGATAACATTCTCGTTTGGCCAGTAGCAGTAGTCTTCTGCTTCCTTAAGGTCAGCGAGCAATACCTTATATATAGAGTCACGGTTGCAACGTGGCATATATACATTGTCTGCATTGTTTGGCTGCAAACGTGCAGGAACATCACCCCAAGCCTTGATAAGGTCGTTGTAGATGAGAGCACGCAATGTCAAAGCCTCGCCAAGGAGCTGAGCCATATCGCGGTTATTCTCGATATTGCCATATTTGCGGATGCCCTGGATAGCGAGGTTTGCACGCTCGATACCCTCGTAGAACATTGCGTAGGCATTATTATCGGTGTTCATCTGACCGTTGGTAGCCAGTGTGTTGTATGCCCAAAGGCTATTTTTATCGTCGTACGACATAGCCTTTGAATATGATGGCTGTGTTCCACTACCAGTTTCAAGGTCGCTGTTAAGACCATAATAAGGTAGGAAACGTCCGCGGTAAGAGTTTGTCTGACAGAATGATACGTGTATAGACATAATCTCTGACTCAGCCAACGAATACTGTGAAAACACAGAAGTCTCATCGAGAGTAGACTGTGTTGGGGCGTCCATATCGCATGATGTAACTACACCAGCAAGAGCTATGGACATAATTGAAAACTTAAATATTTTTTTCATTGTTTGGTCTTGTAAAGGAATGTTTAGAAATTCAAGTTCAAACCAAATACATACTGGCGGCTGCGTGGGTAACCAGAGTAGTCACAACCAGGTGTGAGGCTCTCCTGACCGTTCTTCTTGATACAGTCAGACTCTGGGTCGAAGCCCTTGTAACCAGTAATGGTGAACACATTATACATTGTGCAGTAGAAGCGGAGGCTGTTAATGCCCAACTTCTTAACGATGTTCTTAGGCAATGTGTAGCCAAGTGACAAGGTGTTCAAACGGAGGAATGAAGCATCCTCGATAGCCCAGTCTGTAAGAATCATCTGCTTTGTATAAGGTGACCAGAGAGTAGTATTCTTGTTCATCTCCTCGAGCTTTACAGGGTCGTTGCAGAGTGTACCATCCTCGTTGAGGTTAGTCCAACGCTTGCCATCGCCCATGATGTCGAGCATGTTACGATACTGATACTTACCAGTCATTGTACCTTCAATCTTGTTAGCATTGTAGATATCGTTGCCTACGCTGAAGTTGAAGTTTGCGCTGAGGTCGAAGCCATAAGCACGTGCGTTGATAGAGAAACCACCAGTGAAGTCTGGGTTTACATTACCAATGATGCACTTGTCCTCGTCGCCGATAGTACCATTAGCTGTACCATCTTCGCCTGGCATATCCTGAAGTTTCATAGAACCTGGACGGATTGTACCAACTACTGCTGTAGCATCAGCTACACCATCCTTGAGTTCCCAAAGACCTGTCTTCTCGTTGTAGCCCTTGAAGTCGCTAACCTCATAGCGACCTGCGCTACGATAACCGCGAATCTGACCTACCTGACCGCCTACTGCGATGATGTACTCATTACCGATTTCTGAAGAAGCCCAACGTGTTTCAGCACCAAACTCCTGCATACCACCGAGCGACTTGATCTTACCCTTGTTGAAACCAATGTTGCCAGATAAGTCGATGCCCCAATCTTTCTTGTTTACGGCATGCCATGTCAATGTTGCCTCAAGACCCTTGTTCTCAGTCTCACCCATGTTACGATACTGTGAGGTATAACCTGTACCGCTTACAGGGAACTTGATGAGAAGGTCCTTGGTGGTGTTGATATATCCTTCAACCGAACCGCTCAACTTACCATCCAATACGGTGAAGTCAAGACCAAGGTTACGTGTGATAGTAGTTTCCCACTTCAAGTTAGGGTTAGCCATTGTTTGTGATGGTGCCCACATAGTATTGAAACCATTAACCCAAAGAGTAGGGTCGCCAGTTACAGCCTGATACTCCTGTGTGAGCTGACCTACAGGGATGTTGTTGTTACCTGCAGTACCGAAAGACACACGGAGTTTCAAGTCGTCGAGCCACTTCTGGGTGCCCTTCATGAAAGGCTCAGAAGAAATACGCCATGCTGCAGCTGCTGATGGGAAGTAGCCCCAACGATTGTCCTTAGAGAACTTAGAAGAAGCATCGGCACGGAATGTGAAGCTCAACAAATACTTATCATCGTAATTGTAGTTAGCACGAGTGAAGAATGACAAAAGCTTGTCGTCTGCTGAGTAGATATCGTTAACCTTAACTGGGTGTCCCTGACCTGTAAGTTTCCAAGCTGATTGAGAATCGAAGTCTGAAGGGAATCCGTGAATCTCGTCAGAGTGTGTACGCTTCTTGGTAATGATATACTCATGACCAACCATCATGTTGAGGCTGTGCTTCTTACTCTTCAAGAGCTTCTTGAAGTCGTAGCTAACAGTATTGGTGTTGCGGAACTTGTGGCGATTTGTATCCTCGAGAGTGATACCAGGCAAGCCAGGGAAGTCAGAGAAACTGTTACGAGACTGATAAGTTGTCTTACCATAGTAACGCTGATCATACTGGTTGTAGTCGTCATAGCCGAACTCTACCTTAGCCTTCAAGTTCTTGATGATTTCCCAACCGAAAGAACCCGCAAAGTTCAACTGCTTGCGCTCCTTTACACGGTCGTTGTCATACTGAGAAACAACTGGGTTGTAGAGGTTACCAAGATCATCATCATCGCTACCTGCGCTCTCGTCGAGGTTAGAGAGAGGCATTGGATAATAATAAAGGGCATACTTCAAACGACGGTCGGTATCCATAGAACCTGTAGCATCGTTAGCACCACCACCACGGATATCGGTGTCGCTATAGCGAACCTGGAAGTCGAGGGTTGTGTTCTTGGTTGGCTTAGTGTTCAATTTCAAGCTGAAGTTGTCGCGCTTGAAGTTAGAGCCAATCTGAATAGCCTTGTCGTTCATGTGGGCATAGCTGAATGCATACTTAATGGTCTCAGAACCGCCATTGATGTTCAAGTTCTGATTGAAGGTGTGACCTGTACGACCATAAACGATGTCCTGCCAATCGTTAGCAGCTACATCTTTATACATGTCCATGTCCTGATAGTTACCTAAGTAATCTGTGTAAGAAGTAATATCCTTCTGATTCTTGAGCAAAGCAAGCTCATACTGCCACTTAGCATAATCATAAGGAGTGAGCAAATCCATAGTCTTTGCAATCTTCTTTACGCTATAGTAAGCATTGTAGCTAACGTTAACCTTACCGCTCTTACCGCTCTTAGTGGTAACGAGGATAACACCATTAGCACCACGGCTACCATAGATAGCTGTAGAAGAAGCATCCTTCAAGACTGTGATATCCTCAATGTCGGTAGCAGGGATGTCACCAATACCATCTACTGGGAAACCATCAACAATATAAAGAGGGTCGTTGCTCTGGGTGATAGAACCACCACCGCGCACGCGAATCTTTACTTCTGCATCTGGTGAACCCTCGGATGTTGTGACCTGCACACCAGCCATCTTACCTGTCAAAGCTTCTGAGGCTGAAGCTACAGGAACTTCTGTCAAAGCCTTGCTGCCTACTGTGGCAACAGAACCTGTAAGGTCCTTTTTCTTGACCGAACCATAACCGATAACAACGACATCGTTGAGAGATGTTGCGTCGTCTTCGAGCTTCACGTTGATGACAGACTTGCCAGATACGTTCACTACCTGAGGCTTCATACCTACGTACGAAATCTTCAGTTTCTTACTATTGCCTTTCAGAGTGATAGTAAAGTTTCCATCAATATCGGTTACACCACCATTGCTGCCAGTTCCCTGTTCGAGGACTGAAGCACCAATTACTGGTTCGCCTGTATTGTCGGTTACAGTACCCTTAATCACTGTTTGCGCATATCCATTAGCTGACATAACCAATGAAGCGGCAACAAGCGCAAATTTTAGATTCTTGTATTTACCAGACATACACTTTAGGTTTAAATAAAACTTATTCTTAATTTCTAATTTTCTAATGTTTTTGAAATGTTTTTAAGTAGAATCCCAGTCCTGAGCAGTTGCTTTATCATGGCTGTTCCTCTTGGCTCCCGAAGGCTCCGAGTAGGACAACCTTGATGCATAGCGTTAGCTAAGTCTTGGTTTTCTTGCTGCAAAATTAGATAAAAAATATGAGAATATAGGTATGTTTGGGGTAAAAATTTACGTAAACGTTTACAGATTTTTGCGTAAATACTCTGTTTTTTACATTTCGACGGTCCGTTTTCTCGTATTCTGTTTCTGCTGTTTCGGGAGTTGAGAGAACAAAAAAAGTGCAATATCCAGCACCCTTCTGAATGAGGGTGGGGATATTGCACTCCGAATGTTATCTGTCAATCAATTTACTTAATGTCTCTGTTTCTTTACTTTACGATGACCTTGCTTGTCTTCTTGCTGCCATCTGCCAGGGTCTTCACAATGATGTTGATACCCTTCTGAAGGTTTGAGAGCTGGGTGCCGTCGGCTGCATAGATAGCGGTCTTGATGACTGCTGCTTCTGTAGCTGAGGTGATGTTGCGGATGCCGGTGCTTACTGAATTGGCTGTTGCACCGAAACCGCCCATCTGGTTGGCTGCACGTACGGTGAATGTACCCTTCTCGCCGTTGAGGTTTACTGACTTATCTGTGGTCAGGGCGAAGAACTTACCGTCTTTTGCTACGAGATACATCTGGGCATCACCTGTCCAAGAAAGCTTGTCGTTGCTCAATGTAGCTGCTGTCGCTGTGCTCTGAGAAGCAAGGTCGGCTGGCTTCCAATCGCCGAATACTGCATCGAGGGTGTAAGTTGCAGCTTCTTCTGCTGTGAGAATGATGTTCTCCTCTGCTTCTTTAGCTTTTCCGTTTTTATCTTTGAAAAGTACCTTCTTTTCTGAAGGTGAGAAGGTGTTTCCCTCTGCATCTTTCAATACATCGAGGCGGAACTTGTCTGCAATAGCTGCATCCATAGCTGCGATGTCGAAGTAAGCGTACTTTGTGCCATCGTTCAGAATCTCATCTTTCTGGTTGATGGTTGTGTTGAGCCAGGTGAGACGGGCAATGTTGTTCCATGAACGGCCAAGACTGAATTTTTCTGCCTTGTTTTCGATGGTACAGTCTTTGAAAATGTAACCCCAATCGCTCTTGCTGTTTGGTGCTGCAATCACGTCAGTACCATTCTTTACGCCTTCCTTGCGGCTTTCGTTGACGAAGAGCACGCGGTTGAAATATACATCACCACCACCGCAAATGTAGTCTACGGTGCCGTGAATCTCTGAGTCCTCAAAGTAGAACTGTCCCTTGCCGTTTGGCTCGTTGCTGTAGTAGGTGTCCTGGTAAGACAGCATCTTTACATTCTTGCAGATGGTCTTTGTACCACGATCCTGAAGGCAGACTGCACGACCGGCAGATCCTGTATGATAGTAATCGAGCGCATCTTTCAGGGTAATGTCCTGAAGATAGAGGTTGTTGCTCAAGTTGAGGAGGGTGGCTGTGGTGCCGATGCCTTCGTTCTCAATAGCTGGCTTGTTGACGATGATGGTATTGTCCATGCTCTCGCCGATGATAGAGATGTTGTTACCGCTAATCTGAGTGAGGCACTTGTCGCCCAAATCGTATGTGCCGTTTGGCAAGAAGATGTATGAACGTGAAGCGTCTGCTGCTGCGTTAGCTGCATTGACGGTTTCCAGCGTGGTGATGAAACTCTGTGCATTGCCAGCCTTTACTGTGTACCAGTTGCCTTCTTGGGTGTAGGCTGGGTCTGTCATGTTTACGATGCTGAGGCTATGGAGGTAAGCGTTGGCTGCGAAGGTGAGTGTGTACTCGCCACTTTCAGAAGATGTGTTCTGAAGAATGGTGATAAGTCCGTCCTTGCTTGCCTTGGCATCTACACTTGCAATTTCTGTTCCCTTAGGGTCGGTAAGGGTGATGTTGCCTGAAGTTGAAAACTGGCAGAGGTTCATCTTGATGTAACCCTTGCCGCCCATCAGAATCTTAATCTTGTCGCCAGCAGAGAATGTCCAGCCATGTGTAACGTCATGCCATTTGCCCTTGCCTTCTACGCAGAATGCCTCATGGTCGTCAGCACAGAATCCTTCCTTCTGGAGGTCGTAATCGTAACGGGCTGCTTTGTTTGCTGTCTCAATATCTGTAACGACTGTATAGAGTTTGGTATCTGCTGTGATGACAGAAGAGGTAGTGAACTTCTTGCTGTCTTTCTTCTGGTCGGTAGCCCAACCGCGGAATTTCTTTCCTTCGGCTACGGTTACCTGCTCTTCTGCGTCTTTCTGGAATTTCTCAATGTTGGCATCCTGCTCCACCTTCTGGGTTCCGATAGCTGTTGTGCCGTCTATATTATAATAGGTGAGGGTGAAGTCTGGCTTGAAGCCTACGGTGAGCTCGTAAGTTACCTCATCGCTGTTAGCTTCTACCACGATTGTTACCACGGTCTTCTGGTCAGTACCTTCGCCGGTGGTAGTATAGGTAGTGCTCTTGATGGTTCCGTTTGCAGCAACGAGGTCTGTCAGCGGATTGGTCTCGCTGATGAGTGTTGCCTTCTTTGAAACGCGGAGGGTAGCAAGCTGTTTGCCGGATGCGTCTTCTTTGAAGATGTCAACAGCAGAATAGTTCGTGCCGTTGAGCTTGAAAGAGTCGAGCATAGGTGTCTTGCTCATATCTACATTGCCGTAGATAGCGAGGTCGGTAACAAATGCGTTCTGGCTCAATGTAAAACCCTCGAACTTGATCTGGCAGTTGGTACGGTTTACGTCGAGTGTCAGATCTTCACCACCTTGGGTTACAATGGATACGTTGTGGATGGCTACCCAGTCAGCATCGCCGTCGCCCTTTACAGATACCTTGATACCACGCTTGCCACCTGTAGCTGCCTGATGGAGCGTAATCTTGGTGATGCTTGCCAATGGAGAAGTTACTGCGCTTGGTTCAGCAGTTGAGTATTCGCCGGTGTACTTTAGGGTTTTCATATAACCGGTACGGTCAGCGAACTTAGCGTTTGTTCCTGTTGGATTTATCTCAACGCCATTAAGAGTCATGGTAAATGCCTCTTTACTATAGAGAGTTTTGAGGTCTACCACTGTGTTGTTGGCTGTTTTGCCATCTACCTTCTTCCACTCGGTGAAGTCGGTAGTGTAGAGTGCCTTTTCCTGGATGGCGCTTACGTGTACCACCTTAATCTGATAGAGATAGCTTTGAGCTGTTGCAACAACTTCTACATATCCCTTAGCCACTTCAGCAGATGTTGCTTTGTATTCTGTAACGTCTGCAGTAGCAGCCTTTCCGCCTACGGTGAGGTTGTGGTAGTTTGGGTAACTTGTTACGGTTACAACATCATTGGCTGATTTTACCGGAATCTGCAGGATGGTTCCTGCGTTAAACTGTGCATTATTAGATGTTCTGCCCACCAACTTACCTTGTGTAGCGTTGACGTGCATGGTGATGCCTTCTACGGTAGAAGCGAGGTCGCCCTCTTTACCTTGGAAGTTAGCTGCAGTGTTGATACCTTCAGGAAGATTTTTCTGAAAGTCCCAAACAGCAGTGACATTTTGCGCCTTTGCGATGAAAGCAAAGACAAGCAACAGGCAGAGAAGCCCAAATCTTAGTAGATCTTTTTTCATTTGTTTGCCTTTTAGGTTGTTATACTTTATTTTATTGTTTACATCTTTTAGTGGTGCAAAATTACACTTATTATTTCTATTTAAGAACTTTTTGTTTCAATTTTGTTGCAAAAGCTACGCAATCGTTTTCGTATATTTCTGCCTGTTTATCTCTTTTTTCTTTTGCCAAATGAAAATTGTGTTGTACTTTTGCAGGCGTAAACAAACGAATTTTAAACCAAATTATATTAATAAATCAATTAAAACTTTTAAGAAATGAAGAACTTATTTACTTTTATTGTCGCATTGTTTATGGCGACGAGTGTGTATGCGCAAGGTACCTATGCGGTAGCAAATGGTGAACAATTTACACCTGATTACAAAATTTCAAAAGTGCCTAATATTACAGTATATTACATGGCTAATGCAGGAAATGTGTTTAATGCTGGTAAGAAAACTGCGAATTGGGCTGATTCGGATTTTAATTATTATGCTTCAATTAAAAGAGGAGATGCTGCGAATTTTGATGGAAAGACTACACCTACAGGTGCTTATCTTAAGTTTGAACCAATAAATGATGGAACTATTATTGTTGGTATCCAAATAGATAAGTTTAAAGAGTTGTGTTTAGTTGGAGCAGATTTTGCTAGAATCACCGATTATACATATAATCTTCCTTCTGCCGCGGGGCAAGTATCGCAAACACTTGGAACCAATAATAAAACTGCTGATACAAAAGTTGATAATTGTTTGACGATAAAGTCCTATGGTACTGTAACTCTTAATGTAAAAGCTGGAAATACATATTATTTGATGGCTCTTGGCTCAAAGATTGGTTTCTTTGGTTTTAAGTATTTAGTAAATGAAAAAGTTTCTATCACTGATGCTGGTTTCGCGACATTCGCAGCTTCATATCCAGTAGATTATTCAGCAAATGACTTGGAGGCTTATGCAGTAAAGTATGCAGACGGCAAGCTTACTTATAATAAGATTGATGGTATCGTACCTGCAAAAACACCTGTACTTTTGAGTGGTGATGCAAAGGAGTATACTCTGGCTGCAGCTGGGGGGGCAGCTACAACTGTTGATACAGATTTGCAGCCTTCTGATGGTAATAAGACAGTTGCTGACAATGACAATATTTACTGCTTGGCTAATAAGAAGAGTAATGGCGTAGGTTTCTATCAGGTTAAATCTGGTGTTACAATTCCTGCAAATAAGGCATATTTGAAGATTGGTACTCCTACAACAACCCCTGCTAAGTATTACTCAATCGGTATTGGGGGAAACACAACTGGTATTCAGGCAATCCAGCAGAATAGCGTGAAGGCTGATGGCATCATGTACTCTCTTTCTGGACAGCGAGTAGGCAAGGACTACAAGGGCATTGTTATCTGCAACGGCAAGAAGATGATCAAGAAGTAATCGCCTTCGCTGTTTACTAAACTTTACTATTATAACAAACACGTTGAATTTTAAAAGAAAATAATGATGAAAAAATATATTAAGCCAGTTATCGAAGTTACAGAAGTTGAGGTTGGTGTTATCTTGGCAGGTAGTGGAATTTCAAGCAATCCGACATCTGATGATCCCATTAATGATAATACGGAAATTCTTGCCCGTCCAAGCAACGGCAGTCTTTGGGATTAATTCTCCTCATCTTTCATTATAAGATATATAGAGGGTGCGTCATAAGTTATGGCGCACCCTCTTGCATCTGCTGCTTAATATCCTGATTTACGTAATCGTTTTCGTAGTTTTTGTTCATTTTGGTTCACATTTTTCCGAGATTCTCAAAATGATTTGCTAAATTTGCCAACGAAACAAAAGTAAATGAAGCAAACTTAAATAAAGTTATTCATCAACTAATTAATAATATATAAACTTAAAATAAAACGATTATGAAGAAATTCTTTACTCTTATCGCAGCCGTAGCTTTGGCTGCTAGTGTTAATGCACAGACTTTGTCTTTTGATACAGAATATAAAGCTGGTTCTGTTCCTGCAACTTTTTCTGCAGATGGTTTGGTGTTGACTGTTGTTGATACTGACAAAAAGATGGCTGTAGATGCGAACTCACAGTATTTTGGAACTGCTGATTCTTATAAGAAGTTTGATACAAGATTGAAGACTGGCGGAAAGTCTTTATCAAAAAACAATTTGACTCTTACTGTGCCTTCTGATGGTACTCTTAAGGTTTATGTCCGCACAGGAAAAGCTGCAGATACTAATCGTAATGTTGTTTTGACCCAGAATGGAACAGAGTTGGTTAACAAAATACTTTTGGAGTCTGAGGCTGTTTCTGTACCAATGACTGTTGATAATGAAACAAAGGATACAAAAGTCTTTCCTGTTATTTCTGTACCAGTAAAGCAGGGTGATATTGCTATCACATATCCTGTAAATTCAGTTAATTTCTATGGCTTCGAATTGGTAAAAACTGGCACAGGCATTTCCTCTGTAAACGCTGCTGCTGCAGCCAAGAAGGATGGTAAGACCTACAATATGGCAGGTCAGGAGGTTTCTTCTTCTGCCAAGGGTATTGTTATCAAGAACGGTAAGAAGTATGTAAAGTAACAGATTGTATAAACTTATAAAACAAAAAGGGCATTCCCAAACGAGGGGATGCCCTTTTGTTTTATAAGAAGTTTTGTTTTATTCCTTTATTACCTTATCCACTACGGTCTTTCCGTTCTGAAACAGCATCTTGCGGATGTTGATTCCTTTTTGAGGAGCAGAAAGGAGGGTGCCGTTGAGGCTGTAATACTTTACTTCGGCTAATTCACCGGGATTGGAGGTGATGACTTGCGAGATGCCTGTAGGATTCTTACATGCAGGATAGTATTCATCTACCTTGTTCTCTGCATCAGCATTGCCTTGCTTCATGATGTCCTCAACCAGCGAATTGGCGTAAACCTCAAGGTTGGTGTAGTAACCCTTGCTGTCAAGCGAGTAGGTGAGGGCATCTGTGGCGTCGTTTGGATCCAGACCGTTGGCTGTCTCCCATGCATCTGGAATGCCGTCCTTATCGGTGTCGAAGTCGGCAGGGCGAGTGCCCTTTCCGAAGTTTGCCTCGGTGTAACCGTTTACATCTGATACCTTGTCGATGATGCCAGGCGAATTGGTGATGCTTCCCTTGTACTTGGCTGTACCTGTCTTTGCCTCTTCCATGTAGCGCGCATCAATCTCATCGCGGTAGAGCGAGGCTCCGCTGTATGCCAGAACCTTGTTGAAGGCTTCGGCAGCAGAGTGGGTGGTAACATCTCCTGTTGGAGCAGGAGTGTCCATCTTAATCTTGACACAAGACTTGCCGCTGATGGTGGTATGAGCCACAGCGTCGCCATAGAAGTTCTTGGCATCCGGACTGTAATATTCTCCGTTCAGGCTTGGAATGCCTTTGTCGTAGCTGATACCTTTCCAATCCTTGTTTTGGGTAACAGAACCCTTGGTGGTTTCGGTGGTGTTTCCGTTGATGAAGTAACGGCTGGTCATGTCGAAGAACTCAGGATGATTCTTGTCGGAATTACTGCTGGTAGATAAGGTAACCAGGGTGATGCGGTCCTGACTGCCACGTTCCTTACCGGTACTTACATCTACCTTGAGACCATTCTGTGTCGTACCTTTCAAACTGTGGCTTGGACCAGCCTTGTAGTAATTGTTCACGATGTTGATCTGTCCGCCGCCCGGACCTCCGTAGCAGGTACCCTGCGCATTATACATTACGCAGTTGCGGAAGTCTACGTTTTCAGCCTGCACGGTATTCTTCCACTTATAAGTATCGTAATCCTTGTTGCTGGTGTAGCCTGTCCATCCGTATCTTGCACCATTAAAACGTGGACCGCGGTTCATGAGATGACCTACGAAGTTGTGGTGGAAGCTGGCGAGCTTACCGCCCCAGATGCCTCCGTAACCATGTGCTCCCTTAGAGTGACCTGGATTGGTGAGACTCTCGGCAACGGTACACCACTGCATGGTGAAATTGTTGTTATCGTAGAACGAAGCCACCTCGTCGATACTCCAACTGAAGGAACAGTGGTCGAAGATGATGCCGGTCTTGTTGCGCTGCCAGGTAGCAT
>ERZ1026903.320-NODE-320-length-23848-cov-5.273484_pt1 | contig 23848 bp, 23 predicted proteins | sample MGYA00380180_ERZ1026903 | MGnify/ENA primary metagenome ERZ1026903 (study PRJEB33269, sample SAMEA4719816) | human gut metagenome | biome: human-associated habitat; feature: organic feature; material: feces | place: Cameroon | collected 2013-10 ... | reverse complement strand
GTGAAAATTTGGTCCCAGGATAACCGACACGATGGAATTGCTCTAAATATCAATTATTTAGATTCTCCGACGGGTTGAAAAAAACAAGATGATTTGAGTGTAACTAACTAAAATACAAATAGTTAGAGGGGTAAATAATTAATTACAAAACAAAATAATAGCTTTAATATAGGTAAGTATTAAACGCTTACCTATATTAAAAAGATACTCTATCCCACTTTCTTATTCTTATATTTCCCTATCAAAGCTGCATAGAGAATTTTTGGTATTTTCTTTATTTCATCATACTTTATTTCCATCAACTTCACATTATGATCCTTGCTATATTGACGCAAGGTCTCATCACGTATCTGCTGGTCTTCAAACGTCCACTCGCCCTGATGGAAATAAGCTATGTTCTTATAATGCTGTTCTCCGTTCATTTCGATAAACATTCGATAATCCGGCAAATAAAAATCAACACGAAGACTCTGTCTTTTACAAAACAGATTCTCATTTGGAATGGTATATTGCGAAACGAAATTGATATGATGATTTTCTAACCATGTACGGATATGAACTTCACCTTCACTACCAGTACAGAACGGACAACCGCCAGCGCCTCTCAAGTGCATCCAAGGATCTATCATATACGAATAATGATGTTCCTTACATATTACAAGCCCTTTAGTGTCATTGTTAACATATTCAAATTGAGAATAATCAAATCTATCATTATATTTCTTCTTGCAGCGTTTTACCCAATTCGCCTTACGTTGTTCAGCAGATAGCTTATTAGGATATCCAGCACAAGCTGGGCAACCACATTTTTGACCTACATGGCAATCATATCTACTCTCCTGCCATCCATGAATCGGACACTTATAACGGATATAATCAGACTTTATTCGAGGAGGCTTACTCTCATCGTAAATATACTTATCTCCATGAACCGCCTTTGCGTTCTTTATCCAATCTTTAGGGTATAACCGTCCATTACAATAAACGCAAGCAGTACTATTTAATATTGTGCTAGCGGAAATCTTATGCTTACCGTGTTGTTTACACTCCACTAAAATATAAGAAGACTTGTTTTTGTAATCATCCCAATGAAAAATATACTTTTCGCCATAGATAGCTAAAACCTTCTCTTTAAATATTTCCGATTTGTTTTTCCCTTTATTATCAACGGGCGCTTTCATTCCATAACACTCCCAGCAACCATGAGGCTGCTTGCCCTTAACCTCGCAAAGTAAAGATCTAGGTGCTATCTTAAATTCGCCATGCTTCGGGCATATCAGAGTAACCGCCATATCACGTCTTTTATATTCAACCTTAGAATAATCATAATCAGGATATCTTGCCTTAGCCTTTTCAATAAAAATATCCTGAGAAGTTTTTCTCAATTTACTCGCTCTTATCTTCTTTATCTGCGCCATGATTGAATTTTCTTTCAAGGCACGGCGCTTTTTTGTTTCTTCGTGTCGTAGGGTACGGGATGCAGCAAGACGCTCCTGTGCACAAATAGGGCAGCCTGCGGAAAAACATCTCTGTTTAGTTGAAATATGATTACCCGCCTGCACCGTAAAATAGTGGTTATGCTTGATACAGCGAATAGTAATAGGCTGCAAACCTGCCACATATATACTTTCCGAATAAACGTAAGCATCGCCCCATTTGGCACGAGCTTTTGCTACATACTCTTCCTTAGTGAGCTTCTTATTACTCCATTTTGCGTAATAATCATATTCATGCCCTTCCGTGATAGGTTCTAGCTTGATTATATCGAACCAATTCTGCTTGAAGTAATCATAAAGTTCACGGTCGATGGCTCTGATTATTTCAGAGCCACTACCTTTACGAAACGAGTCCTGTACTTTTGCAAAAACCTCATTTTCGTCCCAATCAAGATGAATAGATAGAATAGATAAAACTCTTCTGGTAATACGTACACGTTTCAACATATCAGTATTTCCCTCCTTATGTGTATAGTAATTGCCCGCAAGAGCATTCTTTGTCCCTTCTACATTCATCTTACTAAAATCATACAACATAAGCTATACTTTTTAGATAGTAAAACATCGGTGATCATTAAAAGGTGGAGCGCAAACACGCAAAAAGAATGCTCAGACCCATATTATAGGATATGGTCTGTTCCTGGCTCATACTCCCGGTATCGGGTGGCGCAGTGGCAAGATGCTCGATTACTGCCGTGGCTGCCTCCTGGAGGTCAGCTTTACCCATTGGTAGGGTAATAGTTGTTTCTGTCATTTTTACACTACTAATTTTTTGTTAGACATTGACGTACATATTTATATATAAAGAGGCAGTACGTCCTTAACCCCTTGTCTAATGGTAAAAACGCTCGAGTGTATAAGAGCTTACCACGCCAGCGACATTACATCGCAAGCAGGGGAGTTCGTACTGCCGTATATCTATATGCGGCCTCTGTATCAGAGACACATCACGTGCTTCGATACTATACACTCTATTTCCGTTTTTTATTTTTTAGACGGTGCAAAAATAAGGAGTTTTCTTGAAACTACCAAATAATTTCCAAGAAAAATTATCTTTTTTCGTAATTTTATGCTAAAAAACTTGCATAATACGTTTTTTTATCGTATTTTTGCAGCAGAAAAATATATTAATAAGTAATAATATGAAGAGACTGGATATTAAACGTGCTCTTGCCGAGCACAACATGAGTCAGATAGAACTTGCGCAGAAATCGGGCATCATCGCTCCAAACATCAGCGCTATCATCAAAAGCGGCAATCCTACCGTCGCAAGATTGACAAAGATAGCCGAAGGCATCGGCTGCGACATCACTGACCTCTTCTACCCCGATCCTGCGGAAGAGTCGGCAGAAATAGAAAAGGCACTCGAAAGCGCAAAGAATAGCAAGATGCCGCTGGAGCTTATTCTGCGTGACCTGACAAGAAGAGCCTATCCTGGCATCACGAAAGATGAAACAGATGAATGGGTGGAAGTCATCAGAAAAAAGAATATGGTTCCTTGGTTTGATATAAATCCGAGCCGAAGTAATTTGCAGAATACAATGGAGAACCTGAGAAGACTCGAAGAGGCTAGAAAGAAGCATGAGGGCCAAACTCTGAACGCTACGCTGTGGGGCGATTTGCCGGAAGGTATCATCAGCAGAGACGTGAAGTTTGTGCAGCAGGCAGCAGAGAGCGAGCCAGCCTATCAGGTTCACGAAAACGGATTGGTATCAGAAAACCAACAGCAGATGATTCAGACTTCCACCTTCTGCCCTCACTGCGGCAAGAAAGTGAGAGTGGGAGTGATATTAATGGATAATGAATAATGTATAATTAATAATGTATAACTCTTTAAAACGGAATGAAGAAATGAAAAAGAACTTTTTGGCTATGATGAAGCATTCCATGATGGGCATCCTTGCGGTGATGGCCATGGGAATGATTTCGGCTTCATTAACTGCTTGCAGCAGCGATGATGACAGCGAGAAGGAATTGGCAAAGGTGAAGGAGTATCTTGCCGGAAACGAGTGGACCATCAACGCAACCAGCGGTACCTACTCTTATTACAAGAACCACATGGTGTATTATGAGGGGAGCGGACAATGGACTCCGGGCGGTCTTTTCGCAGAGCCTGACGTTGCCTTCGGCTACTGGCAGATGGATGGCGACAAGCTTACTACCCGCTTCGAGGTGGGCCGTCCGGAAAGCTTCAATATCAAGAATCTGCTCAATGAGACGATTTTTGGGGTGCATCTGCAGGAAAGCAATAAGATTACGGGCAGCAGGGTATCTGTAAGCATCGATATGCGCCCGCTGATTGTGGGTACCTTTGCTGGTGGAGGTGAATGCCAAATGAGATGCGGAAGTTCGCTGAATGATGTTTCGGACGAGACGGAGCATGACGGGGCGCTGCGTGGCACCTGGTATTGCGTAGTTACCTTTACCAGTGCCAAGGATGGAAAGAAGAAGAATTGCATGGGAGCCATGACGTTTAGCGAGGATGGCACGATGCACATGGTGATAGAGGGTGTCAGCGATCATACTGCTACCTACACTACGAAGAACGGAAAGGTTACTATCAATGGTTTCCTGAGCAAGAGCGATGTGGTTACTTTCTATTATACGAACCTCTACGGTATAGAGATTAAGCTTTATAGCTGCGAGAACGGCTATCTTTCGTCTATATGGTTTAAGAATAGGGATGATGCGTCTCGATATTGATGCGTGCGTGCTTGGGGATAAAGAAAAAAGAAGCCTTCGGCTTCCTCTGTTTTGAGAGGGGGCTGAGGGCTTCTTCTTTTTTTGGCTCTCGGGGGTATGACCAGCGATGGAATCGCTGGGAACGGGGGCGAGAGTGGAAGGACTAGACGAGGGGGCTAGGCTTCTGCGCCTGGCTTGCCGGATGGGATGGTGCCGCCTTCGGTGGTGCCGGAATTGGTTTCGGCATCGGGGGTGATTTCGCCCGTGATGTCGAGGTCGCCCAGCTTCACCTTCAGGTCGTCGGTGACGAGGGAGCGGAGGTAGCTGAAGGAGTTGCCTATCTTGTGCTGCGCCTTGTAGGCCTTCAGCACGAGCTGGTAGCTTTCGCTTCCCTTCGGGTTCTCGGTGGATGGCTTGTTGGCTTTCCACCACTTGGTGGCAAACTTGCTCTTCGCAACAAAGAGCTTGCGCACGGACTGCTGCGCCGCAGTGTTGGCATCCGTATAGCTATGACGGTCGGAACGGGTAGTTACGCCCGTCTGCTTGTTTACAGAGTAAACCACGCCTTCCCTGGAGCAGAGCTTACCGGAAATGGACTGAACGTCGGAGGTAAAATTAACTTTTGCCATAATCGTAAATCTTTAAATTGTTGAACACTAAATTTACGGAAAAGGGGGTGCGGTAGAATCTGGCAGACATCCGTGAAACAATTCGCTGTTCTTGCGTGCCGAATGGTTTGAAAATCGGGCTTTTTGCGAAGCTATATTGAAGCTATATTGAAGCCATATTGAAGCCATATTGAAGCCATATCGAAGCCATATCGAAATCATGTACGAAATACCTGAAATATCACATCGGATTTTCCATAAGCAAAGGTACGAAAAAGCTGCGTGAAACATGGGACATAATCTGTATGGTTTCTATGATAAAGTGCTATTATCTATATAATTTTTATGGAATAATGCCATTATCCGTATGATTTCCGTTGCGAAAAATTCGGATAATTCTTCGGGACGAGCCGAAAATTTACAGATAATTTCTTGTTTTTCTCGGAATTTTTTATAGTTATTCGGATTTTTCTTCGTACCTTTGCAGCCAATCTATCATGACCCGCAAGGGTTATGGTGTTATAATCTTTAAAAAGGTATTAAAAAAACGATGAAGCCCTGCCGTCCGTGATGGATCGTGGGGCTTTTTTGATAGTTGATAGTTTATAGTTTATAGGAGGTGTTATGGCGAAGTCTCTATTTCCATGTTGATTTTTCCGTCCTTCATATAGATTTCTATTTCTGCTCCGTTATCAAGAAGCGAGCTTATCTCCTTCTCGGTAGGAAGGTCTGCTCTTATGATTTTCATTTTCGTTATAATAATTGTTTATCAATATATCAAAGTTCTTGGAATTATTATTCCGCAGTAACTTCCTGTTTATTAAATCTCTTTTATATTTTTGTTTGATACGCACACATTCATACCTACCTTTAATGTAGAGAAACCGATAGAAACGTCTATCCATCTTCAGCATGATCCGCTTGCGTATATCGTAGCTATTGCAATGACGCATCAAGCCAAGATAGCTATTGATGGAACAGACGTAATGTTGCAGCGTTTCTATGCTGAAGCCCTCGGAGAGCGTATTCATGTAATGAATCAACTGCTCGAAGTTGCTTACCATGCGGTTGCTGGCGTAAATCCTATCCCGCTTCACTACCATACCCGTAAATGTGATGCCTTTATATACCGACTGCATTTCTATCTTTCTAGGATGTAGGGTTGCGCCTAAAACTATCAGATAAGATCGGATTTTAGGAATCGCATCGAGTAACGACTGCTTATCGGGATAAATCACGTAGAAATCATCGACATATCGCCCATGCCAATAGATATGGAGGAATATATCAAACATCCAATCAAAATCATTGAGCCAGAAGTTGGCATCATGCTGGCTCGTGAGATTCCCGATAGGGAGACCATGGCCAGGCTTCGCGCCCCTCAGCGTCTTTCCTGCCGGAACCATCTTCATTATTTCTTCAGGAGAACGCCTGATGCAATTCTTCGTAGGATCATTCATAATTGTTACACGAGACAGATAGCGTAAATCTTCTATATCATCGCCCTTGTAATTTTCGAGAATAAACTTATCTACCTTATCTGCCAACTGCTTTCGGGGTATGCTCATAAAGAATCCTTTCATGTCGCATTTCAGATACCAGCATGGACGAGTGAAGTTTTCTGAGCATTCCTTAATATCTGCTGCCAACTGCATGACACCATATAGCTATCCTTTACCCTTACGGCAATTATAAGTTCTCTCGCTGAACACGCCTTCGAATAGCGGTTCTAATCGAAGTGCGATGTAGTGATGAATAACTCTATCACGAAAATTAGCAGCGAATACCTCCCGGTATACAGGCCGAGAAACGACAAATGTTATGGATGGAAGCGGTTCGTAGGTACGAGAGTTGATAGCATCCGTTAAATCTGTGATATTCTCAAAGAGATTTACAACAAACCTGATAGCATCAGGAGATGATGCCTTATCTTTTAGACAATTCTCATAAGCCTCTAATATATCTTCTTCCTTTACCATAATTGTTCCTATTTCTCTAACTCTTCAAACTAATGCTGTGACCGGGCGAACTCGATTCGAATTGTCAACCTTACCGTTGTTGCCGTGATTGCCATTGTCAAAGTTCAGATTCCACGCATTGTTGCCGGAATTCTCGACACTAGACCAGTAATTCGTCCGCTATTTTCTCGCTCTGGGTTATACATCTTAGCTGCTTCGCTCCGTCGTACAAATGACGGTGCGAGGTGACAGCGGCGAGACCATTATTAATGGAGAGTCACATTCTACAATAAACCTTAGCCGATTGTACTCTTGCTTTTAATTCAGAGCAGGACTAACCTTTCTTTGAATTTCCCCAAGCTGTAGCCTGTCTACCGATGATGGTAGTTAACCGACAAATATCCGCGGCCTGCTTCTCCGAGAATAGCTTTCTCCGGAAAGCAAGGCGAAGGATTGTTTTAAGGAGTTCAAACTTGACACGGAATCCCATCATGTAGTGATGGCGACTATCCGCATACATATTCGCTAGCTGGATATATTCAAAGAGTTCGAGCGCAACGTTCGTCATCTTTTCACCCAGATCATAGCGATACATTCGCGGAAAATTCTGTTTCATCTCCGTGAGTTTATCAACCAGTTCGAACGTATCCTTGTATATCTGTAAATCCTTTGCTAAAGCCATAAATATTTATCAATTATGCTGCTAATAAATCGTGATAGCGTTATATTTTTTTTGTAATTTTTTTATACGTATCAAAATACCTCAACTGTACAAAAAACTGCCGCATGCTCTTTTATGGAAGGGTACAGAAGTCCGGCGGCTTACGCCGCCAGACTTTTCTTGATCGGCATTCTTGCTTGCCGGCCTACGGCCGGAAGAGGTAAAGAGATAAAGAGATAAAATGATTAAAATGCTGTGACCGGGCGAACTCGAAGCGAATTGTCAACCTTACCGTTGCCGCCGTGACTGCCATCGCCAAAGTACAGAAGCCACGCATTGCCGCCGGAATTCTCGACACTAGACCAGTAACTCGCCCGCTGGAGCAAATCAGCACTCTGCTTGCCTGCATTCTTGATTCGCTGCAAAGCAAGATTGACGGTCTCGAAATGAGATCGGATAATCTCAAGTTCGCCAGTTGCAGGAAGATACCATGACTTGGCGGGGATGCTCACATCTCCTCCAGGGTCGCCAGTGTGCGATTTTGAATATTTGTAGCAATATGCTACGGCGTAGGTAGCAGGATCATCGTTCTTGTAATAACTACTAGCCATCACTGCCGCTGTTCTCGTCTTACCGTCGAGAAGGCTCCAATCGCTGGATGTCTGATAACCTACAGAATTTTCATTCTGAACACTGCCCCACTTCATAGCACCAGGTTCGGTTAAGGCAATACCGAGACGCAGACTGCCGTGCTGAACGACAATAGCATCGGCATCGGCTTTTTTGATACCGATCTCCGTAGTCTGCCATGGGTCGCATCTCAGGTAAGCTCCCCATGTTTCCTTCTGGATCTTACCGATGTAAACACCATCCTGTAAAGAACGCAGGTTTTGCTCCATGTAAGCCTTCATGCTTACTGCTGAAGCATTAGTAATAGCCTGCCCGTTTGCGGCAAGCCACTCGCTCATTTTCTTTGTCTGAATACCCATAATCTTACTTTTTAAAAGAATTTATTTACTTCTCAAATTACTTATCTTTATCTTCCTTGCCTACTATGGCGAGGACCGCATCTATTACGCAGGGAGCGCAATTCTGGACTACCAGGTTGCGGATGATTTCCGCTTCACGCTCGGTGTACTCCGTGTCGGCATCGCCGTTCCACATCTTCGTGGCAAGGGCTACTCCTTCCAAACCTAGACCATTGCCCTGGTTGTAGATGAGGTTCGCAATACTCTTGCGAAGATTCATTACCTGACAAGCTGACTTGTCGAGAGAGGTATAAACCTCTACATTTTCAAAATTCAATTTCATTTTTTATCTATCAATTATCGTCTATTTACATATCTCACCATCCATTCTGTTCCATCGTACCAGAACCAAGTTACCTGCCCCCGAGTGCCAGAATACCAGGTTTTGCCATCTGCATCGCTGAGGAGGTCATGGATATTGGTGCCGAGTGCTGATCTGAAGTTTATACGCCCGTTGCCACGCTGAATAACCACATAATGCTGTCCCCATTTCGGACTAGCAGGCAGCGTCAGGGTTATTGTGCTAGTCTCATTATAGCACTCGACGTTAAAATTGTAGTCGGATAGCGCCAAGTCTTTATTAATGCGGACAAAAGAAGGTCTGATACCTGCCACATCACCCGATTCGATGAGTATGGCATGGTTGCCTTCGAGCGCCTTTGTCATATCAATCTCTCCAGCATCAATCGTCCAATCGCATTGCAAATGTAGGGCAGCAGCGAAAGAGGCTATAGGTCTATTGACAAGAACAGAAAAGAAACCACCTACATAAATATCATTATCGCCACTGGAAGAAGAAACAGCCGTCAGGCAGCGTTGATTCCTTCTGCCCAGTTCTATACAATATCCGTCGAAATTGGTAAGGGCTGCAAAGTTTCCGAAATGAATATAGTCATTCTTAAGGAACATATTGCTGCCCTCACTAGTACCGAGACCATACTCGCCGATTCTGAATCCGCCGATAGTTCCGCTTGTGCTATATATTTCGCCGGATTTCGTCACCGAGAATGGGGCACCACCGCCAGTTGCAGCACCTAACCACAAGGCATACCCGCCATCATCTCCATTCTTTGAAGGGATTCTGTATGATCCGAAAATCTCTCCGGTCGTACTATCCGTGAGATTGATTTCGTTAGACCCCAACAGATTAATCTTGGCATTCTCTGAAAGAAAGAAATCGGTGGCGATGAAATCCACCGTCATATAGGCTGAATCCCAATACTTGGTAAACTCACTAGAGCCTAAGATATTTCTTGAATCAGACTTGCCGGTGGAGTAATATGATTGTATACATCTATACCACGTCTTCTTGCCGCTTGCGCCTGTGAGAAGCACTGCATCTATAAACTTCTCATCATTTCCGCCAGCTTCATACTTGTAAGTTGCCGTCTCCGATGCTTCCACAAAGCCACGATGCTGCCGCCATACGGCTCCACTGCTGCCACGTTCGCCATCCACTCCCTGACGGAGTACGGTGAAGGTGTTGCTGGCAAGAACGGAAATCACCATGGTAGATGTAGGAATACCCTGTGTCTTTTTAAGCACCTGAAGATAATTGTATCTATTAGCTACAGCGGCGGGACCTGAATACCAGAAGAATTTTATCTGATATACGTTTTCTTCCTTGAGACCATTACCCGTGATAGTGCCATATATATCGCTATCCTTATCGCCCGAAAGAACACCAAGCGCCTCGCCATCCGCTCCTATCGGAAATATAAGGAAATCGAGGGTATCTAAGATACCCGAACAGTTCTCCGTCTTGTCACCCGTATGTCTGAGAAGGCGATATTTACCCAACTTGGTTGTCAGGAATTTACCCGTCTTTCCGTCGGCAGACACGGTGTTTGAATCCAGCTTTATCTCGTAGGTTACGGCATCTTTGCCTTCCACCTTCACCCATTTATACTGACTCCAGTCGCTAGGGTCAGGGCTGCTTACGGTGTTGTAGCACACGCCCATATACGCATAAGATAAGCCTGCCGGATTGGAAGTAGTAAAACCTTCTACGCCCGTCATCGTGCCGGAAGAATCCGTCTTGATTCCGGTGGCCCATGCCATGTGGTAGAAATACTGAACCGCCGAGTTGCCAGGTTCGCCCTTGATGTTGCCGCAGTTCACGAATCCGTTAACGATGCCCGAACCAGTTTCACCCGTATACACCCATAGTTCACCATTGATAAGATAGCAGTCGCCCATCTTCTGACCGGAGCTAGGCAGGGCAGAAGATGAAGGTTTTGAACCTTTGATGTTCACCGACGTTCCGTTGTTGCCATCTTTGCCGTTCAGACGAGAATAAGCTGGCTCAGACTCATTGCCCTTTTTATCTACCTTGATAACCCTCATCCACAGATAAGGCTTATCTTTTGTGGTAGGGATAGGCATATCATGCCAAGTTTCAACACCGGGGGAAATTGCCGAGCTCGCCACACTCTCTGTTGCGCTGACGCCGAAAGAGTATTCCGTGTAACTGCCGTTCGCGCCAGACTTTCCCGGCTCGCCTACAATGCGCATCGAGCCGCTCCAGACAGTGTCGGTGCTCAGTTTTTGTCGCATCCACACGTCGCCTGGAGTAAATCCGTCGTGCCAATTTGTATTATCAGCGGAATACTGACATAAGAGAGATGCGCCGCTGGTGCCATTGGCTCCATTATAGATGATAGGGATGCTTATCATAGCGAGCGGATCACCGATAGGCTTATTTGTAGTTTTATCCCTAGTAAAGACGGAAACATCCACTACAGTGGCACTGCGGGGAATCAGTAGAGTAAAAACACCCTTATCGAACGCAAAACTTTTAATGAAAGCGCCGTCCGCAACATAGTACAACTTCTCGATACACAACTCTCGCTGGGAACCGACCACCTTGTATACCGAACAAGTAATCTTGGCATACCCCTCGCTTGTTGTCGTGCCGTCTGCCCAGTTACCATTAGCTTCTATGAGCAACGAACGGGTAGAGGGTACAATCTCGTAAGAGACTGCATCCTCACCGTTTGCTACGCTAGATATATTAAACGTTCCACGAACTAATGTCATAACTAACTATTTTTGAGTTTCGGTAATCTCACAGACAATCTCGCCGTCAATACCACCATTGTCTGAGATAAACGGCTCCGGAATCACGAAAACCGTCTTCTTGTCGGAATCAAGGAACGGAGGATTGTAGCCCGCCGAATCTTTTCCGTTGAGCTTGGTTCCTGCTGAATTAAACAAGCCCATGGTGAATGAACATTTGTCAGCGGCAAGTTTGTTGGAACCTGATTTAACGTAAGGCTTGAAGACAGCAGCTATACCGCTGCCCTTTACGCAGACCAGCGTAGCAGGCTTGTCGCTCGTCTCGCTAGCCACGGGGTTAGGGAAAACCTGCCAAGGGTCGGAAATATCATTGACGCTACAAATATCCGTGCCATAGAGATTCTGTTTACCTGCATCGCTATACACCTTGCACATGAACAACGCACTGCCGTTAACCATCGTCTCCAATACGGTAAGCGTATGTGCCCCCGAATCAGTATTAAGGTTCGTCCATGCGCCGTCCTTCTGCTGGAACCATTCAAAGAAATAGCCATCCACCGTGAAGCCTTCGTTCGAGTTTGTTACAACCACGGCCTGAATCTGGCATTGTCCACCTCTCGCCTCAATGGTGAAAGGAGTACCCTTATAGCTGGCAGGAGACTGGATTCTTACTTTCTTGGATGATGTATCACCATAGGCAATAGTCACAGGGAACTGGGCGGAAAGTTCGGTGCTTGTATTCTCTACCAAACCCGTAGCGGTGGCAGTGATGGCAAATGAACTTCTACTGTTAATGCCCGTCAGATTCTTGATAATCTGAAGGCACTGGATGTTTACACCGTTGATGGTTTTGGTGATGCGCTTGAAATGACCGGTTTCGCTGCCGTTGAATTTGTTGGTAGAAATCTGTCCGGAGAAGGCGAGTTCCACGCCATTCACAAACCACTTGATGTTGGCATCAGGCACCACGATAGACTTGGCGCTATTCTCTGAATCATAAACCAGGAACATCACCGTAGGGCAGTTAGTTCCTCCAAAGGTAGGGAACACTGCACCGCTATCATCATAGAACTGGTTAATATCGCCCTGGTCACACTGCATGATGGTGTAATAAGTCTTACCATTCGAGATGCTGATAATTCTGAAGGTTGCACTACTTTTGCTCATCTGTTACCTCACTTTCTTTTTTATCTGTTTCTGACTCTGTTTTCTTCTCTGCTTCAGTCTCCGATGGGGTAGGGGTTTCAGTATTCTTCTCAGGTTTTGGAGATTCAGAATTTTCTCCCGGCTGAGGAACTTCAACATTCTCTCCCGGCTGAGGAACTTCAACATTCTCTCCTGGGCGGAAATCCTCAGTAGTGTCCTCGTCCTCGTCTCCTCCATATTCCTTCGGTGTATAGCAGGATGCGCAGCTTGTGCCGTTCACCTCGCCAGCCACCTCTAGAGGAGTAATCAGCGAACCGCCCACGGCGGCACATCTTTCGGAGAGTGTATTACCCTCTACCTTAGAGAGAGCAGACTGAAAAAGCAGATAATTACCATCGAAGGTTCTCTGCACTACCAGGTAAGCAGGCAACAATGCCTCTCTCACCTTCTTTGTTACTTTAACATAATAAGGCATAATATGTATCTTTTAAGCATTAAATACTAAATATTAAAAATATCGAGGTATCAATCACCCTCGTAGTCTCTTGTGATGATAACGCTGCCATCGGTATCGGTAAGCCATTCACCCGTATCGGAAACCATTACCTTGTTGGTCCCTCTATCTTCAATATCGCAAAAGAAATCCTTGCCGTATTCAGCAGGCAGCATCACCTCTTCGCCACGTGCTCTTTCTATCTCCGTGGTTCCGTCTGACACCTTCCATGAAGCGTAAAGGTATCTGTTCCAGTTGTCGAGTACACCCTGGTTGTCGCTTACGATTGCCTTCACGCAGTTGGCATCCGTCGTAGAACGGAGACCATCGCCACGGATGATGCACGTAAGGGGCGGAAACTGGCGCTTGATGGTGGTATAGGCTCGTGAATCGGAAGGCTCTGGCGAGCTAGGGAACTTCTTATCAGCCCGGAACATGGCATAAACTACGTAGGTCTGTCCTTCGCCAATCAGTTCACGGTTGATAACCAGCGATGTGATACTGCCATTCTTGCTCTTCACGGCGGAAACCACCTCGATATTATCATAATCGGCGTTAGCGGTGAGCGGCGTTTCCGTTCCCCTTGCGTCACGTCGATACCACATCAACTTGCATCGCTCATCGTTCGTTATATCCGTGGTACCCTTGATAACGGTTACGTTGATGGTTTGCTGCTCGGGCATACGGAGAGGGTTGTAGGCGAGTGCCGCAGGTGAATCAATCATCAGTTCGGAGCCGGCCGGAGTCACATCGTTCGTGATAAGTGGAATACTTCGGTCGAATTTGTAGGTGTAACCGTCCTCCTCGTAGATACCTACGAATCGCAAAGCTCTCGGTTCGCCTACCTTACCGTTTTTCTTGACGACGAGCTGACCCGTGTAGTCGCCGGATGTAATCACCTGATAGCCACTAGCCACCGTACCACCCTTGGAATAGATGGAAACCGTTCCGTTTTTCGTTACTTCAAACCACTCAAATGATTTCAGCATACTGTTGTAGGTCTTGGAAGCTACGGGCGAATCCGGATCAATCAAGACGCAGCGAGGAAAAAGGTTGAGTGGCGAAGCCGAATAATCAGGAAAAAAGATTCCGCTGACCGCATCGTAATTCTGCGTAGTAGGAGTGTAGCCATCTGCCATTACTTCGATATTGCAGAGCATCGAATAAATGACAGGAGCTTTCTCCATTTTCTTTCTGTTACTTCTTGCTAAAGCCATAATTAAAAAAAATTAAAATTCTATTTCGTATTCTGAGGTTAAAACTTCTCCATCCTTGATTTCTGCCGAGCATTTGAAGACGCAGGGATTGTTGGTGCCCCAGTTGTCGCCCAGGTCGCTACCCGTGAGTGGCAAATGAATCTGATCTTTACGCTGCGCTACCTGCTGCGCCCATCTGTTATCTTCCGTTGGGTTGCCGGTATCTCGGGTCCATACAACATTGGTTAAATGCTCCGTCACATCATTGTTGTAGAGAATACCTCTTATCGTGATGATGGTAAAAGGTTGCAATTCTCCGAGATCATCCCTGCAACCGAAGATATAATTCTTCGAGAAACGGAAGCCATTGGAAGACGATATATCAATAGAGAACTCAGGGTTGCCTTCCACGAACGCCCATCCTGTACTGGCGTATCTAGGTTCATCCGTGGTCTTGTCAACCAAGCATCGCCATCGGCATCCGTAGTGCCATACGTCATGCACCTCAGTATTCGTACTCCGATAAGGATTGTTGCCTTGGGCGGTTTCCAGCGACCATTTTCCCCTATCCACCACATTTTGCTTTACATTACCCTCATAGTCGGTTTGGAGGATGTTCTGCACGGCGAGATATTTGGCATAGAAAGCTCCGTCGCGCTTGTCGGCAAGAGGATAATCGGCAAAGATAAATGACAACGCATCGGGCAGTTTGCCGATAGCTACGGAATAATTGCTCTTATCGATGATAGGCTTGGTCACATGGTCGAGCCAGACGAGTAAGCCCTCGGACGATGAAATATACCAGCAACTCTGCCGGTCCTTATCCGTAGCGTTACCCCACCGGATCAATCTTGCGAGTTCGCAGGGAGGATAGTTTTTCTTGCTAGGGACCTCGTTGTTCGGATAACAAACCACATCGATGGTATTCTTCACCGTATTCACGCTAAGTACCCGTAACCACATATCGTAATACTTGCCATCCTGCAGCAGCGTATTGATAGAAGCCAGTATCACATCATTCTCCTTGAATGCCGTGAAATCGTTCTCCCATCGCTTCTGGAGCTGGAGTGTGTAAGTTGTATTGCCACCTTCGCTTTCCGGTGCATGCTCAGTTACCTTCTCCACCAATCCGCTTTCCGTAAAGACAAAGTTGCTCTCCATCGCAGTCTGTCGGTTCACGATAAGTTCCTTGGCGATGATGGAGCTTCGGGACGTAACGCTTTCAAACTCGGCATTACCGAGGGAATCAACTCGGGCACCCGTGCCGAAGAGAATGCCTTCAATAAACTCTCCAAAAGTGGCTCCACCTTTAAAGCCTGATTCTTTTTGAGCAATCAAACCATCGAGAAACTTCTGTATCTTCTCGAAGGTAATGGTTCCATGAGCAACATCATCTTTGTCTTTCGACAAGAAATGCCTTTCTCCAAACAAGCCTAGGTATACAGGAGTTACCACCTTGTCGTTGCTATTTTCTAGCGTTTCGGCAGTAGCTATGCCCGTGAGTTCGCTTTTGCCGAGGATAAGTTTGTTGATGGTAGCCGATTGGGCAGCCAGTGCCTCGAAATCCGCCTTCTGAATGGTCTTGAGGAAGGTGACGGTATCGCTCACGCTATTGTACTTCCACCATTGACCTTCTCCACCGCTTGCCAGGGCTTCATCGGTGGCAAGACTACCGCAGTCTACATGCTGCTGCCATTCTCGCATCCTAGTTTTGCCGTCGCTATCAGTTTTTACCTCCGAAATAATACCTTGCAGGAAGATATAGTAAAACTGCTCATTACCTATCTGCTCACCTTCGGTTTCTATTGTTGAGCCATCTTCGCCTTGGGTAGTAAGAATGGCTTTTCCGTAGAGGTCAATACGCTGACTAGGAAACACGATGGTAGCCTGGTCGTTATCCGAGAGGCGTTTGCGGGGTATCGCTGCATACACATATTTCTTCTCGCTATCGGGGAAGATGGAAGGGTAGGCTACAAGCGGCCACCGCTGGTAGTTGTGACCTGCGTCGTATTCCAAGCCCTTAACGCCCTGCATGTAGCAAAGGATGGAAGCCCCCGATGCCACACTGCACTGAGTGTAGTCGGGTTCTCCCATCGCATTGAGCTGAATATAGAGGGCTGTGCTCGAAATCCAATAATTCGTGGTCTTTGCTTCTGTTGCCATTTTTTCTTTTGAATTTTATTGATTATACGGCAAAGATAATGGGTTTTTAGTTATCAGTAGGGACAAGGGTTTCCGTTGATGCCGAGCTTTGCAGTGAAGGAAACTGAGTGCATAACTTTGTTGGTGTTATCCTTAATGGTGATCTCATCTTCCATGGCAATGGTGCAAGGGAGCCAAATACCACTTACTCTTAACCACACGTGCTTACTCATCAAGAACTCGTGATAATACCATCGCAGCCATTTTTCGGTTAAAGGGTCGCTTTGGAAAAGCCAGCCTTCTTTGTCGTTCTTCTTATCTACAACCGAACGAGAGAACTCATTAAAGGTTTCCTGAATCGCTTTTGTATACTCCGTAGTTTCTACGTTCATCTTCTGAGAATAAGACTTCGGAACACTGATACTCTCCAAACAACCGAAGCGGTTAATGAAACGGAAGGTAGTGCGGTCTTCAGCTTCAGAAGCTGGCAGGGCATAGATGGGGTGCCCGTGGATGCTCTGCGCACCTTCCTGCGTGATTTCCTCTTCCTCGGATGATGGGGCTTCGAGAGTTGCGCTATCCAAGAGATTCTGTGCTGCAGAATAGGAGACGGGATAGACGAAACTTTCACCTACCACGGCGAGTTCGTGAGTGTCTGTAGGTTTGCAGGAGAGAAAAGTTACTGACTTGGTCGCACCTGCCTTTAATCGCTCTATATCGCTGAAGGCTCCGGCTATGCACCGCAGATTTTTCGTACTATCCTTGGAACCATCGGCAGGATAATAGACTTCGCCCGCATTGGTATGCACCTCGCCGTTGCTATCCATGTACTCATCGTAGGCCTTTACGTACCAGCTTACCACGGGGTAGGTGGACGGGGTGGCAGTATACTTGTAGCTATCCAGCGAAATGCGGAGAGCAGAGGATATATCTAGCGATACTTCTCTTTTTTCTGTGGTAACGGGGATGGTGAGTTTATTAGTTTCATAACTGCCCGTACCATCATCAAAATACACTTCTACGATAACCCGATGGAAGGAAGGCTTCGAGGTCAGCGTATTGGGCTGAATAGCGAGAGTTATCGGATTTCCGGCAAAGACGGAACCCGATGTGAGAGTGATTTTCTGTGCCATATTATTCTTTCTTTTTAATTACGAGATTGACTACATCGGAAACGAGCTTACAATCTTTCGCTTCTTCGGGGGTGATTTTAATGCGGAACATCATTTCCACCTGTTGGATCATATCGAGAAAATCAATAGACTCCAGTTCTACCTCGTCACGGAGATTAGAGGAAGGGGTTACTTCGTGTTTTACCCACGATGTCTTCAGTCTGTTCACGATGGTGATAATGCGAGAGGTTATTTCTTCTTTTTTCATAACTATGCTTTTGAGATGATAAAGGATGAATTGGTACCACCAAAGCCGAAGGCGTTACAGAGAATATGATGAGGATCGTAATATTTAGGGCGCATCACCAGGTTAAGATGAGGGAAGGCATTCTCCTCGGTGGTGGCTGCATGGAACAGACGGCCATAGGTAAGCATGATGGTAGCTTGTACGGCTTGCGATACACCTGCCATCCAACACTCGTGGCCTGTCATGCCCTTTGTAGCTACTACGTTCGGGCAGATAGGGAAAATCCCCTCTATTGCCTTTGCCTCGGCTTCATCGCCCATCGGGGTACCGGTAGCATGAGCAAGTACTACATCTATCATGCCTTCGTCCAATCCTGCGTTCTCGATAGCTTTCACCATAGATACTTCCTCCTGATAGCTATCAGGGGTAGTGATAGCTTTTCCATTGGTAGAGAAACCATAGCCGGAAAGGGAAGCGAAGGAAGGCACCTTCTCTTCTCTCAGACGAAGACTATCCGATGGTTCGAGAATAATGCAGGCTGCACCGCCCGATGGTGCCAATCCATTTCTGCCTTTACCAAACGGCTGCACCTTATCGGGTGAGAAGACACAGAGGGCATCAAAAGCTTCCATGCAATATTGAGATCCGCATTCCTGCGCGCCAATCACAATTACCATTTCAGTCTGCTTGCTATCGAGCAACATTTTTGCCAGTCCGATGGCGTGGCCACCTCCTGCACAGGCTGCGCTCACGGTAAGCGATAAACCATGAATATGGAAGATGGATGCCAGGTTCATACTGATGGTGGAATTGAGCGAACGGAACAGGGTTTCTACGGATAAGGCTCTGTTATGCAATTCATTACCTACGTGATGCACCACGGACTGACTTTCGTAGCATTCTGAATCATTACTTACGATGATGGAGACGTTATGGTTTTCGAGGAAATCCTTACTGACCTTGGCTTCCTTCAGGGCTTCAAATACTGCTTCGAGTACATAGAAGCCGTGAAGGGGCAAGCATGCTCTCTGCGCACGAGTTAGAATTTCATTAAATTCTGTTACCCAAATAGGCACAATACCGCATAAATCAGAATTGTATTTTTTACGCAATTCGTCGTGATGCAAGCCGCATTTGCCCTGATAGAGATTCAGAGCTACTTTCTTGGTGCCTCTGCCTAGGGCAGAATGAATGCCTGTTCCGGTTATTAATATTTTTCTATCCATTTTCTTTTCAATTTTTATATTATAAAGCATATACCGTTAACTCTACTTCGCCCATGCCCGTCTTGGCATCGATGGTGGTGTTTACCTTGTCTATGAGGCATTTCATGCCGCCTATGTTCCACCATTCCTGCCAATGATTCGGAATATCGGCTATCTGGGCTACGGTGGTGGTGCATCTCACTTTGAACTTCTTTCGGTTTAAGAGAAAATAGGCGTAGGGAAGGATGAAGGTATCAAAGAGACCGCGAGAGCGGACCTTCTTTACTATCTTACCATTACTGTCTACTTCATCATCATCACAAAGCACTACATTTTGATACTTCGGATCACTCAGCCATGATGGTTCCTTGAAAGCTCGTATCTTGAGTGAGAATTTTTCACCTTCGCCCGTTCCTTCCTGAATACCATTATAATCAAACTCATTACCCATCATATCCAGAGAATCGCAGGCTAGAGCGTATTTACCCGATACCGTGCGCCACTTAGACGTGCCAAAATGGTCATAGTTGTAATCGTATGATTGGCGTGTTGCATCGCTTCCACCTCCTCGCATCAAAGCAACGGCAAATCCCCAGCGAGAATCATCCTGCAGTGGAGAGTTTCCATCCTCTGTGTCCGATGGGTCATAGCTCTCTACAAGCGAAAGAGTCTGCTGCATATAGAAATCGCAAAAGGCGGTGGAGATAGTCTGATTGATAATCTGCTCTACAAACTCATGCTCCATATCCTCATCAACATAGGCACAGAGGATAGGCTGGCCGTTGGCGATAGTTACACCATACTTCTTACCGTTATAGGAGTCGATTGCCTCGTGAGAGCCATAGGCAGCTTCTATCTCCTTGAAATAGTTCACATCATTGAACGGCACCGGAGTAAAATCTACCGAAATATCGTGAATGAAATCTTCGTTCTCATCGCTGCAATCTCCATATTCTACACCCTTAAACTGACCTACCTCAAAGAGTACCGGTTTCAAGTCGGCTGTCGTGGTTGCATCACTATTCACCTTTACGCGATAAGCGTTGCCAGTCTTGCGGTCGATATAGCAGTGCTTGTCTCCACTACTCAGATTATGGAAGAAATCGATGTAGTCGAGATTATAGACGGTTGAGTTATCACCACTATCGGGTGCAGGGTAATCGATGTAATCATAATCGGTAGAATAACCCATGTTCTTGTTTCTACTGCTATCGAGTACATTCTGACGCTGATCCTTGGCATCACTCTCTGCCGAATAGCGCATACGAACACCTGTAATCTTCTCGGTCATCGGGACCATGGAGTGGATATTGGCATGAAATGTTCTTGCCTCATTACCGCTCTTGCGCAGCACATCACGAGTAAGATAAGCTGTCACCTTCTTCTGTTCGTAATCATACGAAAACTTGATGCCAAAGGCACTTTCAAGTGAAGATATAACGGAACTTACGCTCTCGTCAGGGAAATTGCCGCTATTGGCTACCATATTGAGCACGTTTGCCTGTACCTTGAACTTGCTGATTTTTGCCTCGATACTAATACCAGTAACTTTGCCGCCATCATCACGAACCTCACCAACCTGTATATGCTCGGTGGTGCCTTCAGGTGTGTGGAGTGTTAATTCCTGCACATCCTTATTCTCTGCCTTTACGATGTTTATCTTTCCACCGCAACCGCGGCTTTCGAGCCATGAATTGATATGCTCCTGGCTTTGGAAATAACCCGTCTTGATTTCGCCAGCTTTCTTCTTCTTGGCGATGACTTCGGCATCGTCTTTTCGGTAATAAGTACCATGGTGAGGGTGAAGATTAGGTTGTTTTGCGCCTGTAGGATCTTCCTCGTCGTACTGGTAACTGACGGTATCGTAGCTGCATACGGTCGTAAAGAAACAAAGATGCTTCAAATCCTCTATCTGCATTAAGGCTCGCTTATCGAAAGTTACACCCAGATAGTCAAAGAGGCAATCGAGGAAATAGAGCACATAGAAGCAGATACCCGACTGCGGACGTTTTGCATCCAATACCCAGTAAGGATAAAGGTCTTCGTTCGTCCAGGTGCAATCTTTTATGCTGATTACATCACTTGCGGTCTTTCCGTCATCATCTAACCCGTGATGCTTATAGCAAATACGGGCGTTACAATAGGTAGCGGCTCTGCCTGCACCATCTGTTTCACCATAAGCTGCTGCGGTGTTGATATAATTTCCATTGCTGGCAATGACTGGCTCATTTACCTTGTGATTCTGAGGATAAGAACGCTCTGAAAGCTTCTGTGCATCACCCATATAATGCTGGGTAGATGTAGAAGTGTATTCATTGCAGCTTGCAGGGTAGGAAAAACCTAAAGCTTGCGGTTCCAATACCTTGCTTACGCTTACATGGTCTGCCCTGATTTCGTGGGCTTCCGTATGATCATGCTTATGCTTGCCTCCAGTAACAAAAACATCTACCTTTACTACCGGATCACTTTCAATATCCACCCTCACATTACCGATCTTCTCACCGATGATAATCTGGTCCTTGACCGGAACATCACGACACTGCAGGTCGCTGATAAGTTCGCTGAAACTCTGCGTGCTGGCATCGATGCTCATAGAGAGAGAATTGGTTATCTCCTCACCATCCTGCATAACCAGGGTACCGCTGCGGAATGGCAATCCGTCGGCATTGATTCTGACAGGCAGGTGCTCCATGTTCACGGCTTTCATAGCAGCGTGAACGTCTTCGATGTTCTTTACTAGCCAGCGGTTGCCGTCTAGCGGGATAGAGAAGGGATAGGAGAACATTTCCGTATCGTTGAATACCGGGTTCTGATCCTCTATATCTATAGAGAAATCATCGGGGAGCGCCACAGGCTTATCATTGATTAATATAGAGAGATGTGAGTTCATTTTCTGATTTCTATTTTCTGATATTTACTTTCTGATTTCTATCCTGGCGCTATCATATAAATCTATGAGACGATGGGTAAAGGTATCTATCATTGCCGTACCAAAGGCATTGATCTTCTGATGCCCATGGTCGTGAAGGGTGCCATCGGTAATGAAGGCTACACTCTGGTCGTAGCATTCCGCTTCCTGGCAAGTTACCAGATGGGCATAATTCCGGGCGATTCCGTAACCTGCCTTGATGGTTGCCTTGCTGCCATCCAATAACTCTATCTTACAGCCTTCATTCATCACGAGGGCGGTAGCCGCATTATGGAGAATGACGTGCGCCTTGCCGAGGACGTATATCTTTCGGGAAGAGTAGAGGTGGATTTCCTCGTCTGTATCACCCACAAGGACGGTACCTGTAGGCGAGTCTTCATTATAGAAGATACCGCCCTGGTTAATATCTACCTTAAACTCCGGATATACGGCTTTGAAAGCATCGATTACCTGCTGCGGTACCTCGGTGATTAAGCCGTGCCAGTACTTGCGCCACGCCTCGCACATTTCGGGAATGCTCTGCGTGCTTTTGAAAGCATGCTGAGATTCCTGGCAGTTACCGCTCTGGGCGAGGATATGGACGCACAGGGTCTTAAAACGCTGCGTACGCTGTTCTTGGGTTTCTTTATTCTTTGTCATTTTTTTTATGCTTCGGAATCCTCTTTGGCTTCTTCTATAGTTTTTGTGAGAATAGCTTCATAGCCGGAAAGCTCCTCTTCGGTCACGATGTCAGAGTAATCCTGGCGAAGTTGGTCTATGCGCTCCTTGATGCCTTTCACTCTCGTCTGGGTAGATAGCTTATCCTTACGAAGGATATACTTGATGCGAGCATCGGCTTCAGCCTTGTGCTTGGCGGCTGCATCACGAGCTGCCTTTACTTCTGGGCGGTCGTTGGCAATCTTCTCGGCTACCTGCTCGGCAAAAAGAGGGTCGCGTGCTAATGCCTTTTCATAGAATGGCTTAAACTGAGTGCGGAGAGTCTGAGGGTCGATGGTGAAGGCCTTCTTTGCGTAAGCGATGTATTCAGGGTCTCCAGTCTTCTCGCTCAGCCTCAGATAGCATTCGCCCATCTCTCTATCTACAGCCTTAAAGATTTCCGGAAGAATATCGCTTTCGATTTCTACGGCTCTTGTGGCGAGAGCGGCAATCTCATCCTCGGTGTAGATGGCGCTCTTACCCTGTGAGATAGCTTTCTCATTGGCTTCTGCCATTGTCTTGGCCTGCTCTGCCTTGCTTGCCATCTCGCTACGAAGGTCACGCACGGTGTTCACCTGCTCCTGAAGGGCAGTAGAGAGGAACGGACGAAGCTGCATCAGGTTTGGCATGGTGGCAGCGATACTTTCGCCGTTAGGGTTGGCTACGATACCATTATAGGTAAGCGGCTGCACGGTGGTGTCGGGCTTCAGATTAGGAAAGAGAGACTGCTTCGCCTCTTCCATGGCTTTCTTTTTCTGAAGTTCGGCATAGGCTTCCTGTTCCTGTTTGGTTGGGCGACCTACACGTCGCTTGTCGGCAGCAGATGATGATGCAGCGTTGGCTTGAGAGCTGCTGTAGCTATTCAGATAGGCGATCATCTGTCGGGTACGGCGATGATAGTCTTTAAACTTACGTGAGTTCTCGATAAACGAGCGTGCATTACTTGCACCTTCCAGGAGAGACAATCCCTGCTCATAGGCATCTTTCTGCTCCTGGGTAAGCATTCTTGCACCGATGGCAGGTTTCAAAATGTTGATGATTTCCTGTAATGATAAATTTTCCATAAATCCTTGTTTTTGTTGTTTATTTGAAAATTACGAATATTTTTAGCACAGAATAGGGGTTACGAAGATACGAGAACCTTTTTGGTTGTTGTCGTAGCCTTCGCTGCCGCCCTTGTCATTCGATGATGAAGCACTGGAGGCGTTACTCGTCGATGAGGAGGAGCCGC
>ERZ1026903.319-NODE-319-length-23857-cov-4.785102_pt1 | contig 23857 bp, 16 predicted proteins | sample MGYA00380180_ERZ1026903 | MGnify/ENA primary metagenome ERZ1026903 (study PRJEB33269, sample SAMEA4719816) | human gut metagenome | biome: human-associated habitat; feature: organic feature; material: feces | place: Cameroon | collected 2013-10 ... | reverse complement strand
GTCGTCGGCAGCGTCAGATGTGTATAAGAGACAGACCGATGACGGACGTCCTAAACAGGCTCCGGCACCCCGCTACATGCACCCAAAGCATGATTTAGAGAAAGATAACAATGAATCAAACGATTAATACTTAGATAATATGAAGCGAATATTTCAATTATTAATGTTGTTTTGTATGATGAGTATGTCTTTGTTGGCTCAAGAAAAGAAAGCGTTCACTCTGGAAGACGTTATTCCTGGCGGAAGCAATTACTATAACTTGGTGCCTAAGAATATGTCGGGATTGAAATGGTGGGGCGATGTATGTATCCGCACCGATGTAGACGACATTAAAACTATAGATAAGACTACAGGAAAAGAAACTGTCTTGGTTACGATAGATAAGGTTAACGCAGCATTGAAAGGCGAAATGCCTTATAAGACTGCCGCTTTGAAACCTTTGCGTTCATTGCAGTCGGCTATAATGCCGTGGGGCGAAAAGAAAGTCGTGGCTTTCATGACTCGTTCTGACGAGGCGAATAAAAGCCGTTCTTACATGGTATGGTACGACTTTGCTCAAGATAAAGTTACCAATTTGTTTCGTATTGATGGAGACGGTGCTACAAACTTTGATTTCTGTAAAGAGAATGGTTGCATAGCTTACACTTGCGGCGAGAGTCTTTATGTAGCTCAGAAAGGTGACTACAGTTCGGCTGTAAATCCTGTTTTGATGGATGCCGACAAAACTACCGGCATTGTTTACGGACAGGCGGTACATCGTAATGAGTTCGGCATCTCTAAGGGTACATTCTGGAGTCCTAAGGGTACTTACTTAGCTTTCTATCGCATGGATCAGAGCATGGTGACCGATTATCCTCAGGTAAACACTACTACACGCATCGCTACACTCGAAGCTGATAAATATCCTATGGCAGGCATGACAAGCCATAAGGTAACAGTGGGTGTGTACGACGTGAAGAGCGGAAAGACTGTTTATTTGCAGGCAGGCGATCCTACCGACCGTTATTTTACTAACATCAGTTGGGCTCCCGATGAAAAGAAGATTTACGTTATCGAGTTGAACCGCGATCAGAATCGTTCGCAGTTGGTGCGTTACGATGCGCAGACCGGAGCGAAAGAAGATGTGTTGTACGAAGAAGAATATGCCAAGTATGTAGAACCGCTGCATCCGTTAGTGTTCTTGCCTTGGGATTCAACCAAATTCATTTATCAGAGTGGGCGCGACGGATATAATCATTTGTATCTGATGGATACAAAGGTTAACGTATATCCAGAACTGCGTGAAGGGAAATTGGCAGGATTTAAGTATAGAGAATACATCAAGACTACCGCTCTTACACAAGGCGACTGGTTGGTACAGGATATATATGGATTTAACGCTACCAAGAAAGAAATCATCATAGGTAGCACCGAGATTTCTCCGTTGCAGACTAACGTGTTCAACCTTAACGTAAAGAACGGCAAGCGTGTTCTTATCGGCGAGAAAGACGGTATGCACAATGTTAAGTTGTCGGCAAACGGAATGTATATCATCGATAACTTCAGTTCTAACTCTGTAGCACGTGTTGTTAGCTTGCTTCCTACTAACGGAAAGAAAGGAACTACTCTGTTTACCGCTACAGACCCGTTGAAAGAACAATATAACTTGCCCGAAATTTCGCTTGGTACATTTAAAGCAGCCGATGGTACTACAGATTTGTATTACCGTTTGGTTAAGCCGGTAAACTTCGACCCGAACAAGAAATATCCGGCAGTGATTTACGTATACGGCGGTCCGCACGCACAGATGATACACAATGTACGTTTCTATGGTGCACGAGGATGGGATTTGTACATGGCACAGTTGGGATATGTAGTTCTCACAGTAGATAGCCGTGGTAGCGATAACCGCGGATTGGCATTCGAAAACTGCACTTTCCGTAATTTGGGCACAGAAGAAATGAAAGACCAAGTGCTTGGCGCCAAGTTCCTTCAGTCTCTTCCGTATGTTAATGCCGATAAGATTGGCGTACACGGATGGAGCTTCGGAGGTTTCATGACAACCAATTTGATGCTTACTTACTCTGATATATTCAAGGTAGGTGTAGCCGGAGGTCCGGTAATCGATTGGCAGTTCTACGAAATAATGTACGGCGAACGCTATATGGATACTCCTCAATCTAATCCGGAAGGTTATAAAGAAGCCAACTTGCGTAATAAGGCTGGCAATCTGAAAGGCCGTTTGGAAGTGATTATCGGTGGAGAAGACCCTACATGCGTTCCGCAGCATAGTTATTCTTTCTTGCGTGCATGTATCAATGCGGGTACACATCCCGATTTCTTCGTATATCCCGAAGCGGGACATAATATGGTAGGTAAAGACCGTGTACACCTGCACGAGCACATTACCCGCTATTTCGAAGAACATCTTAAATAACTCTATTCAAATAATATATAAACTTACAAGTATATGAAACTCTTACTGTTAGGTTCTGGAGGACGTGAACATGCATTGGCATGGAAAATTGCCCAAAGTCCCAAAATCGAGAAATTATATATCGCTCCGGGAAATGCCGGAACACGTGAAGTTGGAGAAAATGTAGCTATCAAAGCCGACGATTTTGAAGGCATCAAGAAGTTTGTCATTGAAAACGGTGTTGATATGGTAGTTGTAGGACCCGAAGACCCATTGGTAAAGGGTGTATACGACTTCTTTAAGAACGACGAAGCGTTGTGCGGAGTACCTGTTATCGGTCCGTCGAAAGCAGGAGCTGTGCTCGAAGGCAGTAAGGAGTTTGCCAAAGGCTTTATGCAACGCCATAACATTCCTACAGCCGGATATAAGAGTATTACAGCCGATAATCTGGAAGAAGGTTTGGCTTTCCTTGAAACACTTGAGGCTCCATACGTACTTAAGGCCGACGGTCTGTGCGCAGGAAAGGGAGTGCTGATACTTCCTACATTAGACGAAGCGAAGAAAGAGTTGAAAGAAATGCTGGGCGGTATGTTCGGCAATGCTTCTGCAACTGTTGTTATAGAAGAGTTCTTGAGCGGTATAGAGTGCTCGGTATTTGTACTTACCGATGGTAAGGACTATAAGATTCTGCCCGAAGCTAAAGACTACAAGCGTATTGGCGAAGGCGATAAAGGACTGAACACCGGTGGTATGGGTTCTGTATCTCCTGTTCCGTTTGCCGATGCTGTATGGATGAAGAAAGTAGAAGACCGTATTATCCGTCCTACCGTAGAAGGATTGGCTGCCGAAGGTATCGACTATAAAGGCTTTATCTTCTTCGGCTTGATTAATGTTAAGGGAGAGCCTATGGTTATAGAATACAACGTACGTATGGGCGACCCTGAAACAGAAAGCGTAATGCTCCGTATCAAAAGCGATTTAGTTGACTTGCTCGAAGGCGTAGCAAACGGCAATTTGGCAGAAAAGACTATTGAGTTCGATCCTCGCTCGGCTGTTTGTGTTATGTTGGTATCAGGCGGTTATCCCGAAGCTTACGGAAAAGGCTATCCTATGGAAGGCATTGAAGACGCTAAGGCAGGCGGAAGCATCGTATTCCATGCCGGAACAGCAGTAAAAGACGGTCAGGTAGTAACCAATGGCGGACGTGTAATTGCTGTAAGCTCTTACGGAGCCAATAAGGACGAAGCTTTGAAGCAGTCATTTATTAACGCAGGAAAGATTAATTTCGAAAAGAAATATTTCCGTTCTGATATAGGATTCGATTTGTAAATATGTTGTCGACACGCGACAGATTTCAATATGATATAGCCACAGGGAGAGGGACTCTTCCTGTGGTTTCTATCATTACACTGGTAGTATGGGCATTATCATTGTCGGGAGATTGGTTTAGTGCCTTGACGTCTTTATGCTGCTGTGGATTATCAGCCTATCTGCTCATAGAGATGGATACCCATTTTGCGCTGATGCGTACGCGTACCACCTTGCCGTCGTGCTTGCTTTTGGCATTTTACACAGTTGGTACTTTTTTTCACGGAAGTCCCACACAGTCGGTGGTCGCACCGCTGTTTGTGCTTATGCTATTCAGCCTGCTGCGCAGTTATGAAAGCTACGATGCCTCGTCTACCATATTCAATGCGTTTCTGTTCACTGGTTTGGCAGGGTTTATAGTGCCATGCGTGGTATGGATTTCGCCGTTTGTCTTTTTCTACATGATTTATTTGCGCTCATTGAGTGCAAAGACTTTCTTTGCTGGCATTATCGGTCTTACCCTTCCTTATTGGTTCTTATTCAGCTACGGGGTTTATACAGACAATATTAGTCTGGTAGTTCCGTACTTGTCGGCATGTGTACAGTTTCATCCGTTTACCGATTATGCCTTGCTGTCTATAAGTCAGATAGTATCTTTAGCCTCTTTGCTATTGCTTTTTATAGTGTATGGCGCATTTTATATGCAGTCGGCATTTAAAGATAAAGTACAGACACGTATCATGCTTACTTCCATCTTCTGGATGGGTGTATGGACATTCTTGCTTATCTTGCTTCAGCCACGCTATCTCAATGCGTTGCTTCCGGCGGCGGCTGTTTCTACAGCGGTGTTAGGCGGACACCTGTTTGCATTGTCGTTTGGCCGTGTCGTAAGAATTGTCTTTTATTCAACCATTACTTTATTGGTGTTACTTCTCGTTTTTAATCAATGGATACATTTGTTCATCTCCTAACCGACTGGGGATATATAGGGATGTTCATTGCCGCTTTTTGGGCAGGAACTATACTCCCTTTTTGTTCCGAAGCGGTTTTGCTTGCTTGCATAGGGTTAGGACTCGACCCTGTGCTTTCTATTTTGTTCACCACTGCCGGAAACTCTTTGGGTGGAATCACCTGCTACTGGATAGGGTATTTAGGTAAAATGGAGTGGATAGAAAAGTATATGCGCATCAGTCATAAGCAGTTAGAGCGTGCCAACCATTTTATATACCGTCGCGGCTACTGGATGGCTTTCTTTTCTTTCGTCCCCATTATAGGCGGCCCCATTCTTGTAGCTTTGGGCTTGATGAAAGCCCCAGTACCATCTGTAGCGGTTTCTATGACACTTGGTAAATTGCTGCGTTATATAATATTGGTGGCAGCTACGTTGGGTATAATTCATACTACACTATAAAACAGAATCAATATGATAAAGATAGAGCAAACTGCCGATGGCAGCAATACGCTTTATGTGCCCGAATTGGATGAACATTATCATTCAGTAAAGGGGGCATTGACAGAATCAGAGCATATATTTATCCGTACGGGGCTGAATCATAGTCATTCCGTGTCGCCTCGTATCCTTGAAATTGGTTTCGGCACGGGTCTGAATGCATTCCTCACACTGCTTGAGGCCGACCGTGCTCAGCGTAAAGTTCATTACACTACTATCGAACGTTTTCCTGTGGCAGAAGATATCGTGCGTAGCTTGAAGTACCCCGAACAAATATGTCCGCAGCGTGCGGACGATTTCTATGCGTTGCATTCCGCGGCATGGGATACCGACTGCCAGTTGACCGATTTCTTCACTCTTCATAAGGTTGAGGCGGATTTTACCGCCTGTAAGTTTGGCGATGGTTACGACGTTATTTACTTCGATGCCTTCGCTCCCGAAAAACAACCCGAAATGTGGAGCCAAGAGTTGTTCGACCGACTTTATGCTTCGCTTAATCCCGGAGGCATATTGGTAACCTATTGCGCAAAAGGCGTTGTTAGGCGTATGCTTCAGTCATCCGGCTTCCAGATGGAACGTCTGCCTGGCCCTCCGGGTGGAAAAAGAGAAATATTGCGCGGCACTCGTATAGATTAAAAACTACACATGGTGTCCGGTGCGATTTAATGCGGTGATTAATAGGTAAATCTTGATAGATTAAGTATATTTGCGTTATAATTAATCAATTAGATTTAAGCATGAAATCGAAGTTACAAAAGTTTTGTCTTTTACTTTTAGTAGCCTTTCTGTTCTGCGGAAAAGCGAAGAGTGCCGTGATAGATGATTTGAGAAAATGGTTGGCCACTCCGGTTGCGGAGCGAGGCGATGTAGACCGTCAGTCGTTTGCCAACAAATCATTGTCGCAAGAAGAAGCCGGTAGAGTTTTGCGTTTATTGCAAGATGAGTACTATCGTCATCAGCATGAGCGTTTCGATGAAATCTGGAAAAAACAATCCTTCAGTCGAGACACGTTGACCATGAAGTTTATGTATCGTGTTTATGGCGAGAAGCCAGCCGACGGACGTTCTCTTTACATCTCTATGCATGGCGGCGGTGGAACTACACCTGAGGTAAACGACGGACAATGGAATAATCAGATACGGCTTTATCAGCCCGAAGAGGGAGTGTACGTAGCTCCTCGTTCGCTTCATAACGTTTGGAATATGTGGTGTCTTCCGTATCTTGACGGTTTCTTCGATGAACTTATCCAGTCGGCTGTTGTAATTATGGGCGTTAATCCAGATAAAGTATACATTACGGGTTATTCGGCAGGCGGCGACGGTACATTCCGTATGGCACCTCGTATGTCCGACCGTTGGGCTGCGGCATTGATGTGCGCCGGTCATCCGGGAAATACATCTCCTGTAGGTTTGCGTAATCTGCCTTTCGGCATGTGGGTAGGAATAGAAGACACGGCTTACGACCGTCATCAGCATGGTGTAGAGTGGTGTGCCGCACTGAAGGCGTTGCGCGACCTCGACCCTGATGGATACATAAGCAACACTAAGATGCTTCCTACCGGACATTGGATGAATCGTATGGACACGGTAGCGTTTAAATGGATGGGTCAGTTCACACGTAATCCTTATCCCGATAAAGTAGTATGGAAGCAAGACAGCACAGACCTTAACAAGGCCATGTACTGGTTGTCGATGCCCGAAGAGAAACTACAGTTGGGCGGCTTGATAATAGTAAGTCATAACGGCAACGAGTTTATCATAGAGCGCAGCTACTCTGATGAGCTGACAATCGGTCTGAACGACAAGATGATAGACTACTCTAAGCCGGTAGTAGTTCGCTATCGCGGTAAAGAAGTGTTCCGCGGGAAAGTAAAACGTACCGTGGCAAGTCTGTATAAATCATATATAAGTCGTCATGACGACCGTTACGGCTTTTCTACAGTCTTAAATCTTAAGTTGGACTGATAATAACTTCCGTATAGAATATTAAAGTTGCTGGCAGAAGATGCTATAAGTCTTCTGCCAGCAACTTTTTTTGATTTTATCGTTTTTTCGTAATTATTCCACGAGCCAGTCTTACAGATATCTGTGACTGTATTTGGGGGAAAATGTTCTAAAATCATACATCATTTGCATTCGCGTTATATAAGTCGTACTAATTCCTTAATGAAGTCGTCTTACTTCGACCGATACGCGTGCTCACTTCGACCGAAGTAAGCACGTTTACCGACTCGAAGTGAATGCTTACTTCGGTCGAAGTAAGACGACTTTGTTGAAGATTTTCATGAGCGTTGCCTTGTTTTGTTACCGAATTGCCCTCAAAGCGATTATCTATTTCTTTAGTGAGTGCATCTTAACGTAACCGAAAACTGTTAACTTTGCAACGGAACATTAAAGAATATGCATATTATGAAGATATATGTTTGGATAATTGCTTTGCTTCTTACGTTTTCATCGTGTGGAAGCAAGAAGCAGAACGAGGAGCAGCGCGCCACTCTTACGGTGAGCATCGAGCCGTTGCGTTTCTTTGCTGAGGCTATCGCCGGAGATAAGTTTAGTGTAACAAGCTTGGTGCCCGAAGGCAGTAGTCCTGAGACGTACGACCCTACGCCGCAGCAATTGATAGCGTTAGGTAAAAGTACAGCGTTTTTACGCATCGGATATATCGGTTACGAACAGGTGTGGGCTGATAAGTTGCAGCAGAATGCGCCGAATGTGAAGTTCTTTGATATGTCGGAAGGCATTGACTTGATAAAAGAAGATGATATTGAGCACCACGGACATGTGCATGTGGGAGGGGTGGAGCCTCATATTTGGAATTCGGTACGTAACGCTGATATCATAGCAGATAATGTGTATCGTGCTTTGTGTAATGTAGATTCTGAACACCAGGCTTATTTTGCGCAAAAACTCGACTCGCTGAAACAGGTTATCCGTAGCACAGACGAACAAGTGAAAGCGTTTTTGCTTGATAGCCAATGCGCCTTTCTTATTTACCATCCGGCATTGTCTTATTTTGCACGCGACTATGGGTTGCAGCAAATCTGCATAGAAAAGGGAGGTAAAGAACCATCGCCGGCACATGTACAAGAGTTGATAAAACAATGCCGTAATGAGAAGGTGAAGGTAATTTTTATTCAGAAAGAATTTGATGTGCGAAACGCTGAGATGATAGCTAAAGAACTTGGTCTGAAAGTAGTGTCTATCAATCCGTTGAGCTATCATTGGGATAAGGAGATGATAAATATAGCCGAGGCGTTAGCTCGCTGATCAATAGGGGGAGGATAAGCAATGGACGAGAAGAAGCCTATTATGCAACTGGAACATATCTGTGCGGCCTATGACGGCAAGCAGGTATTGAATGACGTGAATCTGACGGTATACGAACGTGATTTTTTGGGTGTGGTAGGTCCTAACGGTGGTGGAAAAACTACGTTGATGAAGATTATATTGGGATTGCTATCGCCGGTAAGCGGTAAGATTAGCTTTTTCAATGACGGGAAAGAGGTCCCTGCCATCAGTATGGGCTATCTTCCGCAGTACAACACGATAGACAAGAAATTCCCTATTTCGGTATATGATGTAGTTCTGTCGGGATTGAACAAGCAGAAGTCTTTGTTTAGACCCTTTACACCCGAGCAGCATGAGCAAGTGCAGCGTGTCATTGCACGCATGGGCTTGGAAGGGCTGGAGAAACGTGCGATAGGCCAGCTAAGCGGCGGCCAGCTACAGCGTGCATTGTTGGGACGTGCATTAGTGTCCGAGCCAGATGTGGTGATATTAGACGAGCCAAACACCTATATCGACAAGCGTTTCGAGGCGATACTCTATTCATTGTTGGAGGATATAAACAAGGAGCGCGCCATTATATTGGTAAGCCATGACATCGGTACTGTATTGCAGAACGTCAAGTCAATAGCCTGTGTAAGCGGTCATCTCGATTATCATCCCGATACGGAAATACCTGTAGAGTGGCTCGAAAAGCATTTCGGATGTCCCATAGACTTGTTAGGACACGGCAATTTGCCACATCGTGTGCTGATGTGCCATCATCATCATGATGAAGAACATAAAAAATAACGTTATTTTATATGCTTTCGGAACTCGTTGAAGTAGAGGCGCTGAAATACAAAAAACTCTTAACGTACACTCTCTCTTACTGAAATTCACTATCTTTGCCACATTCTTACTCTGAAATTAACGAAGAATAAATAGTTAACAAATGAAACAGTACAACAAGATTAACAATCTGGTGGGCTGGTTGACGTTCTTGGTAGCGGCATTTACTTATTGCTCTACTATAGAACCGACTGCCAGTTTTTGGGATTGTCCCGAGTTTATTACTACAGGGTATAAATTGGAGGTCGGACACCCGCCCGGCGCACCATTTTTCATGCTGACAGCAAATTTGTTCAGCCAGTTTGTGAGCGATCCGTCGCAGGTAGCCCGTATGGTGAACACGATGAGCGCGCTGATGAGTGCAGCCTGCATCATGTTCTTGTTCTGGAGTGTGACGTGCCTGGCCAAGAAGTTGGTTTGCCCCGACGATGAGAAGATGACTCTCGGTAAACTGATAACCATTATGGGTTCGGGCGTAGTAGGCGCATTGGCTTATACTTGGAGTGATACATTCTGGTTCAGTGCTGTAGAGGGCGAGGTATATGCTTACTCCAGCCTTTTCACGGCGGTGGTTTTCTGGCTGATACTGAAATGGGAGAACCGTGCAAACGAGGCACACAGCGACCGTTGGCTTATCTTGATAGCCTATCTTACCGGTCTGTCTATCGGTGTGCATCTGCTTAACTTGCTGTGTATTCCTGCTATCGTACTAGTATATTATTATAAGAAGAACCCCAATGCCGATTTGAAAGGCAGTTTGATAGCGTTGACAGGCTCTATGGTGCTTGTAGGCGTAGTGCTTTATGGCATCGTGCCAGGTATCGTGAAAGTAGGCGGATGGTTTGAACTGTTGTTTGTCAATACGTTAGGTTGTCCGTTCAATACCGGATTGGTATTTTATATCATCATATTGGCAGCCAGCCTTATTTGGGGTGTATACGAAAGCTACACGTTGCGAAGCAATAAGTTGATGAATATATCTTTCTTGCTGACTGTAGCGTTGCTAGGTATCCCTTTCTATAGCTATGGATGGACCAGCGTATTGGTTGGTATCGTAGTGTTAGCGGCTTTGGCGGCATATCTGTTTCTGGATTTGCCTGCAAAATGGCGTGTGTCTGCACGTACGCTTAACACCTCGTTGCTTTGTATGATGATGATAGTAGTGGGATATTCTTCGTACGCCGTTATCGTGATACGTTCGGCTGCTAATACCCCTATGGATCAGAACTCGCCTGAGGATATATTTACGTTGGGCGAATATTTGAATCGTGAGCAATACGGTACCCGTCCTTTGTTCTACGGACAGGCTTATTCTTCAAAAGTGGCTTTGAAAGAAGTCGACGGAGGCTGTATGTACGACGTGAGAGAAGGGGCTCCTGTTTATCAGCGTAAGGAAAAAGAGAATCCTTCAGAAAAAGACAGCTACGAAAAGGTACGTAACAAGACCGAATATAAGTATGCTCAGAACATGCTGTTCCCACGTATGTATAGCGATGCGCATGCCAAAGCTTACGAAGACTGGCTGGGCGGCATAGAAGGTAAGACCGTACCTTTCAATCAGTGTGGCGAAATGGTTATGGTGAAGATGCCTACCCAGTGGGAAAACATCAAGTTCTTCTTCATCTATCAGGTGAACTTCATGTACTGGAGATACTTTATGTGGAACTTTGCCGGACGTCAGAATGATCTTCAGAGTCAGGGAGAGATAGAACATGGTAACTGGATTACGGGTATACCGTTTATCGATAACTTCCTGGTGGGCGACCAGACTTTCTTACCGAGCGATCTGAAAAATAATAAGGGACATAACGTATTCTACTGTTTGCCGCTTATCTTGGGTCTTATCGGATTGTTCTGGCAGGCTTATAAGGGCGATAAGGGTATCCAGCAATTCTGGATTGTATTCTTCTTGTTCTTTATGACCGGATTGGCTATTGTGCTTTACCTTAATCAGACTCCTGGTCAGCCGCGTGAGCGCGACTATGCATACGCCGGCTCGTTCTACGCATTCGCTATCTGGATTGGATTAGGCGTAGCGGCCATCTCTGAATGGCTTGCCAAGAAGATGAAGAAAGAAACTCCTGCTGCTGTAATTGCCAGTGTAGCATGTCTTTTGGTTCCTATACAGATGGTTAGTCAGACTTGGGATGACCACGACCGCAGCGGACGTTATACTTGCCGTGACTTCGGACAGAATTATCTGAATTCGTTGCAGGAAAAAGGTGCTCCTATCATCTTTACTAATGGCGATAACGATACATTCCCATTGTGGTATAATCAGGAAACAGAAAACTTCCGTACCGATGTACGTGTATGTAACCTGAGTTATCTGCAGACCGATTGGTATATCGATCAGATGCGTCGTCCTGCTTATGATTCACCTTCGGTGCCTATCAACTGGAACCGTATCGACTACGTACAGGGACATAACGAAGCTGTAGCTATACGTCCTGAGGCTATGTCTACAATAGTTAAGTATTACGAGCAAGGTCCTGAGAACGCCAAGAAAGAGTTCGGAGACAATCCGTACGAGCTGAAGAATATTCTGAAGTACTGGGTTCGCAACTCTAAAGATTCGGGCTTGCAGATGATACCAACCGATAGTATAGTATTGAAATTGGATAAGGAAGCTATCAAGCGTTCGGGCATGTTGACTCCTGACTCTATTCCTGATTATATGCATATCTCGCTGAAAGGAAAGCGTATGTTGTATAAGAGCGAATTGATGATACTTGAAATGTTGGCTAACGCTAACTGGGAGCGTCCGATATATATGGCAATAACAGTAGGTTCGGATAATCACATGAATCTTACCAACAACTTCCTTCAGGAAGGTTTGGCATATAGAATCACTCCGTTCAATAACACAGCGTTAGGTCGTCGTATCGACTCTGAAAAAATGTACGATAACCTGATGAACAAGTTCAAGTTCGGTGGAATAGATAATCCTGATGTCTATCTTGACGAGACAGTACACCGTATGTGCGATACACATCGTCGTCTGTTCGTGCAGTTGGCAAGCCAACTTATCAAAGAAGGTAAGAACGATAAGGCATTAAAAGCACTCGACTACTGCCAGAAGGTAATCCCAGCATCTACAGTGCGTCACGATTATCTGTTTGGCGGCTCAAAAGAGATGGCCGAAGACTATCGATTGCTGGGACAGCCTATGAAGGCAGCCGAAATCTTAGACCAATTGGCTAATAACTCTTTAGAGTACATTACTTGGTATATGAGTTTAGGCGATTCTTATTTCTCAAGCTCTACAGAAGAGTGTATGCGTCAGTTCTATATTTTGGACGATGTATGCAATGCGCTTGCCGCTATTAAGGATCCGAAGACAGGCGAGGAATTACCTATCGCTACGCATTATGCACAGAAGTTTGAACAGCTGTATAAGTTGCTCGAAGCTCGTGTAGGCGTAAATAAGAAAAAATAAATTCTATAAATCAAGTCATGGACCGGTATCAGATTATTGGTACTGGTCCATGTTCGTTTTAAAACAGAACAGGGAACTCTTTCCCTCAATTACCTGAATCATGCTAATAGAACAACCCCCATTGGTACTTCGATGGCTTTATCCCAGAGCTTGCTGGCGGATGGATAAAAACGAAAAATCGGTCTATCTTACTTTTGATGACGGCCCGATACCTGAAATCACTCCTTGGGTACTCGATTTGCTTGATAAATACGGAATAAAAGCCACTTTCTTCATGGTGGGCGATAATGTCCGTAAGCATCCCGAAGAATTTCGTATGGTAGTAGAGCGTGGACATCGCATCGGCAATCATACGTTTAATCATATCCGTGGATTTGAGTACTTGAGTAAGAATTATCTGGCTAATACTGATAAGGCCAATGAATATCTGCATACCGACTTATTTCGTCCGCCTCACGGACATATGCGTTGGATGCAATATCATGTGCTAAGAAGTAAATACCGTATTATCATGTGGGATTTGGTGACACGTGATTATAGTAAGCGGCTCACAGGTCCGCAAGTGCTCGCCAAAGTAAAGAAGTACGTACGAAACGGCTCTATAATTACGTTTCACGATTCATTAAAGTCCGAGCCCCGTATGAAATACGCGTTGCCACGTGCCATTGAGTGGCTTTTGGCTCAAGGATATACCTTTAAAGTATTCGACTAAAAACAAAAGAGGCTATGCCGTGATTTGATTCCGACATAGCCTCTTGTTTTTATTATTGGCTAACCTAATTTAATTATTTAGGCTGTTTTCCGATGTAAGCCAAGATACCACCGTCAACGTACAGTACGTGTCCGTTTACGAAGTTAGATGCGTCTGAAGCCAAGAATACAGCAGGGCCCATCAAGTCTTCAGGAGTTCCCCAGCGTGCAGCCGGAGTTTTAGCTACGATAAATGCATCGAACGGATGACGAGAACCGTCTGCCTGACGTTCGCGAAGCGGTGCAGTCTGCGGAGTAGCGATGTAACCCGGGCCGATACCGTTACACTGGATGTTGAATTCACCGTATTCAGAGCAGATGTTGCGAGTAAGCATCTTCAAACCACCCTTAGCAGCAGCGTATGCAGATACTGTTTCACGACCCAATTCACTCATCATAGAGCAGATGTTGATAATCTTACCGTGACCCTTCTTGATCATTCCAGGGATAACTGCCTTAGAAACGATGAACGGAGCGTTCAAGTCAACGTCGATAACCTGACGCCATTCAGCAGCTGTCATTTCGCACATAGGGATACGTTTGATGATACCAGCGTTGTTAACCAAGATATCGATAACACCAACTTCTTTTTCAACTTGTGCTACGAGAGCTGCAACAGCTTCTTCGTTTGTAACGTCGCATACGTAACCGTGAGCTTCGATACCTAATTCTTTATAAGCAGCTATACCTTTGTCTACCAATTCCTGTTTGATATCGTTGAAAACGATTGTTGCGCCTGCTTTTGCGAAAGAAGTAGCAATAGCGAAACCGATACCGTAAGATGCACCTGTAATCAATGCGATCTTACCTTCAAGTGAAAAGTTAACCATAAATCTTTTGTTGTTTATATTGTTAGTAACTAAAATGTTTCTTTTAAATAAGGCGTTGCGTTAGCGCACACATCCTTTAATTCTACAAATATACGATTTTCTTTCTTTATTGAGCCAATAATTCACAAATCTTATCTTGGAAATTACGGGCATCTTTGCCATTTAATATGTTTTGGTTAATGATAACGAATGCTATCATATCGCCAGCACTATTTTTTACATATCCAGCCAATGAACTGACGCCTGTTACGGTGCCTGTCTTGGCGTGTACGTTATTGAATGCCTTGCCCTTTTTCATGCGATACTGTAGGGTGCCGTCTATTCCGGCTATCGGTAACGCATCGTAGAAGGGTTTGTATATCTCTGTATGGTGGTAAGCGTATTTCAAGTAGGCCATCATCAGGCTTGGCGAAATATAATTATACATTGATACTCCGCTGCCATCTACTATTTTGTAGTGATGAGGCGCTCTCTCCAATTGCCATTTCATGAAATGATAGATGGCTTTTTGAGCGTCTTGAAATCCTATGCCTTTCTTTTGTGCCTTTTCTGCTCCTAAGGCGTAAAACATGGCTTCAGCGTTTAGGTTGTCGCTTTTCTTTAGTGCTCGGTGTAATACCGAGTCTAAGTTGTGCGATATTTCTGTCAGTGCTATAACTTCTGCTTCTTCCGGACATGCTCCGAACCGTTTAGAATTTATCTGGATGCCTTGTTTTTGTAGTTTGTAGCAGAATGTTTGCAGAAAGAAATCTTTGGATGAGTATACATTCAAGGTTTCGGTACAAGCTTTCGTGGCATTGCCTCTGATGCGGAAGGTATTTCCGTTGCTAATCCAGTCGCGCGTAATTTTAAGTCGTCCTGCCGATGGTGAATGACTTACTGCCTTATTATCTATGCGATAATAATCCGATTCCGGAATTACCTTGACTTTAGGCGCATAGCCATTCTGTCCGGGGGTTACCGTTATGTTTACGCATCCTCTGTTTAGCATCAAAGGCGACAGATAGGGTTGGAATGCTTCGGGTGTGTCGTCCCAAGTCCATCCCGTACCCCAATGCACCGAGTCGGTCATTGATACGTCGGCTGTAACGCTACCGTCTATCGCACGTATTCCGGCGTCGTAGACGGCAGCGACCAGCTTGTCCATATCTTCTTCCATGAATTCAGGGTCGAATCCTCCGTTTACGTATAAATCGCCTTTCAAAACGCCATCAGGAGTTATTGTTCCCGTATACGATAGTTGTGTACGGAATCTGTACTCTGTGCCCAAGTCGTGAAGGGCGGTGACCGATGTAATGATTTTCTCTATCGATGCCGGTCGATACAGTTTCGTATCTTGGTAGGCATATACCTGTTTCTTCTGGGTAAGATTATAAACCGAAATTCCGACTTCCGAGTTCTCAAGGAAATCAGTATGGTTAATAAGGTGTTCCAAGTGCTCTGCAAGCGGTTGTGCTTTAATTATGATAGCCAAAAACAGGCAGAGTGATAATAAACAGGTTCGTTTCATCGCATCGATTTTTTCGTTATGGCGAAATTATACACTTTCTTGTAAACGGTGGCGTGAAAATCGTATCGAAAATGTATAAAATAATACAGAGGTCTTTTATTTATAGCTCGTGGAATATTTCACTTACCGTAGGGTGCGGGAAAATGTATTTTTTGAAGTCTTCCACTTTCTTACGGTCGGCTATCATCATACCTCCTATTATAATAAGCTCTGATGCCGGATTCCCTATCATGTGTACTCCTAAAATAACGCCTTCTGGGTCGGTAAGTACCTTTATGGTTCCGATGTATCCTTCGTTTTCGGCTACGAAACGGCCTGAGTACGACAACGGCAGTTGCAAAGCTTTATACGGAATGCTTTCTGCTTGCAGTCTCTCTTCTGTCATACCTACAGAAGCAACTTCCGGATTGGTATAGACTACACCCGGAACAGCGTTGTAGCACATTGCTTCGTTTTTGCCTGCTATATGGGCAACGGCTATTTCTGCTTCTTTCACTGCTGTGTGTGCCAGCATTGATGTTCCGTTTAAGTCACCGCATACATACACTCCCGGAACCGACGATTGCATATATTGGTCTACCGTTATACGGCGCTTTTCGCCTGTTGCCAGATTCAAGTTCTCAAGTCCGAAACCTTCTGTTGTAGGTCGGCGTCCGGCGCATACCATTACTTGTTCTGTAAGAATAGAAGTCTGTTCTTCTTCATTATGGTATAGTACATGGAATCCCTCTTCTGTTTGGGTTACAGAATCTACTTGTCTGCCCAATAAGAACTGAATGCCTTTCTTTTCGTATTCCTTTCTGAGTAATGATGAGATTTCACGGTCTATTCCGGGCAATATTTCATTTGCCATCTCTATAACGGTGACTTTTGTTCCCATGCTGATGAAGAACGATGCAAACTCCATACCTATCACACCACCGCCGATAATAGCGATACTTTGTGGTAGTTCTTTACAGTCGAGAGCTTCTCTGTGTGTCCAGTAGCTTGTTTCTGCCAAACCTTTGATAGGTGGTATGGCAGTCTGGCTTCCGGTGCATAAAATCAGATGGTCTACATGATATTCTATGTCGTTGCAACGCACGTTTTCCTTATCTATTATATAAGCGCTTCCGCTGCATATCTGTACATTGTGGGCTGTGAGGCGAGCTTTGATTCCAAGTACCAGCTTACGGATTATTTTAGACTTGCGCGACATTATCTTTTTCATGTCGGCAGATGCGCCTGCGCATTCTACGCCATATTTTGCCGCAGAGCAAGCCATATCTTTCACTTTGGCAGAGTAGAGCAATGTCTTGGTTGGGATACATCCTTCGTTAAGGCATACTCCTCCTAAATTGTCTTTTTCGAATAAAATAACGCTTAGGCCGGCTTTTGCGGCTGCTTCGGCAGCGGTATATCCGGCGGGACCTCCTCCGATTATACCTACTTGGAAATTGTTCATGTCACTCATAAGTATTGAATTAATGGGGTTTATATAAGATTAAAGTTGTTGAATCGATGGATCCTTACGGCACAGACACCGTATAAAGTCGTCAGTATTTTTAGGAGATACTTGTGCGGTTTGCATTTTTCCGGCAGTTTCGTATGTCAGTTCCAGACGTGAGAACGACAGAGCGGGCTGGAAAAGTGCAGCAGAACGAACTTTTCTAACCGACTTTATATCTCTCACCGCTATTTTGACATTCGGAACGAAGCGTCCGCTTTCTATCAGGAGTACATCATCGGCTGTAAGCACGTATTGCGTATGGATAAGCATCTCTATCAGTAGTACTACGGCAGCCATAGCCACCAAAGCGGCTATAACAAAGTGTTGCCAGAATAAATAGAAAAGCAAAGCCGACGTAAGCGCAATGACACACCAATACCATCGTCCTACTTTTGTCTGAAAAGTTCTGTTCATATCACGTTCTTAAATTAAATAGTGTGAAGATAAGAAATTATCCGGTGAAAACGGATTGCCAATATTCTTTTTTTGTAGTTTTGCAGCATATATAGAATCATTATGGTAAGAAAATTCGATTTTCTCGTTATCGGTTCAGGAATAGCCGGAATGAGCTTTGCGCTTAAAGTTGCGCAAAAGGGATCGGTGGCACTGATATGTAAAGCCGGTCTGGAAGAGGCAAATACCTTTTATGCACAGGGGGGAATAGCCTCGGTGACTAATCTCAAAGTAGATAATTTCGAAAAACACATTCATGATACAATGGTGGCGGGTGACTGGATAAGTGATCCGGCAGCTGTTGAAAAGGTAGTGCGCAATGCTCCGGCGCAAATAGACGAACTGATAAAGTGGGGAGTCAATTTTGATAAGAAAGAAGACGGAGAGTTTGATTTGCACAAAGAAGGAGGACATTCAGAATTCCGTATCTTGCATCATAAGGATAATACCGGTGCAGAGATACAGACTAGTCTGATAGAAGAAATAAAGCGTCATCCTAACATTACTGTATTCAGCAACTTCTATGCGGTAGAAATTATCACTCAACATCATTTGGGTATTATTGTTACCCGTCATACTCCGGGCATCAAGTGCTTTGGAGCGTATGTGCTTAATGAGGCTACTGGTGAGGTAGATACTTTCTTGTCGAGAGTTACAGTAATGGCTACCGGCGGCTGCGAGGCTGTTTATCGTCATACCACAAATCCGCTTGTTGCTACAGGCGACGGTATCGCAATGGTATATCGTGCGAAAGGTGTAGTAAAGGATATGGAGTTCATTCAGTTCCATCCTACAGCACTCTTCCATCCGGGCGACCGTCCGAGCTTCCTTATCACTGAGGCGATGCGTGGTTACGGAGGTGTATTGCGTAACTTGGCAGGCGAGGAGTTCATGCAGAAGTACGATCCGCGTTTGTCGCTCGCTCCACGCGATATCGTAGCACGTGCCATCGATAGCGAAATGAAACATCGCGGCGAAGACCATGTATACCTCGATGTGACACATAAAGATCCGGAAGAAACTAAAAAGCACTTCCCGAATATATATAAGAAATGTCTCAGCTTGGGCATCGATATCACTAAAGACTATATACCGGTAGCTCCGGCAGCGCATTATCTGTGTGGCGGTATTAAGGTAGATCTTGACGGACAGTCTAGTATCAAGCGTCTGTATGCCTTGGGCGAATGCTCGTGCACAGGCTTGCATGGCGGTAACCGTTTGGCATCTAACTCTCTGATTGAAGCGATAGTCTATGCCGATGCAGCAGCTAAGCATGCATTGAGCGTAATAGACCGTTACGACTTTAATGAAGATATCCCCGAATGGGATGCTGAGGGTACAATGAACAACGAAGAGCGTATCTTGATTACTCAGAGCATGAAGGAAGTAAACCAGATAATGGAAGCTTACGTAGGTATTGTACGAAGCAATGTTCGTCTGGTTCGTGCTTGGAACCGTCTGGATATATTGTACGAAGAGACAGAGCGTCTGTTTAAGCGTGTAAAAGCTTCTCGTGAAATATGCGAACTCCGTAACATGATAAACGTGGGCTACCTTATTACCCGTCAGGCTATGGAACGCAAGGAAAGCCGTGGATTGCATTACACCATCGACTATCCGCACGCAGCACAAGAAGAAAAGAAATAAGCACTTATTATATAATAAGTAGGTATTAAGAACCCCATCATTGGTGAAATAAACATCATCAATGATGGGGTTCCTTTTTTTATAATAATATCGTGCTAAATCATATATCCGTATGGCATAGGCAAATTGATTTCCCAGTCACCGTTTTCTTTTGCTTGTAGGTATGCCTGATGAATTTCGATGATATCATCGTCTTCACAATCTTCAGGAGTCATCGACGAATAAAAGTCTTCGTACTCTTCTATGTGATTAGAGAGCAAGGCTGCAATGAGGAAATTCGTCATTACCGAGAATATCTCGCCATCGCTGATAACATCTGCCGATAAATCGCTGCTCATAAGTACGCTCAGTACATTATATGCTTCCTCAAATCTGCCGGTACGCATAAAGGCGAGGCTTAAGTAGAACGCTTCGTACATGGACAGGCGTTCTACTGTCTCAAATTTCTGAATGATAGCATTGTAGTCTGAGTTTATGATACATTCTTCCAACTTTGTTCTCGACCAAGTATACGTGTAGGGTGTATTTATGATTTCTAATTGGTCGTATAGTTCTGGGTCGCCATTACTCCACATGCCATCAGGACTGGAGTAGATATCTCCACGTATTCCGAAGCAATCGCTGAAGTCGTCATACAGTTCATAACAATCTTCATATTTCTCCAAAATGGAATCTAATAAAGGTGTATTTGTGATGTAAATGGTACAGGGCACTTCAAAATCAGCGTATGCTTCGTGCGATTCCGCATTCCAACTATTGGCGAGTTTAGTTATAAGCTTCTCGTCCGGAGCATCCTTCTCCAGCTCTACATTTATCATTGATTCATAAATAAGACACATGGATGATTTTAGCAAATCGGGCATTAATCCGTTTTCATTCATTTGCTTAGCCCCTATTGAAGGCAGTATTAACCTTAGTTCTTTATTGAATTCCAATGTCTCTTCTTTTTTGACGATATCCAGCATATCATTTGAGAAAGATAGCTTTCTGATATGTTCCGTATTTGGGCATTCATGATCTTCTATCATTGCTAATTGTAGCAATATAGCCGACTGTAGACTTACGAATGCGGCAAAACCTGGTGTTGTCATCGACATATTTCTGGCAGCTATAAGGTACGTGGTAATCGGTGTTCCTCCACATGCTTCGGCTACATAGTCGTGTAGCTTGTAGATGCGTTCTTCTCTTGAAATTTCAGAAATTCTGATGAGTTTACCGATGAGGTCGTAGTAATAAAAATACGCATTGTCGTCTTTGAATTTAGCACTTATCACCTTGCAGCGTTCCACTACTTCCCATCCTTTTTGTTGTAGCCAATTTTCGTCGATAATGCCTTCGGCAGTATTTTCATATAGATAGTACGCTATATACATATCGTACAATAGGTTGCGCATGGCATCAATCGGTCTTAGTCTGCTTTCCACCTTGTTCGTCTGCAATTTGTCGAGCATATCTAATGCAGCGTCGACGGCCTTCTTCATAAAGTCGGATGATATGGTGTCTTCTGCTGCGGCATAGTGCTTTGCCGCTTCCATAGCCAATATGCTGTATAGTGTAGAATCGTCCTTCTCTGGCAACTTTATCATTCCGAGTTTCTCTTTCTGTATAAACGTCTCCTTCAGAAAGTCAAACCTTAAATCCGGTTGTAGGGTGAATAGTTTTCTATAGACAAAAAACAGATACGCTTTAGTCCACAGAGGCTCATCTTTCATGAGTTCTTCAGAATGTAACAGTCCATATTGAATAGTGTCGAAAAACTCTTTGTACAGATGTTGTTCGCTAAGCATATCGGCTTCGCAAGCTAACAGGTCTCCAATCAAACTATAAGTAGCACTGTCGGAACGTCCTTGTAACCAATAGTTTCTTATCCAGTGTTTTAGTTGGTGTAAGCAAAAACCATACAGTTCCTGATTATCATTAAAATGGATTTTCTTTATGCATATTATGAGATTGAATATGAACTTATACGAAATGGTTATTCCTGATTCTGTTAAATGGTGAATGAAGTTTTTAAACACATCGGGCATTGTTGTAGCCATCCATACAAAATCGTTGGCGTAGTTTTCGCTTATATTGCTGGTGTTGATATCATCATTTCCCATCAGCTTGGCGAACGCTGCAATGTCATTGCTTAGCATATATACTCTCAATGCCATTTCGTTTGCCTGCCGTACTGTGGGGTACTTTTGTATGTAGTGAGCGGCGTTTTTGATTACAATCATCTTGTTGTCAGGAGAAATCCGTTCAGACATCAGTCTCCATATATCCCAGTCGGCCAGACTCCAAAGTCCGTTTTCTTGTTCGCACACTATCTGTGGGCCTAGGATGCTACATGCTATTGAAAAGTCTATCTGTTGGCATTCTACAAATTCGCAACACTCGGAAGCAGAAAGTCCGTTGTCGTTTAGTGTCAGCGCAAATATTATTTTGTCTACAATATCCTTGCCTATGGATTCTCGTACCTTTAGCACCCATTTTTGTCGCATTTCGTTCACGTCGTCTGGGAATTGCTCAATCATTTGCAGCTGATGGTTCACGATGTTTTGTTCATTGTCGCTATCAGTGTTATGACGTATTACAATGAAATCCATTTTATTCATGCGGTCGAGTAGGGTAATGGCAAGATTAAGCCATTCGGCATGACTGCTATGCGGATGTTCTAATAACGTTTTCCTTACCTGAGGTCGTAGAGGCTCTATGATTGTGGCTATAGTTTCTTTTCTGTATGGCTCAACAATGTACATGAGAGGCCGCAGAAATTGTATTTCTTGTGTGTATATACACAGATTACATGCCTTAATTGGCATGTTAGGGCTGAGGTACTTGTTCAGAAATTGCGTTCCGCAGATAAAAGCGTATATCTGTTTTCCTCTTTCATTCAAAGTATTGATAAATGCCTCTAATTTATTATGGATTTCATTTTTATTGTTCTTCCAGTCTGCGAAACATACTCCCTCGTGCATATACTCTCTGTCAAGCCATAAAGTCCAGAAGTATAGCACTTGCTCAAAATCTTTATATTCGTTTGATGCCTCCGGCGAATAAAACAGACATACATTACTTTCATCTTTACGGTATTCATCATATAATTTGCAGTGTAATGAATGCGCTCCCATGCCAGATTCTTTTTCAGCGATAATGCATTCGCGGCGGTCTTCCAGTTTTTGTCGGCTTTCATCCAGTTCTTTCTGCCGCCCTTTAAAATCCTTGGTTTTTTGCTGTACATATCTTTCTTGTGCCGATAAGAATTCACTCAGCTCATCTTCAGTCTCTCTTGTCTGGTATTCTGTTTTTATTAGCTCAAGAACTGCATTGTAGGTCATCTCCACCCATTGTGAAATAGTCGATGTGTTTACTGCAGACAAATCAATTTCATAGTCTAAAGAATTGATGCCGCTGTTCGTTGTGATGAAATCTCGTACCTTGCCGACGAGCACTCTATTTTCGCCATCATCAATAAAATCGTTCATTGCCTCTTTCGGCAGATTCTTATACGACGATTCCTTTCTAATAAAAATGAGTCCCTTTGTTTCGTTGCCTTTAGCGAACAGTCCGTGTATGAACTCGTGTGCCGTAACGCTAAGCCGTTCGCTCTCTATCGGAAACACATTATTCTCTGTCTTGTTGTTACCGATAATGCCACGAGGCGGAATCCATCCATATCGATGTCCCAGCAATCCGATGAAATACGGAGAGCAGCGTTTTATCTCGTCAAGGCAAATAGCGCAAATCTGTCGTTCTCGCTCTTCTTCGCTAGCCTTCTTGTCGGTTTTTACGGAGTGGCGTAAATCAATAAATTCGATAGACAACATATATTTCTCCAGAAATTTATTGATTTTGGGTTCCACTATCGAGCGGAGAGCATCGCGTTCTACATCCATATCCTTAAATGTAGAACTGATAAAAATGCAAATGTGTTTCCAGTGTTTCATAAGATTAATTATTAGTGCGCTGTGTTTAGCGAATCTAAAGGTACAAAGGTTTATGGTACGGCAGTGTATTTTTGAAAGAAAATGTTCTATTCAAATTCCTCTTGCGGGAGGAATTGATTCCTTTCGAAAAAGGAAAGCGTTCCTTTCTTAAGAGGAATCAATTCCTTTCGCAGAAGGAAAGTAGCTTAAATTAATCATAATACAGGTTGCTACCGTTAATGGCTTAATCACTATTATGGTTTGCGCGTCTTTTGTCATGGTATATAATATTATAATATAGCAAGAAAGTATTTATATGTGTGGTAAGATATATAATGCGCGGTTTATTTAATCAATTTCTTTGCTTTGCGGTTTAAAGATGGATTATTTTATTTATCTGAATATAATTTCGTTATTATATTGATAAAATCATTTATTATCTATTGTTTATTTAATAAATGTGCGTATATTTGCATCGTATATATTAGGCAATTAGTGTGTCTGTTGTATATACTGCTGTCTCTTATACACATCTGACGCTGCCGACGACTCCTTAC
>ERZ1026903.318-NODE-318-length-23958-cov-10.763251_pt1 | contig 23958 bp, 17 predicted proteins | sample MGYA00380180_ERZ1026903 | MGnify/ENA primary metagenome ERZ1026903 (study PRJEB33269, sample SAMEA4719816) | human gut metagenome | biome: human-associated habitat; feature: organic feature; material: feces | place: Cameroon | collected 2013-10 ... | reverse complement strand
ATAACAGCTGCACTATCCCCGACGCGAGACGCGTCGCCCCCATTAGTGCTTGCGTCACTTTTAATCTTAAAATATAATACCTATGTACATAACACGTGGTGACCTGCCTCACTGGCATATAGAGGGTAAAATATACTTCGTTACATTCAGATTAGCCGACTCAATGCCCGCAGATGCCACCATGGAGTACAAAAGAACTATTGGCGCATGGCAAAAAGCACATGGTAATGTGCTGACTACTGAGGAAGCGAATGAATTAGAAAAACTGAAGTTGCAAATAATCAACAGTCTGCTCGACAGATGCCTTGGTCGTTGCATGCTTAAAATTGTAGAGGCAAGAAAACTTGTAGAACACGCGCTTCACTATTTTGACCATAGCCGTTATCACATACACGATTATGTGATAATGCCAAATCACGTACATCTAATACTGCAAACCATCAATAACTTTAGCATTCAGTCTGTAATAGCTTCACTAAAATCATACACTGCACATAAACTTAACGAGTTGCTCAATGTCAATGGCAAAGTATGGCAATCAGAGTCATTTGACCGTATAATTCGCAATGAACACCATTATTGGAAAGTGGTCGACTACATAGCACGCAATCCACGCGGATTACATAGCAATGAATTCAGCTTATATCTGACAGACGGTTATCCCAACTTCAAGCCAATGTCTAATTATGCCATTCTGCGATAAGCGCTACCATCAAACGCAAGCTCTAATGGGGGCGACGCGTCTCGCGTCGGGAAAATGAAAGAAAAGCATACAAGCTCTATTAAATAACAGCTGCATCTTTCCCCGACGCGAGACGCGTCGCCCCCATTAGTGCTTGCGTTTCTTCAAGCACTAAGCGCCACCACCAAACGCTACCATCAAACGCTACCACCAAACGCTACCTCTAATGGGGGCGACGCGTCTCGCGTCGGGAAAATGAAAGAAAAGCATACAAGTTCTACTAAATAACAGCTGCACTATCCCCGACGCGAGACGCGTCGCCCCCATTAGTGCTTGCGTTTTGTGCTCCAATAACTCCCCTACACACCTTTTTTGCCATTTTACTTGCATCTTGCACTTTTTGATAGTAATGTATTGACAATCATGAAGTTACGCAGTGTAGGTAATGCTGAAAACAACTTGCACGCTTGCCTGCACGCATGCACTACCAGCACTCCCTGCACAGCCTTGCACGGGCAAGCATACATATATCATGTAAGTAGGGAGTGACCGGCATAGGGAGCCCGAAAATAATGTCGGAGCAAATGAAAATTCGCCCTCCCTATGCCCGATGTTCGCCCTCCCTATGCTGAAAAAACGCCCTGCCGTAATTGATGCGTGCAGGTGGTAGTGCATATAAAATTAGGGGTTACCTACACACTTTTATCCGTTGATTATCAAGACCTTGTTATGCTAAAGTGCAAGGTGCAGGCAAAATGGCAAAAAACAAATTACCAGAGCTAAAGCGGCGTATTATATAATAAGGTGTAAGGAAAACTGCACAAAAACACTTTACATGCGCCCATAAACACCCTTAAACGTTGTGTTTCAGCTTTTTTCAATGCCGTAGTATTTGCCAATACAACTAAAAGGCGTAATTTTGCCGCGATAATGCAATCAATCATGCCCCGACGAGTGTCTACTTGCCACGGCATCAACCAAAATTCAACCAAAATGAAAGTAACAAAGCTATTGTTGGTCTTGCTCCTGTTTGTAGGAGTAACGGCAAGCGCCTTTGCGCAGCTGCCTTCTGTCAAACTGAAGGATATTAACGGTAAAACCATTGATACTGCCACGCTCAGCAACGATGGCAAACCCTTCATCATCAGTTTCTTTGCCACATGGTGCAAGCCCTGCAACCGCGAGCTTAAAGCCATTAACGAGGTATATGCCGACTGGCAGGACGAAACCGGTGTGCGTGTGGTGGCTGTGAGCATTGACGAGGCGCAGAATGCACAGAAGGTAAAGCCTATGGTAGATGCTGCAGGTTGGGAGTACCAAGTGCTGCTTGACCCTAACTCTGACTTCCGTCGTGCCATGGGTGTGAACATGATTCCCCACGTATTTGTGATTGACGGCAATGGCAAGATAGCCGAAAGCCGCAGTGGTTACACCGAGGGTGGCGAACAGCACCTCATCGATAAGGTGAAGGAACTCATTGCCGCCAGCAAGAAGTAATTTCAGTTTGGAGTTTCGTTTAGTTTGGAGTTCTAAGGTTATGAGGTTATAAAGTAACCTCTGCGATTTCAATAGCTAAAGGTAACTTTATAACCTCATAACCTCAAAACTCCAAACTCTCTCCCCTCTCTCCCTCAAACACGACGCATCATCACATGAAACATTACGCCGCCATCACGGCATTAGCTTTGGCCTCGGCCGCCATGCCGCTGCATGCGCAAAATGCAGACGGACAAGACAACGACGCCAAGAAATTTACGCTGCACGGCTCACTGCAAACCGATATCCTTACAGCCGCCAGCGAAGACAATAAAATAGGCACCGGCACGTACGACGACAAGTTTATGACCAACACGTATGCCGAGTTGCACTTGCTCAACAAGTATTTCCAAGCGGGAGCCCGTCTGGAATACCTTGACCACCCCCTGCCCGGTTTTGAAAAAGACTTCAAGGGCTGGGGCGTGCCATATTTTTACATCAAAGGCAATTACAAGTGGGCCGAACTCACATTGGGCGACTACTACGACCAGTTTGGCTCAGGACTCATATTCCGTGCTTACGAAGAGCGCTCATTGGGCGTAGACAACTCGTTGCGTGGTGCACGCCTGGCACTCAAGCCCTTCAAGGGCGTGAGCCTCAAGCTCATAGCCGGACAGCAGCGCTACTACTGGCACCACCGCAACATGGACAGCTGCTCGCCCTGGACCTACGGTGGCGACCTCGAACTGAGCGTAGACCAATGGGTGCGCCGCATGGACGAGTCGGGCACACGCCTCACCCTCGGCCTGTCGGCAGTGAGCAACCACAAGGGCAAAGCTGAAAAGGACATTTACAGCATACGCCCAACGGGCGAAACCGACCCCGCGACGGGCGATGATGTGATAGCAGCCTACAAACTTAACATGCCCAAGGACGTGGCCGCCTTCGATGTGCGCGCCAATCTGCAAAAGGGCAACTACAATTTCTTGGCCGAGTACGCCTGGAAGAGTCAGGACCCCTCAAGCCGCAACAACTATATATATAAGCGTGGCAAAACGCTCCTGCTCTCTGGCTCCTATTCAAAGCGCGGCATGAGCGTGCTGTTGCAGGCCAAGCGCAGCGAGGACATGGCCTTCCGCTCGCGTTCAACCATCGATGCCATCACCCCGTGCTACATCAACCACCTGCCGGCCTTCTCCATGCAGCAAACCTACACGCTGGCCGCGCTCTACCCCTATGCCACACAGATGACACCGGGCGAGTGGGCTTTCCAGGGCGAAGTGGGCTACAACTTCAAGCGCCACACCGCGCTGGGCGGCAAGTATGGCACCAACGTCAAGGTCAACTTCTCCAACATTCGTGCCATCGACCAGCACGTTGACAACCTCAATGGCGGCGAGCTGATGGGCACTGACGGCTACAAGTCGCACTTCTTCAAGTTTGGCGATGCCGTCTACTTCCGCGATGTGAATGTGCAGATTGAAAAGAAGGTGAGCAAACCGCTCAAGCTCAATTTCATGTATTCATACCAGCGCTACAACCAGAAGGTAGTTGAAGGGCATGGCTACGACGCCATCAAGAGCCACATCTTCATAGCCGAGGGCAAGTATCAGTTCAGCCCCAAGGTGACACTGCGTGGCGAGGCCCAATATTTGCACACACGCCAGGACCAGAAAGACTGGTGGTTCGGTCTGCTCGAGTTGAGCGTGCTGCCCAACTTCATGTTCACCGTGAGCGACCAGTTCAACGCCCATGTGCCCATGCACAATGCCGATGGTTCGGAAAACGAGGCCGGTGGCACCAACAAGGTGCACTACCTCATGGGCAGCGTGACCTACACCCACGGAGCCCACCGCCTGCAAGTGGGCTATGGCAAGACACGTGCCGGCTACAACTGTTCGGGTGGCGTGTGCCGCTACGTGCCCGCATCGAAGGGCTTGCAAGCCAGCTACACGTTTAACTTTTAAGCGATGCACCGACATGGCAAGCACGCTCACCTATTTAACAAAAGCATACACAATGAAACTCCAACATATCATACTTGGCATGGCCATGGCCGCAGGTTGCCTTACAGCCTGCGACGAGGTAGACAGCGACAAACGCTTTATTGGGCCTGTTGTCCCCGAGGCGCGCAAGAATGTGCTCGTCGAGGATTTTACGGGGCAGAAGTGCGTCAACTGTCCATCTGCAGCCGACATGGCGGCCTCGCTGCAACAACTCTATGGTGCCGAACATGTGGTGGCCGTCTCTATTCATGGCGGTTCGCTCTCGCGTGATGAGGCTACTGACAAGTTCGGCCTGGCTAACGCCACCAGCAAGGCGTACAACGAACATTGGGGCGTGAGCCAATGGCCTTCGGGCATGATAGACCGTACAGACGGCTTGCAAGGCCCGGACAAATGGGCTGCCGCTGTGCTTACACGCATCATTCAACAGCCTGCTGCCGAGTTGAATATTGCCAATATAGCCTATGACGCAGCGAGCAAGACACTCAACCTCGATGTCAGTGTGACGGCAAACGAGTCTGTGACGGGACGTCTGCAAGTGTGGCTCACAGAAAGCGGTGTGGTACAGCAGCAGTATATGCCCGACGGCACCAAGAACAACCAGTACGTGCACAACCATGTGCTGCGTGCCTCGGTAAACGACCCCTATGGCGACCCACTCACGTTGGCAGCCAACGCCACAGACACCAAGCACTACACCTACACGTTGCCCGATGTGTCGGCACTGAAGAACAACACACCGTGGAACACGCAGAACATGAGTGTGGTGGTGTTCTTTTACAACGACCAACAGGGCGTGATGCAGGTGATTGACCACAAGCTGCAATAGGTGTAAGCGTTGTGATGGGCAAGTTCGCTTTATAAACAGGCTTAGGCTTTATGAGCCAATCAGACGCCACGCCGTTGGTTAAATCCGAATACATATATATAACAAACAATACACACATTATGAAGAAGTTATTAGCGCTTGCGGCTTTGGTACTTGCCTGCACTGCAAGCATGAAAGCACAAGTAAAGGTTACTTGCAACGGCAAGGACGTGGCCACCAACGAGGTGGTGACATTCTATGCCGATGTAGACGAAGGTGATGGTTCTGGCGAGGTTTTAGCCCGTGAGCCCATGATCGTCAACACCGGCGACGAGGCTGTCGACCTCAAAGTGACAGTAGTCATTGACCGCAAGCTGGCGTCAGAAAAAATGTTTTCGTGGTGCGGCATCACAGGTGTTTGTGCTGAGATGTCCTCTTTTACTGAAACACGTGAAGTTTCTCTTGCTCCCGGTCAAAGCATTGACATGTCCTTGCACGCCAATTTTAAGAGCGGCAATTACATGACGACTAATGCCAGTGTGACTGTAATGGCAGACAAACAATATGTAACAAGCTTTGTGTTACGCTACGTCTATGCCGACCCCACAGGCATCAGCCAGGTAAAGGCCGACAACAAGGGACTGCAGGTGAACGGCAACACGCTCAGCTATGCCTTTGGCTCGGCAGCACCGCGCACTATCAGCCTCTATGCCACCGACGGACGCCTTGTAAAGCGCGCCGCTACCACTGCCGCCAATGGCACTGTCAGCCTGGCCGGTTTGCAGCGCGGTCTCTACCTTGCCACAACAGGCATGGGCAGCAGCGTCAAAATCATGGTAAAGTAAATCTGACAAGCTGCAATATTAAACGGCAATAGTTGAACAATTAATTACATAACTAATAATATATGAAGCAATTTGTACTCACACTGCTTTCTGCCGCTTTTGTGGCTGGCAGCGCAGTTGCACAAGTGGCAACAACTCCCAAGGCGCTTAGTGGTCTTAAGAGCACATTGCCCGCAACCCGTATGAGCCAGCGCGCAGGCATGGCCACACCGTTAGCCAAAATTGGCATGGCAAACGCCGCCGGCCGCATGCACATCATGGCCGACTCTCAAACCGTTACCCGCAACCCCAAAGAACTCAGCTACCAGGTGGCCGGTAATGAAATTAACAGCTATATGGGCATCGGCAGCACTGGCTTGTCGCTTTCAACTCTTCAACAAGCTGCTGGCATCACTGGTATAGGTTATGCCGCTGCTTTCCCCACCATCGTAACCGACCGCTTTGCAGGCAACAAAGTGGGCCTCATCAACTTTGTGGCATGGATGGGTAAGTACACCGACGCCAAGGTGTTTGTAGGCACAATGGCAAACGACCAGGGCGACATCAACGTGTTGTGGTCGGCACCTGTCACTGTCAAGACTCCGACTCCTGTCAAGCAGAATGGTAAGACCGTGTACCAGCCTCAGGCTACTTCGGTAGTTTGCGACTATGTTATTCCTGACACCCTCAAAAGCGAGCTCTTTATTGGTTGGGTGGCCGGCGGCACAGCTTACGACAGCAATGACCCCTTCGCCAGCCAGGAAGGCAAACCATTGGGCATGATTTACTACCCTGACTTTACCAACACCGGTTATGGCGCGTTCATGATGGGTTCAACAGGTAATGACGATGTGTCTGCCGTAACCATGACGAACGGCGGCAACTATTACTACAACGCCCCCATTTGGGTGCAGACCACTGGCAAGGGAGGTTTGAAAACCAACGATGCGGCCATTCTCGCCATTGACGATGCCCGCAACTTTGCCGGCAAAAAGGGTGAAGCCACATTGCAACTGATGTCGCTTGGTACCGACTCTATCAGCAGCATTGAGTATACCGTTGAAAATGGTGGCGCTACCAAGACATATACAAAGAGCTTTGCCGGTGAGTATGGCTTGCAGTATATGACTGCCACTCAACTTGCTCTGCCCATGGATATGCCTGCCACTGCTGGACGCTCTGAAGCCAAGTTTACTATTACCAAGGTGAACGGTGTGGCAGACGACTATACAGCAAAGACTGAAAACGAGGGTCCGCTCCCCGTTATCGCACTGCCTGCTGAAACGTACAAGCGCATTCCCGTGGTAGAGGAACTTACCAGCACAGCATGCGGTTGGTGTCCTTACGGTATAGCCGAATTCAACCGATTGGCCGATTCGATCGATGCCAAGAAGATTGTGAAGGTTGCCATTCATGGTCCCTATAATGGAGACGCCGACCCGCTTACTTGCAGCGATTACAGCGCATTCTTCAGCAACTTCAGCAGTTCTCTGCCCACCGTGTTGCTCAACCGTCAAATCAGGCTCCACCCCGCCGAGGGATTGCTGCAGGCTTGCCGCTACATGAACAGCTTGCCTTGCGAGGCCAGCCTCACTGTAAAGGGTAACAATGGCTTGGCCGGTCCTAACATCAGCACGACTGTTAAGTTCAACATTGATGTGCCTGCCAACCAGTATGCCTTGGCATACGTGCTCACCGAGGACGGTGTAAGCGGCGTAAACCAGGTTAACAACTTTGCTGCTGTAAAATATATGTACACCTACCAGGGTCAGACTGGCTACAAGAGCTATATTGAAGCCTGGAAGAAGGACCCCTACTTGTGGGCTCTTGCTTCTGCCACAATCAACCCCAAGACTGGTACCTCGAAGTTTGACATGAACCACGTGGCACGCGCCTTTACTGAGGCTGGCGAAAACGAGGCTGGCATTCTGCCCGCACTCAAGGCTGGCGAGGAGTGGACTAACAGCTACAACCTGAAGTGGCCGAAGAACCTCACTCCCGCTGTGAACAAGGTTAACTGCTCGGTGGCTGTTTACTTGGTAGACGCTTCAACCGGCAAGATTGTGACTGGTTGCCAGACTAAGCTTGGCGAGTCTAACACCGTAGATGAGACCATGACGGGCATCAACGATGTGGTTGTTGCCAACAATGCTGCTGATGCACAGATTTCGACTGTTGATGGTGCATTTGTGGTGAAGGCTCATAATGCTACTGCACGCGTGTTCGACGCTCAGGGCCGCCTTGTGAGCAGCGCTACTGTTGATGGTGAGGTTTCATTGCCCACCTTCGGCAATGGTTTGTTCATCATTCGTGTGGACCAGGCTGGTCGTAGCACCACGCAGAAGGCATTGTTCTGATGCGCTAATGTGACAATATGATAATATGATAAATGGCAGACGCCGTAACGTTACTACTTGTAACGCTACGGCGTCTGTTTGTTTGCGCATCTGTGCATCTGCACATTGGCGAATAACTTATTATTATTGGTGTTCATAATGCTGCTCCCTTAGCACAGAGCGTGACTGCTAAGTGCTACCACTAAACGCTATCACTAAGCGCTACCTCTAAACGCAACCTCTAAGCGCTACCACTAAACGCTACTACTAATAAACGCTATCACCAAACGCTACCTCTAATGGGGGCGACGCGTCTCGCGTCGGGAAAATTGCAATGTTCATACATTAAACAAAGGCTCACAGACAGCACTAATTACATGCTTGTCTGTGAGCCTTTGTCTTAGTTCCCGACGCGAGACGCGTCGCCCCCATTAGAGGTAGCGTTTGGTGATAGCGTTTTGGGTAGCGTTTGGTGATAGTGCTTAGTGGTAGCGTTTAGTGGTAGCGTTTAGTGATAGTGTTTAGGGTAGCGTTTAGTGATAGTGTTTAGGGTAGCGTTTAGTGTTAGCGCTATTCTACGTGCATTGTTCGGTTTCTCAAGTCATGCTCCTCACCAGCGGGCTTGGCTCACTATCGCACCACTGTGGCGCGCTCAATGCGAATGTCGTCGAAGGGACGGTTGTTCTCGTCGCGTCCGGCCCACTGAATGAGGTCCGTCACATCGTAGCCCTCCACCACCTGGCCAAACACCGTGTACTGCCCGTCGAGGTGGGGTGCCCCGCCGTAAGTGCGGTACGCCTCCTTGACGGCCGGTGTGAGCTTTACCTGATGGTTGGTGGTGCTGTCAAGGTATTGTTGGGCACGGTCGAGCATGTCGTTGGTAAAGATGCTCCCCGTCACAATGTAGAATTGCGAATATGATGAGGCCTTTGTGGGATTGGTGTCGTCACCCTCGCGGGCCGCAGCCAAAGCCCCGCGGCAGTGAAAGTGCGTGGGGTAGAGAATTTCGGCCGGCAGAGTGTAAGGTTCTGGCGAGTCGCCAAGCCGCTGGCCTGGTGCGGCATGCCGGCTGGCCGAGTCGCCAGCTTGAATCATAAAGTCGGGAATGACGCGGTGGAAGAGCAGACCATTGTAGTAGCCCTCGCGCACCAATTTCATGAAATGGTCGCGGTGGCGCGGTGTGTCGTTAAACAGTTTGACACGAATGTTGCCCTTTGTCGTTTCGAGCAGCACCTCGTGCTCCACCGTGTCGACAGGCGTTTGCGCTTGGGCACCGAGGCCACACAAGGCGGTGGCCATCACGGCTATGAGGTGGGAAATGCGTTTCATATATAATGCTTGAAATTACTGGTTGACGGGGAACGGGTTGACGCGTTAAATCTTGTCCAGCCCTTTCGTAAACTTGAGCCAATAATACTTCAGCGGGTTCTTATATTTCAGCTGTTTCCAAGGGCGACTTTGGTGCGGACGGTGAATGACCGGCAGCGAGGTGAACAGATAATTGTGCAGCCCGTGCTTGAGCGACTCGTGCGATATGGTGACGTCGAACCAGTTCTTTTCGGGATTAAGCTCCGTAAACGCATAAGCGCGCAGCAGTGCCGGTGTGAGCAGCGAACAGCAAAAACTGCAATGCCGCTTGGTGTCGACAACGCGGTTCTCCATACCCTTGGCATAGAGGTATGGATAGTTGATGTCGCCATTGTCGTCCACCGTAACCGATGCCGCTATGCCACACTGCTCGTGCGCTGTGGCTCCGTCAACCAGCCCTTGCAGTGTGTCGGGACGCACAATCACATCGCTCTCGACGATGCACACCCCCGCATCAGCCGCCAGTGCCTCGCGCTGCACCGTTTGCAGCACCAGCAGATAGTTGGGCGAAGGGTGCGACGTGAGGTCGCTCAGGTTGACCAGTCTGAACCCGTAGCGCTTGGCGGCCTCCTCGAGGCGAGCCGTATTCTCGGGTGTTGAAAAGTCGTTGTATACTGTATAGGTGTGGGCTATGCTCAGCTGGCTGGCCATAATGGCCTCGATGGTGAGCAGAGTAGACTCTATGGAGTCCTTAACCGGAGTTATGATGTGTAATTCCTTCATTGCTTGGAGTAGCTCGTTTTAAGTAATGGTACAAAGGTAGTCGTTTTTTGAAGAAAATAAGCTACGGCTCGGCATAACATTCAAGCAAGCTTGATGTTCTGCGCTCGCCTTGCGTTATTTTTGCAGAAAAAGACGTACCTTTGCACGAAATAGATAGTGACAAACGTAGGGGCAGTCCATCGGCCCAGCCCCCGGCGTTTGCAACGCAATAATAAATATAGACACAATGACCGAAAATTATAGTTTGAGCCATTTGAAGGAACTCGAGGCAGAGTCGATTCACATCATACGCGAGGTGGCAGCAGAATTTGAAAATCCCGTAATGCTCTACAGCATAGGCAAGGACTCGAGCGTGATGGTGCGCTTGGCCGAAAAGGCCTTTGCCCCCGGCCGTCCGCCATTCCCCTTGATGCACATCGACTCAAAGTGGAAGTTTAAGGAGATGCTCCAATTCCGCGACTGGTATGCCAAGGAACACGGGTGGAACCTCATTGTGGAGAGCAATATGGAGGCATTCAAAGCCGGCGTGGGCCCGTTTACACACGGTTCGAAAGTGCACACCGACCTGATGAAGACCCAGGCCCTCAAGGCCGGCCTCGACAAGTACCACTTTGACGCTGCCTTTGGCGGTGCACGCCGCGACGAGGAAAAGAGCCGTGCCAAGGAACGCATCTTCTCCTTCCGCGACCAGTTCCACCAATGGGACCCCAAGAACCAGCGCCCCGAGCTGTGGGACATTTACAATGCCCGCATACACAAGGGTGAGAGCATACGCGTGTTCCCGCTCAGCAACTGGACCGAGCTCGACATCTGGCAGTACATACGTTTGGAGAACATACCCATCGTGCCCCTTTACTTTGCCAAGGAACGTCCGTGCGTAGAGATTGACGGCCAGCTCATCATGCCCGATGACGACCGTCTGCCCGAGCAGTACCGCGACAAGATAGAAATGCGCAAAATACGCTTCCGCACCCTTGGCTGCTGGCCTTTGACTGGTGCCATTGAGAGCGAGGCCGACACCATCGAAAAGATTGTGGAGGAGATGATGACCACCACCAAGAGCGAGCGCACAACCCGTGTGATAGACTTTGACCAGGACGCCTCGATGGAACAGAAAAAGCGCGAGGGATACTTCTAACTCTGCGCCCCCTCTCTCTATTCACTATAGCAAACTACCATTACAATGATAGACGCATTTATAATAATAGTAGTGCTGTGGGCCCTGTTTAGCGGTTGGCGTGCCGGCTTTGTAAAGGAGCTTGTGTCGACCGTCGGCACCCTGGCCGGTTTGCTCATAGCTGCCACCTGTTACTCGGCCTTTGGCGAATATCTGGCAGTTAATGGCACAGAAACCAACATGGTGACCAGCATCATAGCCTTCTTCCTGCTATGGATAGCCGTGCCCATTGTGCTTGGTTTCGTGGCCAATGTGCTTACCGCGTCGCTCAAAGGCATGAAGCTTGGTATGCCCAACTCCATACTTGGCGCCGCAGTCAGCGCGCTGAAGTATGTCGTTATATTGAGCTGCGTGCTCAATGTGATGCAGAGCCTGCACATACTCAACCAGGAAAAGGCCGAGTCGTCGACACTGCTCGGTCCTGTAACCGGCGCCCTGCGCGCTTGTTTTGATCACGACGATGCGGCTAACGGCGGCCAGCAGGTGCTGCCTGCCGACAGTGCGGCCACAGCCCAGCCCGACACCGTCTGGGTGGACATGACAAAGAAGAAAAACTGACATGGCTAACGACAACGAACTGGTAAGGGAACTTACCGACAAGAAATACGAATACGGTTTTACCACCGACATACACACCGAGGTGATAGAACGCGGACTCAACGAGGACGTGATACGCCTTATTTCGGCCAAGAAGGGTGAACCCGAATGGCTGCTCGACTTCCGCCTCAAGGCTTTCCGCTACTGGCAGACTCTCGAACAGCCCGACTGGGGACACGTCAATCTGCCGCAAATTGACTATCAGGCCATATCGTACTATGCCGATCCTACAAAGAAACAAAAGGACGAGGGCAACAAGGAGATTGACCCCGAACTGATGAAAACCTTTGACAAACTCGGCATTCCGCTTGAGGAGCGCATGCAGCTGGCCGGTGTGGCGGTTGATGCCGTGATGGACTCGGTGAGTGTGAAAACCACCTTTAAGGACAAACTGCAGGAGAAGGGCATCATATTCAGCTCCATATCCGAGGCCGTGCGAGAAAATCCCGAATTGGTGCGCAAGTACCTCGGTTCGGTGGTGCCCTATCGCGACAATTACTTTGCAGCGCTCAACAGTGCGGTATTTTCCGACGGTTCGTTTGTCTACATACCGCGTGGCGTGCGCTGCCCGATGGAGTTGTCCACCTATTTCCGCATCAATGCACGCAACACCGGACAGTTTGAGCGCACCCTCATTGTGTGCGACGATGGTGGCTATGTGAGCTACCTCGAAGGGTGTACCGCCCCTATGCGCGACGAGAACCAGTTGCACGCCGCCATTGTGGAGATTGTGGTGAACGAAAATGCCGAGGTGAAGTATTCGACCGTGCAAAACTGGTATCCTGGCGACAAGGAGGGCCGCGGCGGTGTGTACAACCTCGTGACCAAGCGCGGCCAGCTGCGCGGCGCCAACTCCAAACTGTCGTGGACGCAGGTCGAAACGGGTTCGGCCATCACCTGGAAGTACCCGTCGTGTGTGCTCATGGGCGACAACTCGCAGGCTGAGTTCTACTCGGTGGCTGTGACGAACAACCACCAGGAGGCTGACACTGGCACAAAAATGATACACATTGGGCGCAACACACGCAGCACCATCATATCGAAGGGCATTTCGGCCGGCAAGAGCCAAAACTCTTACCGCGGCCTCGTAAAAGTGGGCAGCAAGGCGGCCGGTGCGCGCAATTACTCGTCGTGCGACTCTTTGCTGCTGGGCTCGGAGTGTGGCGCACATACCTTCCCCTACATTGACGTGGCCAACCCTGACTCTACCGTGGAGCATGAGGCTACCACTTCTAAAATATCGGAGGACCAGCTGCTCTACTGCAACCAGCGCGGCATACCTACCGAGGACGCGGTGTCGCTCATTGTGGGCGGCTATGCCAAGGAGGTGATTAACAAACTGCCTATGGAGTTTGCCGTTGAGGCTACCAAACTGCTCAGCGTGTCGCTCGAGGGGAGTGTGGGGTAGTGTGCGCGTTAATATGCTAATATGCTAATATGTTAATGTGCTAATATGCTAATGGGCGGACGCCGTAGGCAACTAATGTATACAAATCATGGTACAGATTTCAAACGGAATAATAACAGCTTCCATCAGTGAGGTGGGGGCCGAAGTGCAAAGCCTGCGCTGCTGTAAGAGCGGGCGTGAGTATATGTGGCACGGCGATGCCAAATGGTGGAACGGCCATTCGCCCATACTCTTCCCCATTGTGGGCGGATTGTGGAACGGCACATGCCGCATCGATGGCGCAGAATTGCAAATAAGCAAACATGGCTTTGTGCGCCGTGCCACTTGGCGCGTCATTGATGTGCAGACTGACCGCGCCACCTTCGAGATATGCAGCACCGTGGGCACATTCAAGGTGTTCCCCTATGCCTTCAGGCTTACCGTTACCTACACGCTCGACAACCGCACCCTCAAGGCCGACTTCAGTGTACACAACCCCTCGGGCTGCGACCTGTGGTTCCAGTTAGGCGGTCACCCCGCCATCGTATTGCCCGATTGGGACGAGTCACACACCGTAGACGGCTATTTGCAGCTTGAGGGCAACCCAACCCATGTGCTGCGCGCCGGCGAGCAAGGTTGCCTTGAACCTGACACTTACAGTGTGCCGGCTGACGCCGATGGCTTGATACCCATCTCGGTGGAGACATTCAGTCACGAGGCCCTTATCTTTGAAAATCATGAGGTGACAGCGGCCACCGTACTCGACCGCAACCGTCAGCCGGTGGCCCGTGTGGCTTGCGATGCCCCGGCGTGGCTCTTTTGGAGTCCGCAGGGTGTGCACACGCCCTTTGTGTGCTGCGAACCATGGTATGGCTTGTGCGACCACCAGGGTTTCAACGGTACTGTGAGCGAGCGCCCCTACATCAACTGCGTTCACGGCGGCCAAACTTGGCAGGGAGAATATAGCATATCAGCAATCTGACAGGCTGATATGCGCATTCGCGAGCATGGCAAGCAACACATTGACAACGCATTCGCGCATCAATTTAGTTTCTTTTTTGCCTTTTCGCTTTGCCCATCTCCCGTCATACACTAACTTTGCGGCAAAATCATCAAACAACACAACACATCACACAGAAATGTTTAAGAAACTCTTATTACTCGTGCTCTTTGTAGCACCTCTGAGCCTCTGCGCTCAAAAGTTTGCACACTTTGACTATGGCACCATCATGCAAGCCATGCCCGAGTTCAAAACAGCACAAGCAAGCATCGAGGCCCTCGGCAAGCAGTACCAGAGCGAAATTGAAGGTATGCAGAAGGAACTCCAAACAAAGGCCGAGAAGTATCAGAAGGAAGATACCGACGCTACTCCCGCCAACATAAAGGAGCGCCATCAGCAGGAACTGCAGGATATGTACCAGCGTTTGCAGCAGGCACAGCAGGACAACACTGAAAAGTTCCAGCAGGAGCAGCAAAAGAAAATGCAGCCCATCATGCAGAAGGTGATGAACGCTGTCAACACAGTGGCACAAGAGGGCGGCTACGTCTATATCATCGACAAAAACGCCTCGCAGCAGGCTGGCATCGTAATCAACGAGACACTTAGCACCGATGTCACTTCGGTAGTAATGAAGAAACTCGGCATCACGGCCTCTGCTGCAACAGCCGCACCCGCTGCTAAGAAATAATAAGGCCTATCACACAATAGCCTTACAACAAGATAATTCGCATAGAAGCATAATCGGCACGCAGACTTTATGCCTGTGTGCCGATGCTTTTTAAGGTGAAATCTATAAATAAACATAGTTTAAGCCCCTAATGCACATGATCACACTACGCAACATACACAAGTCGTTTGGCAAACTCGAGGTGCTCAAGGGCATCGACCTCGACATCGCCCCGCGCGAGGTGGTGAGCATTGTCGGCCCGAGCGGCGCAGGCAAAACCACCCTGCTGCAGATTATGGGCACACTTTACAAGCCCGATGAGGGCACGGTAAACATTGCCGGCTGCGATGTGCTCGCACTCTCGTCAAAAAAACTCTCGCGCTTCCGTGCCGAACACCTGGGCTTCGTGTTCCAGTTTCACCAGCTGCTGCCCGAGTTCAGCGCACTCGAAAATGTGATGATACCCGGCATGATAGCCGACAAACCGCGCTCCGAATGCCGCAAACGCGCACTCGAACTGCTCGACTACTTAGGACTGGCCGAGCGTGCACAACACAAACCCGCGCAACTCTCGGGCGGCGAAAAACAACGTGTGGCAGTGGCTCGCGCCCTGATGAACAACCCCGATGTCATACTGGCCGACGAGCCGTCGGGCAGCCTCGACACGCACAACAAGCAAGAGCTGCACCAGCTGTTCTTCAAACTGCGCGACGAACTGGGACAAACCTTTGTCATCGTCACACACGACGAGGAACTCGCCTCGCTCACCGACCGCACCATTCACTTGCTCGACGGACGCATCAACAGCCAACCAACTGACGCAACCCCCACAATCACCAACACCCCCAACACAGCCTTATGATAAAACTCGGCCAATACAACACCCTGCGCATTACACGCTTTACCGACCACGGCGCCTACCTCGACGGCGGCACAGTGGGCGAAATACTTATGCCCAAAACCTATGTGGAGCGCAGCATGCGTCCGGGCGACGAAGTAGAGGTGTTTGTTTACCTCGACCAAAGTGAGCGCCTCGTGGGCACACTCGAAACACCCCTGGCGCGTGTGGGCGATTTCGCATTCCTCAAGGTGGCATGGGTCAACGAGTATGGCGCCTTTCTCGACTGGGGCTTGATGAAGGACCTCTTCGTGCCCTTCCGCGAGCAAAAGATGCCCATGCAGCAAGGCCGCAGCTATTTGGTGCACGTGCACGTCGACCCCGAAACCCAACGCATTGTGGCTTCCGCCAAGGTGGAGCGCTACCTGCAGCCCGCAAGGCCCACCGACTACCACCGCGGACAGGAAGTGGAGGTCATAGTACAGCAAAAAACGCCCCTCGGCTTCAAGGTGGTGGCCGACAACCGCTGTGCGGGACTCATTTACGACAACCAGATATTCGAGGCCGAACCCCATGCTGGCGATGTGCTGTCGGCCACCGTGGTTAATGTGCGCCCCGACGGCAAGCTCGACCTCTCGCTGCAACGCATTGGCAAGGGACGCTTCCGCGATTTTGCCGACCAACTGCTGCACGAACTGCAACAGGCCGGCGGCCGACTGCCCTTTACCGACCGTTCGGCCCCCGAGGATATTCAGCAACGCTTCGGTGTGAGCAAGAAAACCTTCAAGCGCGCTGTGGGCACCCTGTATAAAAAACATGAAATAATATTGACTGACGATGCCATTATGGTTGCTAATAGGTAATGAGCGTGTCGCTATATTAAATAACCTTAATGGGGGGGTAAAAAGTTGCATAAAGACTTGCAACATAACGCATAGTGTGTTATCTTTGCACACGTAATGTAAAGACAACAGCGGCAGCCCCCATAGTGGGCAGGTCTGCATACTACGATAGTTTTTTCATCTCTATATAAGTTCTGTGAGGTAAATATGCGTTGTGAAACGCGTATTTACCATTTTTTTTTGTGCAAAAGGCCATCAATATCCCCCCCTTGTGCGTGGCCGCGTAGCCCGTAACCGCAAAAAATTAGTAACTTTGTACACCAAACGGACCGACTGCCCGTTAAAGCGGAACCCCTTACCACACAATCATACAACACGATGAGCGACGAAACAAAAGACATGGACAACGAATTGAACGATGCTGCCACTGTACCCCAACAGGGCGCACAGGGCGATGCAACAACCAACTGTGCCGATGCCACAACGGCCCACTCAGACTATCACCCCGGCGGGGTGAAGGACGACGAGGGCAAGTTGCAGCTTACCGGCATGTATCAAAACTGGTTTCTTGACTATGCCTCGTACGTCATACTTGAGCGTGCCGTGCCACACCTTGGCGACGGCCTCAAACCCGTGCAGCGCCGCATTCTGCACTCTATGAAACTGCTCGACGATGGCCGCTACAACAAGGTGGCCAACGTGGTGGGGCACACCATGCAGTTCCACCCGCACGGCGATGCCTCAATAGGCGACGCACTGGTGCAGCTCGGACAAAAGAACCTGCTCATCGACAGCCAGGGCAACTGGGGCAACATACTCACCGGCGACAGTGCCGCCGCACCGCGTTACATTGAGGCACGCCTGTCAAAGTTTGCACTCGACGTGCTCTTCAACCCCAAAACCACAGAGTGGAAAATGTCGTACGACGGTCGCAAAAAGGAGCCCGTGTCGCTCCCCGTCAAGTTTCCGCTGCTCCTGGCCCAAGGTGCCGAAGGCATTGCCGTAGGCTTGTCGGCCAAAATTCTGCCCCACAACTTTGGCGAGCTTTGCGAGGCCGCCATCAAATATCTGCACGGTGAGGAGTTCCACCTCTACCCCGACTTCCAGACGGGCGGCTCCATCGATGTGTCGCGCTACAACGACGGCATGCGTGGCGGAGCCGTCAAGGTGCGTGCCAAGATTGAAAAACTCGACAACAAAACCCTCGTCATTCGCGAGGTGCCCTACGGCAAGACTACAAGCACCCTTATCGACTCCATACTCAAAGCCAACGAAAAGGGTAAAATCAAAATACGCAAGGTGGAGGACAACACCGCCGCCGAGGCCGAAATACATGTACACCTCACCCCCGGCACCTCGAGCGACAAGGCCATCGATGCCCTGTACGCCTTTACCGATTGCGAAACGAGCATCAATCCCAACTGCTGCGTCATCGACGAAAAAAAACCAAAGTTCCTCAGCGTGAGCGATGTGCTGCGCCGCTCGGTGGACCACACGCGCTCGCTGCTCGAAAAGGAACTCATGATACGCCGCGGCGAACTGATGGAAAGCTTGCACTTTGCCTCGCTCGAACGCATATTTATCGAAGAGCGCATCTACAAAGACCGCGCCTTTGAGCAGGCCAAGGACATGGACGCCGCCGTCAGCCACATCGACAGCCGGCTCGAGCCCTACAAACCGCAGTTCTACCGCGAGGTGACGCGCGACGACATCTTGCGCCTGATGGAGATAAAGATGGGCCGCATACTGAAGTTTAACAAAGAAAAGGCCAACGAGCTCATTGCCCGCATGAAGGAGGAGGTGGCACGCATCGACCACGACCTGCAAAACATGGTGGAGGTGACTGCCAACTGGTTCCGACTCATACGCGACAAGTACGCCCACGAACACCCGCGCCGCACCGAAATACGCTCATTCGACAACATCGAGGCCACCAAGGTGATTGAGGCTACTGAAAAACTCTACATCGACCGCGAAAACGGCTTTATGGGCACCAGCCTTAAAAAGGACGAGTTTGTCGAGAACTGCTCACCCATCGACGATGTCATCATCTTCTACCGCGATGGCACCTACAAAGTGACGCGTGTGCAGGACAAAGTGTTCATAGGCGAAACCGAGCGCATGAAGGCCGAAAAGAAAAAGAAGGTGGAGGTGGTGCACATAGCCGTGTTTAAGAAAGGCGACAAGCGCACCATCTACAATGCCGTCTACCGCGATGGCGCCACCAATGCCTGCTACATCAAGCGCTTCAATGTGACAAGCGTCACCCACGACCGCGAGTACGACCTCACCACCGGCACCCCCGGCAGCAAGATCCTCTACTTTACGGCCAACCCCAATGGCGAGGCCGAAACCATCAAGGTGACCTTCAGGCCCAACCCCAAGCTCAAGCGCATCAGCATGGACCGCGACTTTGGCGAGATACTCGTCAAGGGGCGACAGAGCCGTGGCAACCTGCTCACACGTGTTGATGTGCACAAAATCACGCTCAAGGCCCACGGTGCCTCAACCCTTGGCGGCCGCAAGGTGTGGTTCGACCACGATGTGCAGCGCCTCAACTACGACGGCCGCGGACAGTACCTTGGCGAGTTCCACTCCGACGATTACGTGCTCGTCATTTTGCAGAGCGGCCAGTTCTACACCACCAACTTCGACCTCAACAATCACTATGAGCCTACGGGCATACTGCGTGTGGAGAAGTTTGACGAGCATAAGGTGTGGACAGCGGTGCTCTTCGATGCCGACCAGCAGAATTTCCCCTACGTCAAGCGTTTCACCTTAGAGCGCTGCACGCAGGCCCGTCCGCAGAGTTTCCTTGGCGACAATGCCAACTCGCGCTTTGTGCTGCTCACCGACCAGGTATATCCGCGTTTGCTCGTCACCTATGGCGGTGCCGATGCCTTCCGCGAGCCCATGGAGCTTGATGTGGAACCATTCATCGGTGTAAAGAGTTACAAAGCCAAGGGCAAGCGCATCACCACCTGCGCGGTTGATAAAATTGAGGAGCTCGAACCGTTGCGTTTCCCCGAACCGGCGGACGCTGAGGCTGATGCCGCCGCCGAGTCCGACGATGATGCCGACGACACCACCGCCACCAGCGACAGCCCGGACGACGCCACGCCCTCGCTTTTCGACGAATTGCCAGATTGACGCAACGCTATCACTAAACGCTACCTCTAATGGGGGCGACGCGTCTCGCGTCGGGAAAAATGCAATGTACATACATAAAATAAAGGCTTACAGACAGTGCTAATTACACTCCAGTCTGTGAGCCTTTACTATAATTCCCGACGCGAGACGCGTCGCCCCCATTAGTGGTAGCGTTTAGAGGTAGCGTTTAGAGATTGCGTTTAGAGGTGGCGTTTAGAGATTGCGTTTAGTGGTAGCATTTAGTGCTCTCTAAAAGCAAGCACGAAACGCAAGCACTAATGGGGGCGACGCGTCTCGCGTCGGGAATCAAGTTAAAGATTCACAGACAGAAGTGTAATTACTGCTGTCTGTGAGCCTTTATTTAGTGTATGAACATTGAAATTTTCCCGACGCGAGACGCGTCGCCCCCATTAGTGGTAGCGTTTAGTGTTAGCGTTTAGTGTTAGCGTTTAGTGCTTGCGTTTAGAGGTAGCGTTTGGTGCTTGCGTTTTGTGCTTGCGTCCGTTCGCATGTTTTCGTTTCACCAGACGCAAATCATTGTTACTACACGTTTGCCTGCACTTACCTACACGCCTGCCTGCCACCTCATTATACACGGCAGCACCTGTTAGCATGATTGGTCATACCACTTACACTTTTCGGCATTGGGGGAGCGATTTTTTGGTTAGAGCAACTGAAACGTCTACCTCCCGTTATCGTATAACCGCCCTCCCGTACCAGTTTTTTCTCCTTTCACCATCGAAACACACACCTTCCCATACACAATCCGCGTCCCCGTCCGCTGACTCGCCTTCCTCCTCCGAAAATCGAAAAAAATGTATCAAATGTCAGTCCATTGAAGCCAAAATCCCCGTTTGATTAACACTTATACCGAAAAATTTAGCACGTTAACATACTTTTACCCCCCCGTTTGGTATTTTGGGAAATGCACCATATATTTGCAGCGTTAATACAGACATCTATACTAACATATCTATAAAAATATTTTGTTAATGTAAAGTATTGTTTGTCAGTATCGTGTGTGCAACGCCCCTTGCGTTAGTGCACATATCTAACTTGATAGAGAATAAATCTTTAGTGGAAACAACACTTTTTACAAACCTAATAAAAACAACAAAAGCATGAAGAAAATTACTTTCTTGTTGTCGTTGCTTCTTGCATCTGCAGGGGTGACGGCAAGTGCGCAGGACGCTTTCAAGGCTTCAAGTGCGCCAAGTAATGGCAATTGGGCATCTGACAACCCAGTGGTATAAAATGACGCTTGGTGGAAATCATTTGTCAGCCTACAAAACTGACCATAACGGCAGCCTTTTAGACAATTCAGCAACAGCTGAGGGCGCTGGTGCCTATTGGTGTGTTGTTGGCGATGAAACCAACGGCTATAAGTTCTACAACCGTGCTGCAGGCCCTAACAAGGTGTTCGGTATTGTATGTACCTTAACTAATAATGATAATGATTTAACAAGAGCTTCCTTCTATACATCTGAAACAGTGTCAGCTTCAAGTGGAGTTGGTACTACTTTTGATTTGGGGCTTTATGCTGAAACTACCTCTAACGAATATCACGTAAAACTCCATGGGGCTGGCAACTACTATTGGAATAAGCGTGGCAATTATCTTGGCTATTGGAATTCATCTGCTGCGACAGACAAATCCGTTGCTGGTTCAAAAGTTAAGTTCTCAGCTGTAGAGCTTTCTGAGGTTGAGGCTGCTGATAATGCATTGGCTGCTGATTTCAAAACGGCTCTGTCTGAGAAAATTGCAGCTGCAAAGACTCTGCTTGATGATAATAAAGTTGGTTATTATTCGCAAGCTGCCATTAATAAGGCTCAAGCAGTACTTGATGCAGATGCTTCGACAGCAGTAGATTATTATAATGCCAAGATAGAGTTGAGACCAAATGCTCCCAAGGCAGGTGTGCTTTATCGCATCAAGTCGGCTAATTCAGCTTTTAAGACTACTAAGGTTATCTATCACGATGGTACTGCAACCAAGTGGGGCAACGAAGACGTAACAAATTCTTCACAATATTGGTTCATGGAACCTTATAGCGAAGGTAGCTCGTATTACAAATTGCAGGCCATAGACAGCAAACTCTATTTTAATAGCTCATCGCAATTATCTGCGACACCTGGCTATGTTGAGATAGCTTCAACACCTGGCTTAGTGAATATCCGCGTTTCGGGTGCATCAATGCTTCATGCAGCAGGCCATAATGGTGGTGAAGGAAACGAAGGCAATGTTATTGCATACGAGGAAAATGCACAGATCTTTGGTCAGGAAGGCGGTCCTTCATCATGGACTATCGTAGAGGCTACGCTTGACGAGGCTAAGCAGATGCGAGTTAGCGGTACTCCCGAAGTGTATGAGGGCGGCTTTTTAGTAGGTGGTTTTGACACTCAAAATGCATAGGCTTTCCATCAGGACATGGCTTCGTCAACAACAATGGAAGAGGTCTTGAATAAGATAAATAGCGAACTTCCTGTCGCAGGTCGTGCACTTGACGTGAACAAGTACTATCGTCTCGTTTGCGTATCACCAAAAACAGGTAACAAAGATGCTGATAATAATGCGTCTGATGCTACTTACACAACTTTGACAAGAGGCACTAACAATGTAGTGACTGCTCCGTTCTCAAAGGGTAATGTAGACCAAATCTGGAAGTTTGAGAAGACTGACGGTGGTTATTACTTGAAGAACATGAACGGCAATGGCTACTTGAATAATGTACGTCAAGGTAATGCGCGTGCAAGTTTGGTAAATACTCCTTCTGACAAGTTCGAAATAAAGGATGGTAGTGTCAGCACACAGAAAGCACTTCATGTAGTTGGCCAAATTGCTACTGCTTGTCTTTTCGCAGAAAATCACCCCAATGAACCTGCAAAGGGTGATCCTTATGCAGTATGTGGTTGGTTCCAAGGTTCAGATTATTCTAATGGTGCTTGGGCTTGGAAATTTGTTGAAGCTGATGATATCGAGGTAGCTCTCAATACAGTAGAAAGCAAGTCATACGCTACAGCTTATCTCCCCTTCGGCGTAAGCGCAGTAAGTGGTGCTAAGGCTTACACTGCTGCTGAACCTGCTAACGGTCAAACTGTAATGACCGAGACTGCAAACTTTGCCAAGGAAACTGGTGTACTCCTCGTTAGCGATGAGGCTGCTGATAAGGCCGTTTTGACTATTGGCGATGTTGAAGGTGCTACTAATACAAGCGCTCTGAAGGGTACTTTGCTCGCTAAGGATATCACGGACGCACAAACTAAGTACTTGGTATTCGGTAAGAACAAGGCCAATGAAACAGAGGTTGGTTTCTTCGAACCTTCAACTACTGTTACATCAATCCCTGCCAACCGCGCATTCTTTACTGATGCCGAGGTTCCAGCTATCGCTTTGAACTTTGGCAATGTAACAGCAGTAAACAATGTAGTTGCTGGTAATGCCAACGTCAATGCACCCATCTTCGACCTTACTGGCCGTCGTGTAGTGAAGGCTGTTAAGGGTGGCTTGTACATTCAGAATGGCAAGAAGTATATCGTAAAGTAATTAACTGAAACACATTAAACGTTTGTAACAATGAAGAAACAGTATATAGCTCCCGCAAGCACTTCAATCTGCTATCTTGAAGCATTGCAGCCTCTCTGCGGTTCAACCGAAGCTACACACGCAAAGAAGACCGATGCTGTGTGGTCAAACGAAAAGGGTTGGAACAGTGAGGACTGGTCTGCCGAAGAGGATTGACAAACAGTGATATAAGCGGATTATACACAAGTTTTCCGCTTGCCCCACTTGCGGGGGAGTAGGTAGCCCCCGCGAGTTTAAGTTAATGTAATTTTTTTTATTTGGAGAGCCGTTCGAAGTGATTCGCGCGGCTCTTTTTGATTGGTGCTTAGTGTGACAGGAGGTGCATGGCCAAGTGTCAGCTCAAGCTGTTCAAACAGATTCAAGTGCTTGCCCAAGCACCAACCCAAGCACCGACCCAAGCACTAATGGGGGCGAGGCGTCCCGCCTCGGGATGTCTGCTTGTGCAGCAGTTTTATTTATCGAAGCGGGACGCGTCGCCCATTTAGAGATTGGGAG
>ERZ1026903.314-NODE-314-length-24094-cov-67.979284_pt1 | contig 24094 bp, 17 predicted proteins | sample MGYA00380180_ERZ1026903 | MGnify/ENA primary metagenome ERZ1026903 (study PRJEB33269, sample SAMEA4719816) | human gut metagenome | biome: human-associated habitat; feature: organic feature; material: feces | place: Cameroon | collected 2013-10 ... | reverse complement strand
GCAGGGCACGGGAAACAGAGTATTTGTTAATCTTGCCGAGATAGACCAGTTGAAGTCAGTATTAGATAAGGTAGAGTTGCAGAGCATCAGCTTTGATGAAACCCATGTTATTGTTAAGGCTGTCCTGAAATACTAACAGAGTAATCTGGAATACTAACGGAGCGCTCTGAAGTGCTAATAGCTCGATTCTACTTCACACTACACGGACACTACACTCAATTTATGAAGTAGATTACCTGCGGATTTTTTCTAGGAATGGCACAATATTGCCCTAGGTAGGGCAATAAAATGCCGTCCCTAAGCATAAAACGCTACGTGGTGAGCCGTCTAGCTTTTCCTTCTTTATGAAAGAAATTACGCTAAAATTTGCCGAATAGCTTAAAATGAGCTATTTATGAACTTATCGCCACAATAGAGGTAATGATTTGGCAACGGTTCTAATTTCTGCAATATCCATATAAAACAAGACCCGATAGCTTGACGAATCAGAGGCTACCGGGAATCAACGCTACAAAGATAGTGTTTTTTCTTGTTTCAACCAAGTAAAAGGACAAATATTTATGGAATATTTAGATTTTGAGCGGATTTTGTCTGCCAAACGAATGCTGAGATATAAAGACGCAGCGAATGGTGATACTCGCAAGGCTATGGCTTTGTATCGTTACAACTTACGATTGTCGCAGGAGATGTTTACCATCGTGAGTTGTTTCGAGGTGGCATTGCGTAATGCGATAGATGGTCTTTTAGTACAAACTTTGGGAAACGACTGGTTGAGAGATTCCGTTCAAGACAATGGGATATTCTCCAATGGACGCATGAACGAGACAAGGAAAATCATAGACAAGGCATATAGCAGGTTAAGCCGACAAGGGGCTTAAGAAGCAGAGATTGATACAAGTTACATCATCAACGAATATCAAAAGATACAAACGTTGTTCTCTTGGATGGGCATTGATTCGCATTCCATGCTGTATGGGCTTGACCATGTACAGAGCGTTTGTGCCAAGATTAACAATTTAAAAAGATAGTAAACATGAATATTCCAAATGTGATATTATCCTGATGCCAATTTAGTGTTGGGTTAGTTTTGGTCTTATTTGAAATTTGAATCTCAAGTAAGCCTTACGTAAACTTTAAAAGAGGTACACGTAAACATTATCTAAGCCTCAAACCAATTTGGAATGAAGCTTACTTCATTGGCAAATGAAGCCTATTTCAATGGCAATTGAAACTACTTTCAAAGGCAAACGAAGCTACTTTCAAAAGCCAATGAAGCTAGCTTCAATCTCAAACGGAGCCAGTTTTAATCTCAAAAGAAGCCTTTTTGTTTTACTATATAAGCAAAATCGTGAGGGATGCCCCCAAAATCGTGAGGGATGCGTGATGGATAAATCCCCTTTTTGAGGCATCTGTCACGCATGTTATTTCTTTAGAAATCAACATCTTATCCGCTTATTTTTGTAAAATCGTGATGGGTGATAGATGCTTTGCAAAAAATAAACACGTATGCTCGTGCATTCCCAAAGAACTTGCAGCATCGTCATTGTCATCAACTCCGAGTTCCTTGCTGCGTTCTTTGCTATCGGCAAGTTCTTAGTGTAAGGTAATCTCCTTTGTGAAAGAAAAGTTAAAAACGAAAAGTTTTTAGTGGAAAGTTGCTTTAAGTCAAAAATAATTGCTATATTTGCAGTTACTTTTATTGATAGATAAAAACCATGATCGCATTGTCTAATGTGACACCCGGAAGAGGTCATTTTGTACCTCTCAGTGCAGGCTTTACCTCCTGCATCCTCCCCGAAGAGACAGGAAAGGGGTGTCGGTAAGAAATGCGCCTATATTTAAAGGCTATGAATATATATGTAGAAATAATATAGTGTTTAACTCACCTAGATTTAATTAATATGGAATTTTTTAAAATTACTTATATACCGGGAGTAATAGCACTATTTACTAGTATTTGTGGCGTTTTGTATTTCTTTCTTTTCTCATATTTAGGGTTAAAAAGTAAGAGAGCAAGACGTGAAGAAGAAAAAATGTCATTCGATTTAGTTGTTGGAAATTTATCTTCTGAAGATAATACTACAAGATTGGCATCTGCTATTATGTTAAGGAGGTTTCTTCATGGGAAAGTACTGAAATCAAATAGATATTTGTTCCAAGAGAGTGTTAATGTCATTTCGTCAATGTTGAAAGTTCTTCCAACAGGTATATTCCAAAAAACGTTAGCAGACGGTTTGCCCTATGCTATAGATTTATCTGATATGGATTTGCAGAAGACAAATTTACAGGATGTATATTTGGGTAGGAAGGATAACAGAAAAATCAAAATTGATTCAACTGATTTCTATTTGTCAGATTTGTCTTATGCTCTTTTAGAGAATCTTACTGGCCATGCTATTTTCTATAGGGCTATATTATTTTGTACACAAATCAAGAATTCAGACTTGTCTGGTAGTTCTTTCAGGGAAGCTGATATGACAAGGGTAAATTTCAAAAATGTTTTGTTGAAGGGAGCTGATTTTTCAGGAGCTTTGCGTGTTCCTGAGAAAATCAAAGCAAAATTAGTAGATGGAATATACATAGATGATGATAGAGTAACTATAGGTTATGATTTAAAATCAAGTAAGAATATCTTTTTTTCAATGCCGAGTATTATGGAAAAAAGTGAGGAACTTCTTACAAAAGATTTTAAGCTATTCTTAGAAGAGCAGGGATATAATGTTCATTATTACATAAAGGATAATTATCCATGTTATGGTCAATTAAACAGAATTCGTGAGAAAATTATGAATTCGGTAGGTGTAGTTGCCTTTGGATTTAAACAAATAAAGATAAAAGATGCTCTATTTCGACCCAATACGAAAGAAGAACAAGTTTTATCAGACAAATGGATATCAACACCTTGGAATGACATAGAAGTAGGAATGGCACTAATGGTAGGAATGCCAGTGTTGATTATCAAGAATCCTTCTATTGATTTTGGTATTTTTGATGAAAAATTGAGCGAATGTTTTGTAGCAAGTATCTCAACTACTGATGATAATAGAAAACTCTCATTAAACAAAGATGTATTAAGATGGCTTTCAAAACTATCAGTTTAGGGAAAATGTTAAGAATGTTTGTTTGTATCCAAATAAAAATAGAAAGTGTGTCGAAGTCCAATGTAAGCAGCTAAAAATAATGTGCTGATCTAATGCATAAAAAAGACGTTTATCCGAAGTGATATAAAATATTACAGGTAGGTTTTCCACGATTCTTTTTTGTGTTGCCTAAAAATAATAATTATAGTTGACGTTTTGGAAAACCACGTCAAAGAATAAATAAATTATGTAATGAAACACGTATTATTACGTTATTCTGTTTTATTATTTTCTCTGTTAATTATATCCTGTACTAAGGATATTGTTGATACAACTGGAAATCTTATAGGAGTTATTAGTGATTCTCGTTCTGGAGCTTTTCTATCAGGAGTATCTGTAGCTTTGTCGCCAACAGGGAAGACAATAACTACAGGTATTGATGGAAAATATGAATTTAGAGATGTTGAATCGCAAGAGTATTCTATATCTGTAAGTAAGTCTGGTTATAAATCAGATAAAAAGACTGCCTTTGTGCAAGCAGGGAATGATACCAACCTCGATTTTCAGTTAACACCCTCTACAGGCAATTTAGTACTTTCACAAAACTCCATTGATTTTGGTAATGAGATAACAACATTAACATTTGATATTTCAAACAATGGTAATGCTGCGCTTATATGGAAGTTGAGTGAGGATGCCTCATGGATGTCATGCAACCCAACTTCAGAAACCACACAAGTAGGTGAGAAATCATCTGTTATAGTCAATGTAGATAGAAAAGGACTCGAAAGAGGTAACTATTCGCAGACAATAGCAGTATCATCGAACGGAGGAAGTGGTATTATTGATGTCAACATGTCTGTTCAAGGATTGATGATAAGTATATCTCCAGAGGAACTTGATTTTGGATCTACTACCACATCAATGGAATTGAATATTACAAATAATGGTAGCGGCAGTATCTCTTATACACTTACTCCTTCCAACAACTGGATAAAACTTTCTCGTTCAACTGGAACGTTTACCAAAACAGAGAACATAACAGTAAGTGTCGACAGAACGTCCTTGTCAAATGGCGATCATTCCGGAAACTTAACGCTAACAATAGGAGAAGATAAAGTTAACATTCCTGTACGAATGAATATCCCTTCTAGAGAAAAGCCAACAGTTGCATTACAAATTGTTGATAATGTAACCTATAGTAGTGCCAGATTTAAGGGAGCTATCGCCAATATTGGTAGTTCAAAGGTAAGCAGACACGGTTTTTGTTGGTCTACATCTGAAGAACCAACTGTGTCAAGTAAGGGCATCTGTAATCTTGGAGATAGCGAGAAAGCTAAGGACTTTACTTATAGTGCCAATTCTCTTCAGCCAAGCACATATTACTATGTAAGGGCATACGCAGAGAATACAGAAGGTATAAGTTATAGCAATCAGATAAAGTTTCAGACAAAGGGAACTCCACAGCTGCCAACTGTAGAAACAGGAACAACAAATAATATTCAAGCCACACAAGCAGACGTTGTGGGTAATATCACGAATTTAGGCAACGTCAGTACTATCACCCAATATGGTCATGTATGGAGTACTCATAACACTCCTACAACAAACGACAACAAAACAAGCCTTGGAACAACTACCACGATAGGCTCATACCATTCAACTATGACTGGATTAACTTCCAATACCACTTATTATGTGCGAGCATATGCAACCAATAGTGTCGGAACCGCATATGGCAACGTGATAAAATTCAAAACAGGCTCAACAGTTAGTGTATCAGTCGATGATTATGGAAATGAAAACAATTGGAATAAATAATATGATACAAAAAATAAAATCAATCTTTCTATTTTTGGTCCTTTTATCATTCTATTCATGTAGCAATGATGAAAATCCTATTACCAATGCTTTTGATAAAGATAAGCAAACGATTAACTATTGTAGAGCCTTTGTGAACATACAGTCAGAAAAGTATAGTGACGAAAGCTCAACGCGTGCTATTTCAGAAGATTGGAATGACGGGGAAACTATTTACATCTCACTGAATGGTAATGATATAAAAAGCGAAGGAAAGGTAGTTTACAGTAAAAACGATAACAGTTGGACTCTTTATTATGAAGGCATTCTCCCCAATGGCGAGTATTCTGGTACAGCTTATTATATTAGAGGGACAACTAAATCCAACAACAATATTATATCATTCGATGCAGAAACTCCTGTTTATATAGACACAAAAATTTCCTGCCAACGAAAATCGGAAATCGTATGGATTTCTGTTGTGTTGCATCCTCAGACTGGGCGTATTCGTTTTCAAGGAACGGCTAACAAAAGCATAAAGATTTCGGGTGTATGGAATTACATTTCCTTTGATATCCCGAACAAAAAACTTTCAAAATCCCAATCGCCTATAGAGTTGTCCATTAATGCAGACGGGTATACACCATATTGTTATTGTTCGTTTCCACAAGATTCAAGAACTATGTCTGTTGCATACGACAACTATCTGTTCACAACAGTATGCGAACATCCTATTCTGGATGCAGCCCAAGCTGGATATATGGACCTTCCGACTGAAGAACATCATAATGGATGGGACATGTCAATAGTTTCACTACCTTCCGTTTCTGATGTATATATTAGCAACATTGGCATACATCAAGCTACATTTTCTTCGTCTATCATCAATAACGGCAACGCTACTATAAGCGACTGTGGCTTTTGTTATTCTGCAACCGCAAACCCTACAATAGATGACGTACGCATCAGTTATGGCACACCAACTGGTAGTGATTTCGCCAAGAGCATTATTGGCTTTACAGACAACACAACCTATCACGTACGAGCTTATGCTATCAACGAATTAGGAGTTGCATACAGCCAGGACAAGGAGTTTACTACAATTGCCGTAACACTTCCTGAGCTTTCTTCCGTCTCGGTTAATACGGAAGAAGGTAAAGGCAATGCTGATTTTTCTGCAGTCATTACATCTGACGGTCATAGCAATATCACGGAATGTGGATTTGTCTATTCTACCAATGAGATGCCAACATTAGCCAACAATAAGGTTCTGAGTAATTCAAAACCGAATTTATTTTATTCCGTTAATAATTTAACGGTTGGTAAAAGATATTACGTGCGAGCATTTGCTAGTAATGAGAAGGGAACTGCTTATGGTCAACAAGTTTCCTTTATCGCAGGAGGTGGAAAGCCTGGCGATGATGATATTAACAGACCGATTATATAAGAAAACAATAACATAAAAACAAAAAACAATGAAGAAATTAATTTTACTCCTTATTACATTTTTTGCTATCAGTATTAATATAAATGCAGATTCAAGGGCTAAGTGTCTTTTACATCATCAAGGAACCGTAAAGGTGTTTGATGGAGAGAAAATTGATGCTGCCATAAAAGCTTCTGCAGATGGCGACACAATATTTCTCAGCGAAGGAACCTTTCCTGGTTTCACTATTAACAAGAAAATAACCATTCGAGGTGCAGGACAAGAGTCAAGAATTAATAGTGAGATAAAGATAAATCTGAACAATAACCCAACATTGACTCAAACATTATTGGAATGGCTTAATATGGACACCAATTCTATCACAGTTGAATCATCTATGAAGAAGCTAAAAATCAAGCAATGTAGATTCGAAAGATTGGCAACAGCTGTCAATAATATAGAAGATGTACTTGTTGATAGATGCTTTATTTCTGATTGTATTAGTGGTTTTAAGAGTGCGACCATAGTTAACTCAAAAATTTATCATATTCTTACTGGAAATGATGGACATGAATATTTAAATTGTAATATTTATTGGCCACATGACGATGAAATGAGCGGGAAATACACAAATTGTATATTATACTCTTTTAGTGGCGGATCATGTTCAAATACCGTTTTCGACAAATGCTTATTCGGAAGTAATATATCCGTTGCAAGCACATCTTCTGTAAAAGATTGTTGGGTTAATACTAATTTCAAAATAGATTATGAAACATTAAATTGCTCTTTTGGAAAATATGATTTAGAGGACAAAGGTTATATAGGAACAGATGGCACTGTTGTCGGCATTGAAGGAGGTTCTGCGCCATTTACCTTAGAACCTTCCGTGCCTAAAGTAACCAACAGTACAGTGGCTTATGATGCAGCAAACAAATTGCTGAAAGTAAACTTGACGGTAACTACCAATAAAGAATAGTTGACATATCTATATGTTATGATTAAAAAACTAATACTTTTCATTCTTACTTTCATCTGCGCATATCCTGCCGTTTGTCAAAACGACATCAAGTGTGAATACTGGATTGACGATGACTATGCATACAGAGAAACAAAGAATGGGCTATCAGAAGAGCAGGATTTTACTATAGACCTTAGTAAATATCCACAAGGAATGCATGCATTCTATTATCGCAATATAAGTACTGACGGAAAATATGGCACCATCTACAGAAGTATGTTTTATATTCCAGAGTATGACAACACTAAACAAGCAACTCAATGTGAATATTGGATAGACGATAATTATGCAGAACGTGTGAAATGTCCAATAATGTCCGAAGAGCAGGATTTCACTATAGATCTTAGTAAATATACACAAGGAATACATACATTCTATTATCGTACTATAAATACTGACGGGAAATATGGCACTATCAACAGACGCATGTTTTATATACCAGAGGCAGAAACTCAGGAACAAGCAACACGGTGTGAATATTGGATAGATGATGATTACGATTCACGCATCACATGTCCCATTTTAGATGAAGAACAAGAATACACTCTGGATGTTGCTGCCTGTAAACAAGGCATCCACATGTTCAATTATCGTACTATCGGTGTTAATGGGACTTATGGCATTCTAAACAGACACATTTTCTATGTTTCCGACGGTTTCGCTTCAGAAGAATCCAACATTGTTGGCTACCGTTATGGGTTCAACGGCGTTTTCAAATACGTAAAGCTTCCTGAAACAAAAGAATATGAGATGAAAGACGCAACGTTCCAATTGCCAAATATTACAGATATTGCAACCATTGGTTCTAATTGCAATTTCACTTTTAATGCTTCAACTGATGAAGTGAAGATGCAAAGAAGTACAGATGTTACATTCTCTCTACAATTTGAAAGCAGCGAGTCAGAATGGAGTGCTTCCGAAATATACAACTATCAAGAGGAGGATGAGATAACGCATACCGCTCAGAATGTAGCACTCCAAAAGTCAATTGAACTAACAAAAGTTCAAAGGGGCGACTTTGCAATACTCAAACTTGTCGCGCCAAAAGCTGGAACATATTACCTACGGGCCAACCAGTGTTGTTCAATAGATATCTACACAGCTACAGGCACTAAGAGAAGTTCACTTAAAGAACAACAGTTGATTAATACTGCATCTGTTAGTTTAGGTGAAGGAACATATTATGCCATAGTATACAATATGGTGACCGATGCTGACAACACAGAGAATAGTATAAAAATTCGATATATGCAGACAAATAATATTGTTCCTGTTCCTGAAATAAGCTTTGCTGACGGTTTGGTTACAATTAAGGAGCTACAAGAAGAGGCTACAATATACTATACAACAGATGGTTCAGAGCCAAGCATCAATAGTAATATATATTCAGCTCCATTCAGTATGCTACAGAATGGCACTGTGAAAGCTTATGCTATCTGCGAAGGTTATACGGATTCAGATGTAGCGACATATAAAATCAACTCTTATAAGACAGTCGATCCTGATATTGTATTCACTAATCTTAAAGTGTATATAACTTGTAAAACAGCTGAATCACAAGTTTATTATACAACAGATGGATCAAGTCCGTTGACAAATGGCATTCTCTACTCGGCTCCAATTTCTGTGACAGGCAATTGTATTGTCAAGGCTGTAGCAAAGCGTAATGGTTACAATGATTCGGAAGTAATAGAATATAAGGTTGATGTATCTTCTGTAAAGTGTATCACACCAGTACTGACAATCGACGGAAACCTTCTGACAATGACTACCCTAACCGAGGGAGCAACCATCTACTATACTACTAATGGTAGTACTCCGACAGTCAAAAGCGAACGCTATATATCTCCAATCGTTCTTAATAGAAATGCCACTTATAAGGCGATTGCTGTTAAGAGTGGTGAGATACAATCGGATATGGCAGAAGTGGTTGTGGATTGGTTCCAGGCAGAACTACCTGAAATGTCGTTTACAGATGGTAAACTGACGATAACATGCAGTACACCAAATGCTATTATATATTATACAATAGGCGGTGAAATACCTACAGTAAGCTCAACACGCTATACGCAACCTATCGTCTTGACAGACAACCGTGCTGTTAAAGCATTTGCCATTGCTGATGGTTTCAATCCTTCTGATATAGTAACATATACACCAAATATGTTTACATGCGCATCACCAGAGATTTCTTTTGATGGACATGCAGTTACTCTATCGTGCAAAACAGCAGGTGCGAAAATATTCTACACTATCGACGGAACAAATCCTACAGAACAGAGTACTATGTATGTAGGTACAACTGTTCTTGAAGGATTATGTACGGTTAAGGCTATTGCCATGATGGATGATATGAACAGCAGTAGTGTTGTGACATACACATTGCCTTGTTACTATAATAATGGCGATGTATATATGCATACTGCAGGAACTTTGGAGTGCGCATTTGAATGGTGCGGATTACCGAAATCCAACAAAATGACAGTGAAGGGACCTATGAACGATGCTGACTTTGCAACGATTCGTAAACTCTCTTCTCTTGAATATCTCGATCTGAGCGCAGTCACATTATCTTCTATTGCCGATGAGGCTCTTGCAAACATGAACCTTATTTATGTTAGTATGCCATCTTCAAAGTTTACTTGTGGAAGTAAGATTTTGAAAGGTTGCAAGAGAATAGCTGCAATTGATTGGAATTCATTAAGCCAAGTTCCAGATAACATCCTTGATGGTATGAATTTGCCCAATATGCTTATGTATGTTCGCAATGCAAGTTCTGTAAGTACAAAATTCAGCAACGTCATCATAGGCTCTATTGCTGAGAAGATTGAGTTGTCGGATGCGGAAGGCAGTAACTTCTATTGTCCACGAGAGTTTACAGCGCGTAACATTAGCTATAAACACACATACTCTCAGAAGACAATAAAGGGTGTCTGCACAGGTTGGGAGAGCATTGCATTGCCTTTCTCTCCAACAAATATCAGGCATTCTGTTAATGGAGCAATGGCACCATTTGCTGCAAAAGATTCATACAAGAAGCCATTCTGGCTGTGTACTCTTACAGAATATGGCTTTGAAAGTGCAACCAAGATAGAAGCCAACACCCCATATATTATTGCCATGCCTAATAGCGACATCTATTCAGATGAGTACATCTTAGCTGGTGAGGTTACTTTCAGTGGAAATAATGTAAATGTTCAATCATCGACAACGTTGAATTATGGTTCCAAGGGTAACATTATATTTACTCCGAACTTCATCAATAAAGCAAAAAATACATGTATGACACTGAATGTTGGTGAGGAATATACTGGTCATTTGCAAGGAAGTTTGTTCGTTCATGATTATAGAGATGCTAAGCCATTTGAAGCTTACATTTCTGTGCCAGATATGATGTATGCCTCAAAAGTATTCTTCATAGATGATGTAATTACTGGCATCGAGGATATTGAATCAAATAGTAACTTGCAGATTGATCTAGTTGGTAATACAATTGTGATTAATGGTTTATCACTATCAGGAATAGTTGAACTATATAATATATCTGGTCAAAAACTTGCATCAGTAAAGGGTAATGGCAATAAAGCAATGATAGATTGTTCAAGTTATAAAAATCAGATAATAGTAATTAGAGTAATAAATAATAAAAAAGAGATCAAGACATTAAAGTTTAATTTATAATTATTTGACAATTATGAAAAGAAAAGTTTTAGCATCTGTGCTTTTTCTTATGGCATTAGTATTTGCTTCTTGTGCATCAAAGAAGCAAGTCGTAGTTTCAGAATCTAAGAGTTCTTCTCCTTTCGGAGAGGTTTATTCAATGCCATGTGGTGAATTCCGTGATACACCAGAAAAATTTGCAGCAGTTGGCATCTACCGTGGTTCTTCTTATCAGAAGGGTGAATGTCATTTAAATGCCATTGCAAATGCTCAAGCAGTTATCAGAGAAAAGTATCATCATTCCTACAAAGGTATGATCAGTAATTATAATTCTACCATAGGCAACAATCGAGGCAACGATATTGCTACAAAATTGGAAAGAGCTGGCGATGTAGTTCTTGATGCAGTCTTGAATGATGCATACGAAGTTTGTTCAAAGTTCTCAAAAGTGTTTGATGATGGTATGATAGAGTGCTATGTTGCTATCGAGATTCAGAAAGGCGAATTAGCAGAGAAGGTTGCTAAAAAAGTCTCTGATGTCCTGACTGAAGAAGAGAAGGAAAAAATTAATTTCAATGAATACAACTATCGTAAGCAGATGGAAGAAAGAATGAAGAATTATAAAGAAGATAACAAGTAACATGAAATATTTAATTTTAATCATTGCTATGGTTTTAGCTCCATTATATTCAATGGGGCAAAACTATAGTTACAGTGCAGAAAAGCCATTTTGGGTAAAAGGATATTTTAAAGAAGTTGCCAATTCTTACATTGAGGTTGTCTCTGCTTTTGATTATGACTTAAAAGGGGCTAAAGATAAAGCTGCAAAAGAAATACTACGTCGTAGAAGTCTTGCTACTGGCGCAGAAGTCAATGTGAAACTTGATGGCTCTAATGTACAAGTTGCTTCTGAACATAACTTGATAGTTAAGGCAAGAATCGTAGATGAATACATTGATCATATGCCAGATGGATATACTGTATATCTTCTCGTTCAGACCGCCAAGAATCCTACTTTTACATACGAACCTGTTATTTTGTCTGATGAGTACAAGTTTTCAGGAAGAGTATTTGTTCCTGGTATGGCGCAATTGTATAAGGGATCTAAGACAAAAGGAACTTGTATTATAGCTGCAGAGGCATTATCCGTTGCAAGTATAATTGTTTGCGAAAATCAACGTGCTTCATATAATAAGAAAGCCATTGAAAATTCTAAGTATGCCAAAGAATATAGCAGTAAAGCATCCAATTGGGAAACTGGTAGGAACATTTCTATAGGAGTGGCAGCAGGAATTTGGGCTTATAATATTATTGATGGCATAATAGCGAAGGGAAAAAAGCGAATACTCGTGGGACACTCTAGAGAAGATGGACTTTCTGTAAGTCCATACATAACAAATAACGCTTCAGGAATATCTATGGCATACCATTTTTAGGAAATGAAAAAAAAAGACTTACTGATACTTACTGGATTTCTTGTTATGATTCCAACTTTTTCTGTATTGGCTCAAGAAAACAGAACATTTGAAGAGTTTAACAGAAAAAGACAAGAGCGTTTTGATTCCTTTAGAGAACAACGCCGAAAAGAATTTGAGGAATTTAGGCGTAAACGTAACGAGAAATTTGCAGAATATATAAGGGGAAAATGGGAAGCTTTTGTTCCCAAACCTGTAACCCCAAAACCGAAGGATGAAAAAGAACCTCCTGTTGTTGTTCCAAAAGAGGAACCTGCTCCTGTTAATCCTAATCCCAAACCAATTCCATTTGTGGAAGTAGCTCCTGTTCCTGAGGTAGAACCACAACCAGAGCCAATTGATCCAATTGAAGAGATTCCTGTCGCACCAGTGCATCCGATAGTAACCTTTACGTTCTTTGGCACAAATGATAAGGTAAGATTTGATAAGAAGAATAATATTCATTTGTCGTTATTAAACGAGAATGCTCTTGCTGATGCTTGGTTGCAAATGTCAGAAGAGTCATATACAAATCTTGTCCATGATTGTCTTGAACTGCGTAAGAAGTATAATCTATGTGATTGGGCTTATCTTATGATGCTTCAGAATGTAGCCGAATCTGTTTTTGGAAAATGGAACAATGAAGCTGTTTTGCTTATGGCTTATATATATAGCCAATCTGGTTATCAGATGCGTTTGGCTATTGATGGGCAGAATTTGCATTTGTTGGTGGCTTCGAAGCACCATATATTTGGACAACCATATTTTAGGGTTGATGAAACATGCTTCTATCCTTTTCTTCCAAAGGGAGAACGTATAAACAATAGTGTACATATTTGTACTGCTTCATTCCCACAAGAAAAGGCTATGTCTTTATTGATTCCAACTACGCAGAATTTTGCCATAAGCTATAAAGGTCAAAGAACTATCACATCAGAACGATATCCTAATGTTGCAGCTACTGTAAGAATCAATCAAAATCTTATGTCGTTCTATAGTACTTATCCGACATCCATGCTGGACGATAACATTATGACAAGGTGGGCAATGTATGCTAATGCTCCGATGGCGCAGGATGTTGCTAAACAATTGTATCCACAATTAAAGGCACTAATCAGTGGTAAGACTCAGTTAGATGCAGTCAATATATTATTAAATTGGGTACAAACAGGTTTTGTGTATGAGTATGATGATAAGGTGTGGGGAGGTGATCGTGCTTTCTTTGCGGAAGAGTCTCTTTACTATCCTTATTGTGATTGCGAGGATCGTTCTATCCTCTTTACTCGTCTTGTACGTGATCTCCTTGGCTTAAAATGTATTTTAATTTTTTATCCTGGTCATCTTGCAGCTGCAGTTTGCTTCACTGATTCAGTAGATGGAGATTATATACAATTGAACGGAAGGAAATACATTGTTTCTGATCCTACTTATATTGGAGCTCCTGTAGGACTTACCATGCCAAATATGGATAATCAATTAGCTAAAGTAATACTATTACAATAATAATGTCCTTTGTAAAAGAAAAGTTAAAAACAAAAAGTTTTTGGAGGAAAGTTGCTTTAAATCAAAAATAATTGCTATATTTGCAGTTGATTTTATTGATAGATAAAAACCATGATCGCATTGTCTAATGTGACACCCAGCAGAGGTCATTTTGTACCTCTCAGTGCAGGTCTAATCTCCTGCATTCTCCCCGAAGAGACAAGAAAGGGGTGTCGGTAAGAAATGCACCTATAAAAAGATAGTTTTTTTCGATTGCTTGTAACGAAACAAACATTTTTCTCTACAGACAATGATAGTAAAAAAGATATTTACTCAAGATTTGCAAATAGCCAAGTCATTGATAAATAAGGATGAAATGGTTACACGCAGATACTTCTATCAGCAATGTTATCCTCTATTTAAGTCCATCTATGACAATTACTATACCGGATGTGCAAATTGCAAGGAGTTTATAGATGAAATATACATTGTCGTTCTAGCTCCAAGTAAGAGTACAGGAAGATGCCAGATGGAAAATTTCAGAGGGGAGAGTACATTGACCAGTTGGTTGAAAACCGCCTGTTTGTTTTATTGCTATAAGCAGTTTGAACAGAAGGAACGTATGCCTAAGCATGAACAGATTGCTCATGTAAATATGAAAGATAATGAGGATGACGGTGATAGAGCAGATTCCGTTTACGGCTCTATAGAGATAGATTTTTCTAATCTCAACCGTCAAGATGCTCTGACCATTATCAAGCAGATGCCCAACAAGCGATACAGCGAGTTGATACGTCTGCGTTATTTGGAACTGATGACCAATGAGGAAACTGCAAGTAAATTAGGTATGTCAATGGAGAACTATTATAATAAGCATAAACTCGCCAAACAACAGTACGAGCGAATCTTCAGAAAGGAGGTAGGTCATGAATAAAGATTTTATGCCACCTGTAAGTATTGAAGAGTTTGCTGCGTATTTGGATGGTAATTTGAGTCAAGATGACATGAGGATCTTTGAAGAGTTGAGTAATAAAGATTCAACTCTAAAAAGTATGTTAAACATATCTGATACGATTGATCATGATATGCAAAACTACGTAAATGATGATTTTTTATATGAATCGGACATGTCTATGTTGAATGAAATTGATTTTGAATTACCTAAGTTTGATAAAGCTCACGAGGATTCCTGCTATGGCGATATGCATCACATAAATGATGGTGGCAGCGAATTAATTATTAATTCTGAATCTGATAATGCTCATTCTAGTTGGGAAAAAACATTGTTTACAGACAGGGAAGTTCCTAATGATATAGAAAGGAATGATTGTTATGAGAACAGTATTGGTCATGAAGAATATTTGAATAGTTCAATAGATAAAGTTGGGTACGAAGATGATGCAAATTTATCTAATTTTGATTTTCTATCTCCAGATAGTTAGTAGATTTAATTTTGCGAACAGCTCATTACTAATAGTATAATTTTAGGAATAATAATATGATGGATTTCGAATTTAATGATTTGAATTGTTTTGAATTTGATGAAAGGTTAGATTCAAACGGAGACGGAATAGTCGATACCTACGCTGGTGGCTTAGATACCACAGGGGACGGATATACAGATTCTACTATTGTTGCGTATGATACAAACAGTAGTGGTATGGTAGATACTGTTATCGTTTATCATGACTCTACTGGTGATGGTAATGTAGATACGGTTGTTAAAATGCATGATTATAATCAGGATGGTATATTAGACAGCATAAATACTCACTCAGACATGAATGGTGATGGACAATATGAATATTTGTCCAAAGCATATGATTCAACGGGTGATGGTAGCATTGATACAGTGGATGTTTATTTTGATAGTGACGGAACTGGTCATGCAGATGTCCAGCAAATGTATACAATTGATCCAAAATCAGGCGAATTGCTTCCAACTGCAGCTACGGCTTTTGAAGTTGGTGGAACATATGCATGTGAGCTTGAAAATTTTGATCCTAATGTCGTAATTAATTTTGATGCAATTAGTGGCGATCCTGCATCCTCTATGGAAGTATGGGAATGTCAAGGGGAGACGAATCGGTGTGCTCTTTTTTCAGAAAAATTTGTCGTAGAAGAATTAACAGGACAAGATATAGATATAGAAGAATTTGCTAATATAGCTAAACAACATGGATGGTTTACAGAAGATGGAGGTACAACTTTTTTAAACATGAACAATATGTTGGATTATTATGGTATAGAAAACGAAATGTCTTTTCATAATTCAATTGAAGATATTGAAAACTGTCTTAACAGTGGAGGTAAAATAATCGTATCTATTGATGCTGATGAGATTTGGATGGGAAAGGATAATAATATTTTTGCTCCAGATAGTAGTGCAAACCATGCAGTAGAAGTTATTGGAGTTGACCGTACAAATCCAGATAATCCAATGGTAATATTAAATGATTCTGGTTCTCCATATGGGAAGGGAGAAATGATTCCTCTTGATGTTTTTGAAGGAGCATGGGAAGAAGGTGATTGCCAAATGATAGAGTGTTATAAAAGATAAGTAAAATAGAAGTAATAATTGACATATGAATATTGAATTTTCAACAGAGGCAATAATAGAAGGGCTTAAACATAATAAATGTATTCAACATAGCAACTTTGAACTTGGATATGTTCCAGGATTGCCTATTCTGACGATAATTAATAGCAATCTTTGTATGAAAGTGCCATATCTTAAATATAAGATTACTGGAGAACTTGACAAGACATTCATATATCCTATAAGGTATGTGGTTACAGTATCATTGCCAGAGGGAAATATTGTTGCCCTTGAAGATTTGGCTTATAGTAAGTCTTTTGTGAATGTACAGTTTAATACACCTGTGGGATTATTCCGTCATGAAGCGATTAAGAATCTCGATAAGAAGGCTTACAAAAACCTTCGTTCCGCTCTTTTTGCGGAGTATGACAAGATTGTAAAACATCTTGTATATGGTGATGCTTATATGTACTCAGACGAGAAACATTTCAAAGCTCTTTTGAATGTCATTATAGAGCCATCAATAATTCCATTTTATTTTGCTGTAGATAAGGAATTCGTGAATAAATATCTCTATCTAATTAAACAAAATCAATATGAAAATATCAAGTAATACAGATTTTTTTTCGAAGCCATTGGGTATATCATTACAAAGTTCTTTGAATAATGATGGTACGAAAGTTCTACCCATAGAGCAAACCTCTCCTACATCAAAATCTTATAAAAATGGTGTTGTGATGACTTTAGTAAGACAAACGTCGGAGCTTCTTAAACAATGTGGTTTGCCAAAGATGTCGATAAGGGTTGAAAAAATTTTGTGTGATGCAACAAAAGAACGTTTTGTAGTAGCAGTAGTAGGCGAGTTTAATCGAGGTAAAAGCACCTTCGTCAATAATATTCTTGGAAATAGTGTAGAATTACCTGTAGGAAACCTTCCAACTACAGCCTTAATGACGAGAATTCGTTATTCTCGGAAATCTCAAATGGCTGTTTTTGATGACAAGGGAACTCGTATTAGTCTATTAGATATCAAAAAGGATTCCTGGGAAGGTCTTATTGCTAATAACTTTGGAGAGCAACAACCAAAAGGAAGTGTTATCGTTGGGACTCCTAATAAGTGGTTGGGATTAAATAGCATTGAATTAATTGATAGTCCAGGTGCTGGTGATTTGTCAGAAGAACGTACCGAACAGATTATAGAAACTCTTGACAGAGCAGATGCTGCGATTATTAACCTAAATGCGACAGCTGCACTTAGTATGACAGAGAAGGAATTTATCCTTCAAAGAATTTTGAAGCGTAAAACTCCTTTTACAATGATTGTTGTTAATAAGCTTGATCTTATAAAGAAAGAGGAGCGAAATGGTGTCATAAAATATATCCAAGATGTTCTTGCTCTTAACAAAATGAACATCCCTGTATATATTCCATCTGATATTGAAATGACAGATAATACTTATGCAAACATTCAGGGTTTGGATAAAATACGCTCTGTAGTGGCAGGTTGGGCTACGGATCCCAAGCGACAAGCGTTGACCGATTTATGGATAAAAGCTAGAGTACAGAATGTCGTATTTATGGCGGTTGATGCATTAAAGGAACAAGTGAAAATATATGAAGCAGACAATGCTCAATCGCAAATTATTGTAGAAGCTAAGAAAAAAGAATTAGCAAAACTTGATCTTTTGTGGGGGGAATTAGAATTAAAATTGCAAAGTCGCTCCAATACTTGCTACAAGGTATTTTTGGAAAAAGTTGAGGAATACAAAAATGCAATTGTAGAGCGACTACAGTATGAAGCTGGACATGCAGGCTCTCCAGAAAAGTGGTGGAAAGAAGATTATCCATATCGTTTAAAAGTTGAACTTGCAAATATTTCTGTAGCTTTAGATAATGTTATATCTCATTTGATTTCAACTGATGCACAATGGTTTAATCAGGAACTTGAACAAAAGTTTAAGTGCTTTGTCAAGGTAGGCTTAACAAAAATAACCGAAAAAAATGATTTTGTTTCTGTAAAATCTAATCGTCAGATAGAATTTGATGATTTGGCCCGAAAGCAGAACATCGCAAGATTAGGTACTACTGCATTGTGTATTGCATCATACTTCACCCCATTAGGCTTTATGGGATCCATGGGAATTGGAGCTGGAGGTACTGTTCTTCAAAATTCTTTCTTTAAGAAAAAAATGGAAGAACAGAAAGTGATATTGAAAAATGAAATAGCGAAGGATATACCACAGATAATTGAGCAGGCTGTATCAAAAAGTGAGCAGAGAATACAATTTCTTTACAACTCGGTAATAGAGGAGTCTTCAAAAAAGAAGGAACTTTGGATAGAAACTCAGAAGTCTGCTATTGAAGTTAATAATAAGCCGAAATCAATTGAATTACGCGAGCAAGTTCTAATAAATATAGAAAAATTAGAGAAATTATCATCACAATTTAAATAATAAACTTATGGCATTAAATCAAGAACAACTAAACAAGTTCCAAGAGCAAAAGAAGCGACTTGGACAGATGTTGTTAGATTCTGCAGATGCTATTACAGAATTAAATATGACATCTGCTAGTGAGAATCTGGCTAAGTTAAGTAAGAAGGTGAATAATGATACCTTTAAAATACAAGTTATAGGTACATTTAAAAATGGGAAATCTACATTTATAAATGCACTTTTGGGCGAGTGTGTACTTCCTGCATATGCCGTTCCAACTACGGCTGTTATCAATGAGGTTAAGTACGGAGAGAAGAAAGAGGCTATTCTGTATTTCAGAAATCCATTGCCAGAGAAATTGCCAGAGTCAATTTCACTCAAAGCTCTGAATCACATGAAAGCTCACAGCATGAGTAATGTGCCGCCTTTGAAGATAGGTTATGATGAAATAGAAGACTATGTTTGTATTCCTATGGGAGTTGATCCTGCGGAGATGTTGCTTGAAAGTCCATATGAGAAAGTAGAGTTGTTTTGGCCTCTTGATATGCTAAAAGAGGGAGTTGAAATAATTGATTCTCCTGGCCTTAATGAAGCTGAGACTCGTACACGTGTTACAATGGATTATCTTGCTAAAGCTGATGCTATTTTATTTGTCCTTAATGCTTGCGCTCTTTGTAGTCTTGAAGAAATGGCATTTATAGAAGACAATCTTAAGGGGTATGGGTTTACTGATCCTTTCTTCGTTGTAAACCGATTTGACCAAATTCGAGATAGAGAGAAAGAACAGATAAAAGATTTTGCCAAGATGAAATTGGCGGATTATTCAACGAACAATATATTCTTTGTATCTGCACAAGATGCTCTAGATGGAGAAATTGATAATGACAAGGTTCTTTATGAGAAATCAAATATGGGAGAGTTTACCAAGGTGTTATTGGATTTCCTTACAAATGATAAAGGAAGGCTTAAACTTTCACAACCAGCTCGTGAATTAAAACGTATCATAGGCAATGAAGCTTTATATACGATTATTCCCAACCAAAGAATTATGTTGGATAGTTCTCTTGATGACGTTAAAAAACGCTATGAGGAGGCTAAGCCACAGTTGGAGAATCTAAGAAATAAAAAAGCACAAATTATAGCGAAATTAGATTTACGAATAGAACGAAGTAAAAATGAATTTCAGAGAGCAATCAGAAGTAATGCACTTAAGATTGCTGAAACGATTCCTGGCTGGATTGCGTCTTATAAAACAAAGGCATCTTTTAATCCTATCCACCCAAAAGAAAGTGCAAAAAGAATTGCAACAGAAATTTCAGAATATGTTACTCTGCAAATTCAAGATCAGCAAAAGAGATGGAAAGACGAAATTATGGTACCTTTGGTAAATGATAAGGCTCTCTATATATTTGAATCTGCCGATCAGGATTTAACGAAATTGTATTCAGAACTTGATTCTGTTTCAATTTCCCTATCTGGAAACGAAGATATTGAGACAAAAAATGTACCTTTGTGGCAAAGAATAGCTGGTGCTGGTGCTGGAGTACTTTTAGGTATGCCTGATGTAGCTATAGCTGGTGGTCTGAATGGATTGACAATGGATTTAGTTAAAAACTTAGGGGTTGTTATAGGAACAGAAGCGTTACTAATTTTTATAGTTGGTGCATTAAATCCTCTTGTTCTTATAGGAGGTATGCTTGCAGGTCTTATTACAGGTAATGTATTAAATATGAATTCTGCAGTTAAAAAGATAAAGGAGAAACTTGAATGTCAGTATGTTGATGCAATAAGTCAAACTGCAGACGAAAACGCAACTGAATTGGCTTCAAAGATTTGTGATAAATTGTCAGATTTTTCCAATGATATATCAACTGCTGTAGAAAACGAAATTAAGGGAGTAGAACAGCAGGTAAATGGCATAATTAAGGAAATGGAGAAGGGTAAATCTAATATTGAAACCCGCAAGAAAATACTTAATTTGTGTGAAGCAAAAATTAAAGGTATTTGCTCTAATCTTGATGCTTTTATATTTGAGTTAATAGAGCAATAGTAATAAATGGTGAAGGCGTCAATATTGGAGTAAAATTTCGACAGATAAAACTTCTTGCTTTTGCATGAAAAGTTTTTGTAGATTCCTTGTGACGCCTTCCCTAAAAATGGTTATTTATATTTCTGGACAATATTTAAAAAGAATTTAAAAGGTTTAAGCTGTTTGCTATCAAGATATAAATTCTGGAGATATAACATAATTACAGGATTTATTTTGGAAGTATAGAATCTGTACTGTTATCTATCAGCTGCAAACTTTTAAAAATGAATAGCTTTTTAGTAGTGTAAAATATACTCTTAGCTCGGAAAAATATAATAAAAATGAAGGAGGAGTATGTAGGAATTGGCAACCATAGGGAGTTTATTGTAAACATAATAAAGTAATTTAAATATATAAGATATGAACTATACAAATAAAGAAACATTTGAAGAACTTTGGACAGATTTCTTGAACTTGGTAAAAGGAAAGTTGATTACAGCAGCAAAGAGACAGACACTTTCTACAGCTCTTGCTAACTTAATCCTTTCTGATGCAGGTGGCTTGTGGACTGATGAGTATAGCATATATGGAAGCTGGATGGTACAATTGGCACGCAATGATTCATCAAAAGCCGAACTAGTGAAAGAAATCTTACATGAAGATATGAGATTTTCTGATGTCGAAAAGAGTAAAATTCTTCCGACTTACTGTAATTATCTAATTCCTGGTGTTGGATCTTGTGCAGGTTATGCAATGAGTTGTTATTTTGAACTTGGAAAAATAGCGCAATTGTCGTCAGTATTGTTACCTGCAGTATTGTTATATCCTGTTGTTAAGATATTTCGCGACAACCAAATAGGGCTTGCTATTGATAAATGTATTGAGAGCTATATGATGCAATTGGATAAATATAAAAATAGTGTGTTATCCATACTTGCATAATTGTTTTTGTATGTAAAATAAATCTTTATATAATACTATGTATATATGAAGATTTATTCTGTAATATTGTAAACTCATGAATTATCAAGTAATAATAGAAACAATAGAAAAAGTTATTCATAATTCTAATTTTACAGTTGAAAAGAGAGAAAGATACGACAAATCTCTAAATAAAATTAGGAGCAGAACTAAGGATTCTAATATTTATCTCGGAGTCGTTGGGGAATTTTCTAGCGGAAAGTCTACACTGATAAATGCTTTGATAGGAGCAGATTTTTTTGTTACCAATGCAGTTCAGGGAACTACAACTGTTGTAACAAAACTTGCCTATTCTAATAATATAAATTTAGTCCTAAAATATAAAAATGGGCAAATTCTTTCATATAAAAAGGATAAAAGTAAATTGATGGAACTATACTTGCCTATGTCTTATTCCGGGATGTCAAGTATAGATAAATTTATAATGAAATTTAAGGGGGTATTTGGATTCAATCGATATGATGAATATTTCCCAGAGGTCTTTGATGTTGTAACAACTTCTAATGAGATTTCTGTAGAACTTGATGAAGTTGTTGTTTATTATCCATCTCAAATATTAAAAGATGGATTGGTAATTGTTGATACGCCTGGAACGGACTCTCTTGTTCCAGAACATAACGTAATCACTCAACGAGCAATTAGAGAAATTTGTGACTTAGCACTTGTTGTGGTGCCAGCAATAACACCGCTTTCAATGACTTTGGTTGATTTCTTGGATGAAAACCTTAGAGATAATATAGATAAATGTTGCTTTGTTATTACAAAAACAGAATTATTGAAAAGAGCTATAGAACGTACGCATTTAATAAATGGTGTAACTAAAAGAATTGAACAATTATTAGGTGTTAATAATCCTGTTGTAATTTCTGCCCCAACACTAGTCTCTTTAGAGTATCGTAATATTATAGAAAAAGTAGGAGTGTTAAAGCATTTGTCAAATGATGAAAAAAAATGCCTTTCTGATGATTTCTTATCTAATGTATCTCAAATGAAAGAAGATATACAAAAAAACAAAGAAAATACCATAAATGCTAAGATACGTCAGTTGGTAAAAGTTTTAGGTATAGATCTGTCGTCTGAACTGACAAATATGATGAAGCAACTAGAAGACGAGTTGATGCAGACACAATTATTACGTGCAAAACCACTTGTAGAGTTCATGAATGATTTTTATAAGTTAAATGAAATTTATTCACTTTCATACATAGAGTCTAAGATATCAAATACCGTATCAAGAGAATGTGGAGACTTCAAAAAATATGTTAACAGAAAAATTAATAATGCTGAAAGCAAAGATGAAGCCCAAGATACAATGAACAATGATGCTACTCGAAAGTATGGAACAGGTTGCTTTGATAATTGTTATGAGGTGTTTTCTAATATTTTAGATGAAACCAAGGAGAGCTTTGAAACAAATTTCAAAGAATTCAAAGAACAATTCACTAATTCATATGGAATAGAGTCCGTTGATTTTATATACGAAATGAATAATAATCCATCATGGAAAAGAAAATTTAATTTTTCTTACGATAAAACCAATCTTACTACTTTTGCTGTTTTAAGGTTTTTCAAGAGTCTTGAATCTGTAAAACAGCAGATGATAGATGACGTTAACCCTAAGATAGATCGTGCATTCAAGAAAATAGAATCCTATTATTTGAAAAAAGCTAAATGTGCGTATTTTGAGCTATCGAAGCAGATGGAGAAAATAAAGAAGATATTTATTAAGAAATACCAGAAAGTCATAAACAAAAGAATTGTAGAAAGTGACAAGAAGGAAAAAATATTACATGCAAAAATTGCCCATCTTACAAAGCAAATGAATGATTTGAAAACTATAGATGCTATATAATAAATCATTAGTGTCCTGATAACTAGTAGTCTGTAAAGCCTAAAAGTTGGGTAAGATATATATACTGCATCATTGAATATCAACAAAAATAAATGTTGTTTTATGCAACTTTTAACTTTACAATCTACTAGACTGCAGTGAGAATAAATATGATAGCAAAAAACAGGATAGATAAATCTACAATATTTAAAGCCTTCAACTTACTTAGACCATGGAGTAAATTCCATTTTTATGCGAAGTAAGGACTTTGTTAGAGAACTTGCACCTAACAATTACTTAAGTTTGCAAGTTTTTTCGTTTCCAGTGATAGCAAGGTTACTTTTTCCCACTCTATA
>ERZ1026903.311-NODE-311-length-24385-cov-54.322894_pt1 | contig 24385 bp, 31 predicted proteins | sample MGYA00380180_ERZ1026903 | MGnify/ENA primary metagenome ERZ1026903 (study PRJEB33269, sample SAMEA4719816) | human gut metagenome | biome: human-associated habitat; feature: organic feature; material: feces | place: Cameroon | collected 2013-10 ... | reverse complement strand
TTTAACCGTAAAGAGGCTGCTGCACTTGGATTTTTTCCTTGTGCAACAGCCTCTTGGTGCGACCGGGAGGATTCGAACCTCTGGCCTTCCGGGTAGGAGAACTACGACATGGCAGTATAGAGCGACGCTAAAACGTTAATTTTGTTGGTTCTGCACAGCTGTGCTAGAAATAAGAAAAAGGGGCTGTTGCACATGTGACAGCCCCTCTTTTATTCGTAGAATCGAAAAATAAAAAGCATGTTTTTGTGAAAATAAAAGCATGTGCAACAGATTTCCTTGAAAATCAGAAATTTTCAATGGATTTGTGATGCACATGCTTTTTCCTATTGTTCGATTATATGTCTAATTCTTAGGGGTAATTCTGCACTTTCATCCAAAACGATGTGCAACAGCCCCTTTTTCGACATTTTGCAGCACCACTGCACAGTAGTGGTCAAATGGTGGTCTAAAAGCGAGTACGAAAAATACAGAAATTGAAAATATCAGGAATTTAGTCGCTTGCGGATTTTTACCATGTGGTTTTTTACCGGTTGGTCGATAGGTTCGTTCACTCCTACACCGAGTATTACCTGCCACAAATTCCAAGAAGAAACCGACCTGAGCGTGACCGAATACGTCAAGTTTGCCAAAATTGAGCGGACCAAGGTGCTGCTGAAAAGTACGAACCAGACCGTACAGGGCATTTCAGATGCGCTTGCTTTCGGCACGCGCAACTATTTCAGCTGCCTTTTCGATACATCCGATTTACAACGCAGCCAGCACCTGATTGAGATGATTCAGGGCGGCATCGTCGGCTTGCCCCATGCTGCGCATAAGGGAGGCAAGCGGCATACTCTGCAGTCGGGCGGGCAACTGGGTGATGCCGGGCATCATCTTTGTCAGTACGGTGCTGGCTGTCTGATCGTTTAAGAGTTCGGCAATGGTATTGGCGGCAGACAGGGTGATGTGCAGCGGTCGGGCGGTTGTATAGGTCACGGCATACCGCCCGGGTTTCAAGCGGCAGATGCCGTTTTGCCTATCGGCAAAAATAGGATTGTCGGTTATCTCGCCGTTCCAGTTCGGCAAAATCAATTCTGCCGTGCAGCCGAAAGGAACCGTAACAGCCAGTGTCAGTGTGTTTGCATCTGCGCACTGCCACTGCACTGCCCATAAACCGGCGGCACTGCGGTAGCTGCAATCCAGCCTGCGCAGTTTCCAGACAGGTGTCGGCTCTATATGCACAGACGTGAATCCGGGGGTAAGCGGCTGTAAGCCGGCCAGATGGCGGTACATCCATTCTAGGATGGCGCCGTAGCTGTAATGGTTCAGGCTGTTCATGCCGGTGGAGGAAATCTGCCCGTTTTCGTCAAGACTGTTCCAGCGCTCCCAGATAGTGGTTGCCCCCAGCTTGACCTCATGCAGCCAGCCGGGATATTCCTCGTTGAGCAGAAGCTGTTCGGCAAGGTTGTGCATACCGTTTTCCGACAAAACATTGCACAGCAGCGCCGTGCCGACAAACCCGGTTTGCAGCTTGTTGTGGCTTTGCGTGAGTTTTTTGCGCAAATCGGCAGCCGTGCGCGCGGTATCGACCAGATGATGCCGCAGCGTCAGCAGATAACCGGTCACTGTCGGTACAGCGCAGCGTCCTGTGGGTGTGTAAAACTCCTGCAGAATGCGTTTGCGCAGGCGCGAGGCTAACTCGGTGTAAACCGTAATATCTTCGCTTTTTCCCAGAATTTTTGCGGCAGCTGCCACAATTTCGGCGCTGTTCATGTAATACACATCGGCAATAAAAGCGTCATCGGTAGCCCCCTTTGTATTGTCGGGGGCAGCTCCGGCTACATCCAGCGCAAGCCAGTCACCATAGTGAAATTCCTCCCGCCAGCGGCAGCAGTCACTGTCCACACGGGTAATGTAGTCAACCCAGCTTTTCATGGAATCATATTGCGCGTCAAGAATTGCGGTATCGCCAAATTGTTCATAGACAACCCACGGGATAATGGCAGCCGCGTCACCCCATACGGAGGAACACCCCTGCATGCCGAACGACGGTACTACGTTGGGAACCTTGCCGTTGCAATCGGCTTGTTCGGTAGCCATATCGTGCAGATACTTCGTATAAAACGGTACTGTGTCCAACATATACCCGGCTGTGGGGGCAAACACCTGCGCGTCACCGGTCCAACCCATGCGCTCATCGCGTTGGGGGCAATCGGTGGGAACATCAATAAAGTTATCGCGGCAACTCCACCGGACATTTTCAATCAGGCGGTTTACAAGTTCATGCCCGGTCGTCAGTGTGCCGATGTGTTCCAACGTGCTGGAAAGCGGCAGCGGGGTGAAATCCTCTGCCATCAGGTCGGGGACGCCCTCCACCTTGACATATCGTCCGCCGTAAAACGTGAATTTCGGTGCCAGCACAGCGGGCTTGCCATCGGAAACATAGATATACTCTGCCTTTGCGGTGCGCAGATTGTCGCGGTAAAAATTTCCATTCTGCAGCGTTTCGCCCCATTGCAGGCGCACGGTCTGCCCGGCAGGAACATTCACGCGCAGGGTGAAGCTTCCGGCCATGTTCTGCCCCAAATCCAGCACGGTTTCCTCGGCGGGGGTATGCAGCAGGGTAGGCGTCAATGCGGCAAACGGCTGCACGGGAACACTGTACCGTGCTGTGAGGCTGCCCTTGGGCGGCTGTGCAAGGGCGGCAGCGGTCACGGGCAGCTCCGGCAGGGTGGCGTCACAATGTTCGCCGTCATAAATGTTGCTGAATGTGATTTTACTGCGGTGTACCTGCCAGCTTTCGTCGGTGCCGATGATTTCCTCACTGCCATCGGTGTGTGTGATATGCACTTCAGCCAACAGCAGCCAATCGGTGCCGTAATAGGGCTTCTCGCCGCGCTGAAATCCGAAACGGCCCCTATACCAGCCGTTGCCGAGTGTGATTTGCAAATCGCCGCCCTTTTGCAGTGCCGTGGTAATATCGTAAGTCTGGTATTGCAGCCAGCGGTTGTAATTGTTGCAATAGGGCGTCAGGTATTCGCAACCGATTTTCTCGCCGTTCAGCGTGGCCTCATACAGCCCTAACCCGCAGATGTACAGCCGTGCGGCGGCTATATCGCTATAGGGCAATGTCTTACAGAATATGGGGTGACGCGGTTCGGCATTGTCACAGGTAATCCATTTGGCAATCCATGGTTCTTCCTGCTTGGCAGTTTCAAAATAATTCGGCTCGCTTGTTGCTTCCTCGTCCGCGTCGGTGCGCACTGTGACAGACCAGTAATACCGCGTGCGGGGCTTGGTTTGCAACTGCACTTTTGTGCCTAAAGAATCCAAATCTGCAAAGCCGGAATCGTAAACCGGGCCGGTTAAATCGGCATTTTCGCTGATAATCAACCGCGCAGCGGTCTGCCGTGTGCCGCGGCAATCCTCCGTCTGCCAAGAAAAACGCAACTGCGGCAGGGCGTAGCCCAGCGGGTTGACAAGATGGTTCAATTTGCAGTGGGTAATTTTCATAGGACGTTCCCCTTTACAGTTTGGCTGTCAGGCTCTTTTCAATCAGTGTCAGCACGCGGGCAGCGGCGCGGCGGGCGAGAGCGGCGTTGCGTTTTTCGCGGGGGGACATCTCCGATGCAGTGGAACCATAATACTTCATGGCGGCTTTCTCCTTTTTTTATTCAAAATCGGAAGTTTTCCAGCTATCATGCCAGTAAATTTTCGGCACGCCGCTCTCAAAGGTGACAGGCAGCCAGACATAATCGGCGCGGGAGGTATTGGCGGAGTCCAGCATAGGACTTTGTGTCATAAGCTGCATCTCCTCCGGGGTGGTCTTATAACGCTGCGGCTCAAAGCGGTGCGCGGTGCAGCGCTCCAGAATGTCCGCCAGCTTGGCGTCAACGGGGTAATCCGGCACCCAGCGGTCAGCCAATGCGATATACAGGTTCTTTTTGCCGGGCACCTTGAAAATTCGGGAAATCTGGCTGTTGAAGGAGGCGCGGCTCTCATCGTCCACATGGGGGTCGCCTATGCTGACAAACGGCTTGTCCGGCGCATCGGAAACCGCGCTGTCGCTCTTGTTGGGAACATACCCGGTCATGCCGGAGGTGAGCATAAACCACTTGCCGCCATGTTCGGTTACGGCAACACCCTCGCGGCAGAACGGCGCGTGCAGCCCCTCATACTGCCAGCAGATTTCTTCCTCCGCCGTCAGATAATCGGCGGACAGGCGCAGGGTGACAACTCCGCGGTGGTCGGCGTCCATATAGAGATACGCAATGCCATCGCTTACGGCAATGTCAAAGTCACCGACCTCATACCCAAAGGGGCGATAGTGGTGCTGCCTGACCTCATACGGTCCGGCAAAGGCGTCAGCCTGCAAAACGGTAAAGCAGGCGGCATCGCCGCAGTGTTTGATCCAGCAGACGTATTTTCCGGTGGTCGCACACTTTACAATGTGCGGGCGGTCGGCATGACTTGCGGGGTGCAGGGGGGCGCTCTCATCGGAAAAATCCGGAGGAATGATAAGCCCCATATCCTCCCAGTTGTACAGATCGGTCGAGCGATACGCGCGGATTCCCCATGTCCAAACAGAAGTTTTGCCGTCGGTGCGGTCCTTGTTCTCGCCGTACCAGTAATAAACGCCGTCCTCAAAAAACAGGGAACCGCCGTGCGCCTGAATACGGCGTCCGCTTGTATCGCGCCAGACCTTGCCGGGGTAAATCGCATCGTGGTGAGGCTCCTTTGCAACCTCGGCCCCGTCAGCGGTCAGCGGGGTGTCGGCAATGTCCGGCTCATCGCTGTACACTTCCAGTGCGGAAAGTGCAGCATCCAGTGCGCCGGCAACCTCGACGGGAACAGCACCGCCGGAATACCCAATCAGCTTGCGGGCGGAAAAGCCGCACGCCGCCGGCTGATTTTCCACCATTGCGCGCATACCGGGCAGAAATTTGTCAAACACGGCTTTGGCTTCCTCAAAGGCAAAAATATCGCGCAGAGCGCTGTCAAGGGAAATATGTACCTGTTTCATGGCTCAATTCTCCTTTTTGATTTTATTCAGTGCGGCGTTCAGCTGCTGGACCATGGCGGGCGGTACCGCCTTGCCTGCTTGTTTCAGCAGGCTTTGCAGCGGCATTTTTGCCATCTGGCGCTGCACAGCCTCGGGCATCTGCACATTTTTGGCAACATCGCCGTAGCTGGCGGTGGCACGCTCCATGATTCTGGCAAGCAGGGCAGCGGCCTGCGGGTTCTGCTGTAAGTCGGCCATGGAGTCCATGATGGAATAGTAGCCTTCTTTCATCAGCTCCTCCGGCTTATCAAACCAGTTTTCAACCTGCCCTTCGGCGCGGTAGGATGCGTCGGGCTTTTCGACCTTAACAATCGTCATACTGTCGCGGCAGTCCCCCGCCACAGCCTCGATGGTGTGCGTGCCGCTGATGGGAACCGTAAACCTAAAAATCTTGTCGCCGTCCTGCGCGGCATACTCCCTGCCGTCCACCAGCAGTGTCACATGAGAAAGATTGGAATACACCTTGATTTCGGTTTTACTTTCAGCACGGTTGACATAGCGGCGACCGCACAGGTGGACGAACGGATCCTTGCTGAGGTATGCTTTATAAATAAAGTAGGCGTCCTTTTTCGTCTTGCGGTCAAAGGTGACAAGGCCCTTTTGGTTCTGACCGGGTTTGCCACCCTCCCCGCGGCCGTCTGCGCCGAAATCAAAACCGTTCCAGACGTGCATAGCCCAGATATAGGGGCGTTCCGCCCACATTTTGAGCATATGCTCGTGGTAGACGGCCTGATAGCTCTCGGTCCAGTCGCCGCGTTCGGGATGGGCGCTCTGGTAGGCGGGGTTTGCGTCCGCACCAAATTCCGAAAGGCCAATCACGCGATCAGGGTGATTCTTATGGAAGGTGTCAAAAAATTCATCGTTCTGCTGTAACTCACCCAGATACCAGCCGTAATAGAGGTTATAGCTGCAGATGTCCGGCAGCATGACAAACGGGTCGTTGGGGTCCAGCATGAAAACGTGCGCCATTGTGGTGGGGCGGGTGTCGTCCAGCCGGTGGCAGAGGTCATTGAGCAGCTTGTGGTTTTCAATCATATCGTCGTTCACGCCGCCGGTAGTCGTAATCTCGTTGGAAAGTCCCCAGCAGATGATGGACGGGTGGTTGTAATTCTGGGTGACAAGCTCCTCCATCTGGGAAAGCGTGTTGGCGCGGGCTTCGGGCATATGCTCGGTGATATAGGGGATCTCCGCCCATGCCACAAGACCGTATGATCCGGCTGCAGGCCGTCAATGGGTGGCATGGTCTGCGGGCAGCAGTACCAGCCATCGCCGACCTCCATGGGAACAAACTGATATTTCAAGCGCAATTTATCCAAGATCGTCTGGACAATGTATAGACCGAGCCCATTTCCCCCGGTTGCTTGGCTATGGGCTAAATCTGGACGATAAAATGGCTCAAATATGTGTTGTAGCTGTTCGGGTGGTAATACGCTACATTCGTTAGAAACTGATAGCTTATTTTTATCAAATACAACTGATATTGATTGTCCAGCCTCCGTATAGTTGACCGCATTTGAAAGGATATTCGATATTGCTTTTTTCAACCGGCCTTCTGGAAGATATACGAAAGCGTCACTTGAAAGCTCTATTTTGAACTTAATGCCCTTGGCTTCTGCAATTAAGCGATACGGTTCACACAGCTCTGTAAGGAGGGTTCTCAATGAAAAGTTGCTGCATGGCTCATTATTACCTTGTGTTTGCAAGCGTGAAGCATTAAGTATATCTCTAATCATATCCCCAAGCTGTTCAGTAATTTCTTTGCACTTGGGCAAATAGGTTTCATAATCACGGTATTCCCCAATGCTTAAAATCATATTTTCCAATGTCGCATTTAGCTCTGTAACAGGTGTTTTTAATTCATGGGACGCTGTTCGGAGAAAATCAATCTTCTCTTTTTCTGCAAGACTGACTTTATCTTTTTCCAATTCCAGATTGCGGATAGTCAAAAGTAAGGATTGATATAAATTGTTAATATCAGTAGCTAAAGCTCCAATTTCATCCTTTGACGATACAATCGCTTTTGCGTCTGGCTCCAATTTCAACATTTGATTAGCAGATTTTGAGAGCGATAAAATCGGAGTGGTTATGCCTCTGGAAAAGAAGTATGAAAACAATGCCGATATAGCGGCGCAACAAAGTATAGAAATCGGAAATGTTTTCAACATGGTTTGAGTAATGAGCCGGGGCATATCTACTTCTGACAAAGTGCTCGCCCCTGCATTTGTCACTAATATATTCGTGACAAGAACATTTTGGGCAGGCGCAATTAGGAAAATCAACAAGTGCGCTATAAAGGAAATTAAAAGCATCATTGCAAATGTAAATAAGAATATCTTTGGAAATAATTTTATCTTCTTCATATTGCTTGCCCCATCTCAAACTTATAGCCTATTCCTTTAACCGTTGTTATGCAATCCAAACGGAGCTTTTTGCGGATATTGCGAATATAGGCATCTATTGTACGGTCAATTACATCACAATCATACCCCCACACCTCGTCCAAGATTTGATTGCGAGACAAAACTAACCCCTTATTGTCGATTAAGACTTTCAAGATTTCCAGCTCCTTTGGAGTAATGTCTATCTTGCCATTTTCATCACTTGCTGTATATCCAGAAAAATCAACGGTAATATCTCCAAGTTTAACCGTATTAACAGCAGGCTTGTTCTGGCTTCTGCGAAGTAACGCAGTAATCCGTTTCCCTAAAATGAGCATAGAAAAGGGCTTTGTTATATAATCGTCTGCCATTTCATCAAAACTGTTGGATTGTGTATATTCATCGTCAAGTGCAGTAAGCATTATTACAGGAATATTGCTGATTTTCCTGATTTCATGCAGAACAACGATACCCGACATTTCGGGAAGCATAATATCCAGAACAATTATATCCAGTTCTTTTTCACGGAATATTTTTAGTGCCTCACTACCAGTAAAAGCGGAAAAGAGCGTATGCCCTGCCTCTTTCATATATTCGCATATCGCCTTGTTTGTCCCTTGATTATCTTCAACAATCAAAATTTTCGCCATTAAGAACACCTCCCATATTTGAATAGAATACCAGCACTATCTGATAGCATATAGGCCCCGGCGTTGGTAATGCCCGCCTCGGCCATGCGCCGCTGTATCTGGGCCAGCTCGTCCTCCGTGACCATCACATGAAGGTGTCTGCCACGCTTGCGCCGGGCCGTCAGCGTTCCTCCCGTTCCCGGCTCCGCTTGTGGGCGGGCGGCTCCTTCACTCTGTCCAGTTCCTTTTTCTCCGGCCCCTTGGGGAGCGGCGAGGGCGGCAGGTTGTTCAAAATGCCGTCCAGCATATTGCCGTTCTGTTCCTCGGAGAGCTCGACTGTCAACAGGTGGTTGTCTTTTTCGTTCATAGCGTCCTCCTATCTGTCCTCACGGGACTTGCTGTGTTTGGCCTTGTCGGGCTCCTTCGGGGGCTCCGCTCTGCGGGCCGCCTCCTTGAGCTGGGCTGTGATGGAGGGCCGGGCCGCCCGGTCAGGGTTGCCGGGAGCCGGGCGCAGCTCATAGTCCTCCATCTGTTTTTCCGTCAGAGGCTTCCAATAGGCCAGCTCGCCCCATGCCCGCATGGTGCCGCCCTCCACCATACGCCGCTCGTCAAAGTTGATGATCTCCACGGGAGCGTTGCCGGGCGGCTTCGGGAAGGTGCCGAGGTCAACGGGTCGCTGGGTAGAGTAATAGCGGTAATACTCCGCCTGTTCATGGCCCTCGGTGCGCTCATGCACGCCAAACAGTTCTTTGTAATCGGACACACGCTTGGCAAAGTCCTTCTCCGCTGTCTGGCCGCTGCTGTGGTAGTGGCCCCAATAATAGTCCTTCTGGCCGTTCTCTGTTTCGGTAAACTGCCATGTGACAAAGGGACTGGGGGCCGCTTCGTCAAAGCCCAAAGCGAAGCCCCGGCCATTGTCAAAGATAACGGATTTCAAAATCTCATAGCCTTGATTGCTTTCTATGTGTTTTCCTCCTTTCTGACCTCGGGCCAAGTTGGCCCGAGGTGATGAAGTGTTACGAAATACCCGTCCAAACCAGGGCAAAAGGTATTAGGATATTCAGACCCGGAAAAGTGGCTCAAAAAAGCCTGATATTCCAGGCTTTTTCAAGAGGCAAATCGTAACGGAGCTACTTGGTTTTATCACGCTTTTTTCTCATGCGCTCCCGGCTCCTTCTGCGGTTTCCCTCAGTCTTGCAGGCTTCGGAGCAGTAGGCTTGCCGCCCCTCTGGGAGAAAGGGCCGCCCGCAGATAGCACACAGGCGGGTGTCCGGGGCTGGGCCGTCCTCGCAGATGGAGGCTGTCAGTACCGGGTCAAGTGGCAGAACGGCCTCCCGGAAGTAGTGGCAATAGGCCCCTGTCCAACACTTGCCAAGCATATAACATTCACAAGTGGTCCACAAAGGGGATGATCACATTTCCAAAGAACAAAAGCCCCTCGCCGGGACCGGAATGGGTCACATAGGAAAGCTGGTGCGGGGAAATTCCCAACTGCTTTGCCAAAATCTGACGGTCTCCCTGGGCCTGGTTGAGCATATAGATAAAGTCTGAGTTCTCAAAAATGTTCTCGATCTCACGGGAAGCCAGAAGATCCTTGACGTTCTGCGTTAAACCTGATGGGATTCCGCCCCATTTACGGAAGCGTTTCCAGATCTCCACGCTGAAACTTCCTGTCTGCCCTTTCAAAAGAAGGTGGAATTCGTCGATATAGAACCAGGTTGTTTTATGTTTGGAACGGTTGGCCGTGACACGGTTCCACACCGCATCCTGCATGATCAAAAGCCCGATTTCCTTTAAGGCTTTTCCCAGTGATTTAAGCTGGAAACACAGTACCCGGTGTTGATCCATTTGGATATTGGAACGGTGGTTGAACACGTTAAGGGAACCATTGACATAGATTTCCAGCGCAGTTGCGATATTCTGTGCCTCCGGTTCAGACTGTTTCAAAAGCAGCTCGTAAAGATCGCCTAAGATCGGCATATTGTCCGGGCACGGGTCCTGCAGGTATTCCCGGTACACCAGTCTGGTACAACGGTCAACGAGCGTCTAGCAAAAGGTCAATACACCGATGCCGCAGATGATATGCTGCTAAAGTTATTCTGAAAATCAAACACTAATAAAAACAAAAACCTCATTGCAAAAAACACTTTGCAATGAGGTTTTTAAGTGCGCCCGAAGGGATTCTCCAAGCCGCGCCCTAAAAACGCCCCACCGGGGCGTTTCTGCCCCGCGGGACGCAAAGCGCGGGGCACGGGCTGTTCGAATCCGCTCTTTTACTGCTCCATAAAATCCATGCTAAACAAAAAGAGCAGCACCCCGCAAGGTGCTGCTCTTGGTGCGACCGGGAGGATTCGAACCTCTGGCCTTCCGGGTCGGAGAACTACGACAGGGTGGTATAGACTGACGATGAAACGTGAATTTTTTTGGTTCTGCACATTTGCCGCCAAAACAGGAAAAAGCCCATTGTTGGTTGTCACAACGGGCCTTTTCGGCATTTTGATATTTGATTGCACAGTAGTGGTCAAATGGTGGTCAATAACCCCACCCATAGTCACATATTCTCTGCCAAAAAGGTCTTGTGGCTGAAGTGGGCCGCTAAAGTCATAATCCACCTGCTCGTATAATCCCATTGTTATAAGACTTAAAACGAGTTATCATCTCTGAATTGCGATGCGCGGGTATTAGCTGGGATATAACTCCATTTCCAATTAAAACAGCTTTTCGCATGGCGCGCCTTTATTATCCACCACAAAAATGATTGGTGATTTAGGTGATTGCGTTGAATTTGGACAGTTAAAATTTTCCGTATACGGTGATTTCGTTTTTATTTAGCGGCGACAAATGTAAATCGGCATTTTCTAAATCAGTAGATTCACCGATATGCTTATAGCTTTCACGATCAATATAAAATATGAACTACAAAGAAATTCAGAAACACTTTAGCTGTGGGCATACCAATGTCTATGAGAAGCGCAAGAAGCTGGCTGAAACAATGAAGGCGTTGAAGGAGTAACGATCATGAAGAGCTTTGAAGAACATCTGCGAGGCGCAAAAGCACATAACCGTGAGGATAAAATCTGGCTTGTTACGTGTTTTTCTGGGAAAATGGCTAAGTTGTGTGCCAAGTACGGCTTTCCCGATGATGAAGATATGTTCGTCTACCTGATCGAGCATTTCCTGCGGGACTTGGATAGGTTTGTCATATACGGTGATGACCATACCGTACATAGCGGAGGAAATGGCAGTGGCAACAGATAAGACTCGATATAAGGATGTAAAAGTTCGCATTCCGGAGGAAGAACTGACTGTACTGAACTGCCGTGTTGCTAAAACAGGTATGTCCAGAGAACAATATATCCCCACGCCTCCACCCCGAAAGAGCCGACCTACTATGAAATCCCCCCGGAGGCGCTAAAGGACGAAGCCTTTGCCGCTATGATTGCCGAGGCGGAAAAGTATGTGGGCTATCCCTATGTGTGGGGCGGCAGCTCCCCAAGCACCAGCTTTGATTGTTCCGGCTTCATTAGCTGGGTTATCAATCATTCCGGCTGGAATGTGGGACGCCAGACGGCGCAGGGGCTTTACAACATCTGCACCCCCGTTTCCCCGGAGCAGGCCAAGCCCGGCGACCTTGTATTTTTCGTCGGCACTTACGACACTGTCGGGATGTCCCATGTGGGGCTGTATGTGGGAAATTCGGTCATGCTGCACTGCGGCGACCCCATTTCCTACACGAACCTCAATTCAAGCTACTGGCAGCAGCATTTTTATTGTTACGGGCGTTTGCCTTAAACGCCAGAAAGGAGTTTTTGACTATGGCAATGAACAAATTGGAGCGCATTGAAAAGGATATTGAGAAAACCAAGGGCAAGATCGCGGAGCTGCAAAAGCAGCTTCGGGAGCTGGAAGCGGCCAAGACCGAACAGGAAAACTTGCAGATCGTCCAGCTTGTGCGCGGCCTCAACATGACCCCGCAGGAGTTCGCCGCCTTTGTGCGCGGCGGCGCGTTGCAGGCGGCCCCGGACCCGATCCCGGACTTTGAACAGGAGGACAGCGCCCATGAAGAAATCTAAACTGTTCCGCACTTTGACGCTGGCTGTGGCCGCTGCGCTCTGCATGGCGACCACGACCGTTACCGCCTACGCCGGGGGCGCTGACCCTGACCCGGTGCCGCTGCCGGAAACCACCGAGGCCCCCGCAGAGGTGCCGGAGGAAACCGAAGAACCTACCACCGGCGGCATGGAGCCGGAGGGCGTACCTGTCACCCCGCAGGGCAACGCTACGCTGGTGGATGACTTTTTCGGGGATAAGCAGCTTATCACCGTTACCACCAAGGTCGGGAATTATTTTTACATCCTGATCGACCGGGCCAACGAGGACAAGGAAACGGCGGTGCATTTCCTCAACCAAGTGGACGACGCCGACCTGCAAGCCTTGTTGGAGGACGGGAAAAAAGAGCCGGATGTCTGCACCTGTACGGCCAAGTGTCAAGCCGGGGCCGTCAATACGGCTTGCCCGGTCTGTAAAAACAACCTGACCGCCTGCAACGGGCCGGAGCCGAAGCCCCAGCCGGAGGAAGAAAAGCCGCAGGAGGAAAAGCCAAGCGGCATGGGCGGCCTTGTGGTGTTCTTTGTGGTGGTGCTGCTGGGCGGTGGCGCGGCCCTCTACTTCCTGAAATTCAAAAAGGAAAAAGCCGACACCACAGGCAATGACGATCTGGCCGAGTATGACTTTGGAGAGGACGAGGACGACGAGGACGAAGCCCCGGAGCCGGACGAGGATATGACAAGTGAGGATGGAAATAAGGAGGACGAAGTATGAGCTATCAGTTAGTAATTGCAGAGAAACCAAGCGTCGCCCGCAGCATTGCGGGCGTGATCGGCGCGGACAAGAAACAGGACGGCTACATGGTGGGAAACGGCTATCTGGTGAGCTGGTGTATCGGCCACCTTGTTTCCCTTGCCGACGCCGGGACTTATGACGAGCGTTTCAAAAAATGGCGCTATGACGACCTGCCGATTCTGCCGCAGGAATGGCAGTACATTATCCCTGACGATAAGAAAAAGCAGTTTGACACCCTGCGTTCTTTGATGGAGCGCCCCGATGTTACCGGCCTTGTGTGCGCCACCGACGCCGGACGCGAGGGGGAATTGATTTTCCGTTTCGTCTACCAGATGGCGGGCTGCAAGAAACCGTTTCAGCGCCTTTGGATTTCCAGCATGGAGGACGCAGCCATTCAAGACGGCTTTGCCCATCTGAAACCGGGGGCTGACTACGATAACCTGTATCAGTCGGCCCTTTGCCGGGCGCAGGCGGATTGGCTGGTGGGGATCAACGCGACCCGGCTGTTCTCCATCCTCTACCACAAAACCCTGACCGTGGGCCGTGTCCAAACGCCGACCCTGAAAATGCTGGTTGACCGGGAGGCCAAGATCAACAGCTTTCAGAAAGAGAAATACCACATCGTCCAGATCGCGGCGGGCGGCATGGAGGCGGCCAGTGAACGCATGGGAAACGCAGACGACGCCAAGGTCCTGAAAGCCGCCTGTGAAACGGCGCAGGCCGTTTGTGTGTCGGTGACACGGGAGAAAAAGACGGAGCAGCCGCCCCGCCTCTATGACCTCACCACCTTGCAGCGGGAGGCAAACCGCCTGTTTGGATTTACCGCCAAGCAGACCCTTGACTATGCCCAGCAGCTCTATGAAAAGAAGCTGCTGACCTATCCCCGCACCGACAGCCAGTATTTGACCGATGATATGCTGCCAACGGCGGAATGGCGGCGCTGGCCTGCCAGACCGCCGATAAGCTGGACGCCATGAGTGACGCCGACTTTGCGGCGCAGCGGTTCCACTTCACAGACGAATAAGCAAAACGCCGGGCGCGGAGGTGTCAAAGCCTCTGCGTCCGGCATTTCTTTTTTGTCCATTTTCCCGCATTTAGAACCCTGTTTTGAGGGGAACAGGATAACTTTATCTACCTGCCTGCCGACCATGCGGAAAAACCCTTGATTTCCGTGGACTTTTACCGCCCTAAATGCGTAGACTTGACTTTTGGGGACTTCTTAACTATAATAATACTCAAGCAGGGGGACTACCTTGTAGTTGAGAAGGTTAAAACCTGACCCTTTGAACCTGTTGGCTAATACCAACGCAGGGAGCTGAAGAATACAGATTCGTATTTTTTGGACATTCTCTGTTTTGGGAATGTCCTTTTTTAATTGAATAAGATATGATATGTGTTTGCGAGGGAACTGAACAAGTTGAAAAAGGTAAGACCTGACCTCTGGACCTGTCGGCTAATACCGGCGTAGGGAAGCAATTTCTTACGCTCGTATTGCGTCTGAAAGAGCTTCTAATTGTTTTAGAGGCTCTATTTTTTTATCTTAGGAGGATCAAACATGGCATTTATGAAAGACATCTTAACCCACAACATCCCCATTTGGGAAGAATGTGCAGCTACCCCATTTGTGCAGGAAGTGCAAACTGGAAAGCTACCTCTTGAAAAATTCAAGAGATATATGATTCAGGATAGTATCTATCTGAAAAACTATGCCCGCATATACGGAAAGGCAATTTTTCATGCTGCTACATTAAGAGAAATTCAGCTTTACTACTCCATGCTGAACTTTGTAAATGATACGGAATCGGAAGTGCGGCTGGATTATCTAAAGCAATTTTGCATAACAGATGATGATATTGAACTGATCGCCCCTTTGCCTGAAAATCAAAATTACATTGATTTCATGTTTAAAATTGCGTCACATGGAAAGAATGAAGAAATTTTAATGGCGGTTCTTCCCTGTATGTTAAGTTACAGCTATATATTCCGCAAACTGGCGTCTGTCCCCACAAGCAGAGAATCAAGATATTGGGACTTTATCAAAGATTATGCCGATGAGCAATATGCAGAAAGCTGCAAAGAATGGTCTGCTTTTGCAGAGCATAAATGTGCTGGGTTATCAGAAGCAAATAAAAAGTATTTGGCTGATATTTTTGAGAAAGCAAGTTTGTTAGAACTTGCTTTTTGGAAGATGGCCTATCGGAACGAGAGAATGGAGGAAAATGCAAAATGAAAAAAGTATTGTCCATTGCCGGATCAGATTGCAGCGGAGGTGCAGGTATTCAGGCTGATTTGAAAACTTTTTCTGCTCACGGCGTATTTGGAATGAGTGTTATTGTTTCTGTTGTTGCAGAGAACACCAGCCGCGTTATCGACATCCAAGATATTACCCCGGATATGATTGAAAAACAGATTGACGCCGTATTTGAAGATATTGAAGTGGACGCAGTAAAAATCGGTATGCTTTCTACACCAGAATGTATGAAAGCGGTGGCAAAGAAACTATTACAATATAAGCCCCAAAATGTTGTAATCGACCCGGTTATGTATGCCAAAAATGGCTGCCCATTGATGAATCCTACGGCGGTTTCCACCTTGATAGATACAGTAATTCCACTTGCCGATGTACTTACTCCGAATATTCCAGAGGCAGAGAAAATAGCGGATATGCAGATTTCCACAGTTTCAGATATGGAGGCTGCCGCAAGAAAAATATATGCCATGGGTTGTAAGGCGATTGTTGTCAAGGGTGGACATCATATAGGAAATGCTGTTGATGTCCTATTTGATGGAGAAAATTTCTACCATTTTGAAACATCCCGCATTGATACGAAAAATACTCATGGGACAGGCTGTACATTTTCTTCTGCAATCGCTTCCCAGCTTGCAAAGGGAAAAAGTGTTCCGCTTGCAGTCGAATCTGCAAAGGCATATGTCACAATGGCAATCGAACACTCTCTTGCGATTGGGAAAGGCTGTGGCCCGACGCACCATTTCTACGAATTGTATCAGCATGGTTTATCTAAAGAATAGGCAGGTGCAAAATGAACTTTGATTATACACTTTATCTTGTTACTGATCGTCAACTAATGAACTGCGATAGCCTGACAGAAGCGGTGGAACAGGCAATTTTAGGAGGCTGCACAATGATACAACTCCGAGAAAAAGAATTGTCCTCATTAGAATTTTACAATCAGGCTGTTGCCGTGAAACAGGTTACGGATAAATACCATATTCCCCTTATCATAAACGACCGGATAGATATTGCAATGGCTGTGCAGGCTACGGGGGTACATATTGGACAGCATGATTTACCTGCGGCTGCCGTCCGCAAAGTAATTGGGGAAAATATGCTGTTGGGAGTATCCGCATCTTCCATTGCAGAAGCAATACAGGCACAACAGGATGGTGCGGATTATTTGGGAGTTGGCGCAATGTTCCCTACTGGAACTAAAACCGACGCTGATTCTGTATCAATGGAAGAATTACAGAAAATCCGCGCAGCCGTTTCTTTGCCGATAGTTGTTATTGGCGGTATCAATAAGGGAAATGCAGGGCGTTTCAAGCCCATGGGAATTGACGGGCTGGCTGTTGTATCTGCCATCATAGCGCAGTCTGATATAAAAGCTGCTGCTGCGGAACTGAAAGATTTATTTTGCGGAAAGGAAAAGAAAAATGGATTTTAATGCGGCAATCTTTGATTTAGATGGAACAATTCTGGATTCAATGGATGTATGGGAGCATATAGATATTCAGTTTTTGAAAAAGAGAAATCTTCCCGTCCCGGAAAATTATGTAACTGAAATATGCGCAAGGAGTTTTGAGGAAGCCGCACAATACACCATTGATCTTTTTGGATTGCAGGAAACGGTAGAGGGAATTATTGAGGAATGGAATAATATGGCGGTCGAGGAATACAGCAACCATGTCGGTCTGCTGCCCCATGCCCTTGATTATCTTCTGCGCTTAAAAGAACATGGAATAAAACTTGCAGTTGCTACGGGGTTGCCGGAAAAGCTCTATATGCCATGCTTAAAGAACAATTCGATTCTAGAATTATTTGACGCCTTATGTTCAACAGATGAGGTGCAGCGGGGAAAAGAATATTCGGATGTCTTTGAATTGGCTGCAAAAAAATTAGGGGTCGCACCTGAACACTGCATTGTGTTTGATGATGTGCTTCCAGCAATTAAAAGCGCAAAGGCAGCCCGTATGTTAGCAGGTGGGATTTATGATAAGTATTCCGCAGATCAGCGTGCAGAGATAGAAAGGATTGCTGATATTTACTTACTTGATTTTCGGCAAGCACCGATCCCACACAAAGAGGCATGAAAATGGAAAAATGGGATTTATATAATGCAAAACGGGAAAAGTCTGGAATAACAGTGTGCCGTGGAGAAATCATACCCAAAGGGCTGTATCATTTATCTGTGAGTGCATGGATCGTCAATCAGCAGGGGCAGTATCTTTTATCACAGCGGCATCCGAAAAAGCAATACCCTCTTTATTGGGAATGTACGGGTGGTTCTGTACTTTCCGGGGAAACCAGCTTGCAAGGAGCAATCCGAGAGGTAAAAGAAGAATTAGGAATACTGCTTACTCCCGGAAGTGAAAAATTGATTTATCAGACCATACGGGAAAATGTGCAGGATTTTTACGATGTTTGGCTGTTTCATAGGGATATAAAGATTGAAGAAATGCGTTTACAGGAAACAGAAGTTGTAGATGTTCAATGGGTAAGTTCAGATAAGTTATTTGAGATGTTTCGCCTGAAACAACTGCATCCCCTGATTACCTATGTAGATCAGTTAATAGGCTGAAAAAACGCCGGGCGCGGAGGTGTCAAAGCCTCTGCGTCCGGCGCTTCTTTTTTTGTCCATTTTCCCGCATTTAGAACCCTGTTTTGAGGGGAACAGGATAACTTTATCCACCTGCCTGCCGACTATGCGGAAAAACCCTTGATTTCCGTGGACTTTTACCGCCCTAAATGCGTAGACAGGAGGTATCTTTTCCGCTGGCGTTCCGCCTCTTTCTTCCGGCGTACCTGCACCGCACAATCCGGGCAGTATTTGGCCCGGTTGGAGTTGGGAGTAAACGCAGCCCCGCAGACGGCGCAGCGTTTGATCTCGTCCCGGCCTTTGGTGATCTCGGCGCACAGGGCCGCGTCCAGCGGCAGGACGGCCACCTTGAACCACCGGCACAGCAGCGAATAGGAAATACTCTGCACACAGACACATTCCTCCCCATCGTCCAGCAGGAGGCAGTTTCCGTTACAGTAGTTGCAGCACTCATGGGTGAGCCTGCGGGCCTTGCGGTATTGGGGATAACTCATTCTCGGTATGTTCATCGTTCCTGCGTATGCTCCTTTCCCGGCGCTGTCCGCAAAATGCTGTCTACATTCTGTTTGACAATGCCGTATTCTTTCAATTTCTGTTTTGCTTCGCTGTACTGTGCGGACAGCCGTTGCCGCTCTGCGTCCAGTTTTTTATACTCGGTTTTGAGGGCGTACAGGTTGGGGAGCTTTGTGACCCCAGCCTCTTTGAGCGCCTTTGCCGCCGCCTCATACAAGATCAGTTGGCTTTCATGCTGCCGCCGGAACGCGGCCTTGTCTTTGGCATTTCGCAGTTCCAGCGCCACAGGCCGGAGCTGCTTGTAGGCGGAGAGGTTTTTTATCAGCTGCGCCATATCCCCAAGGCGGCGTTCCGCGTCTTTCAGGGCGGAGGCCGCCGCGTCGTTTGCCGCGCTGATCTCGGCCAGCCTGCTTTCCAAGCCCTCGTAGCTGTCGATCTGGTGTTCTGTGATGAAGTTTAAGGAATTGGCGGCCTGCTTCAAGTTGTGCAGCTTCGCCCACCGCGCATAGCCCGCCGACTGCTGGGCCTTGATACTGTCCTCCAAGGCAATCCGCAGGGAGATTTCCCCGGCGCTTCTTCTGCGCGGCCCCCGGTCAATGGCAATGCCCTTGATCCGCCGGGTGATCCGTTCCTCGGTGTAATCCTCCCCCAAGGTCTTGCAGCGGGTGAAGCGTTCCTGTCCGGGAGCGCGGAATGAAATAAACTTGCCCTGTTTGACTTCATAGCCCTGCGCCTCCATGAGCCGCAGAAAGCCGTCAAAGTCTTTGGCCTGCGGAATGGCCGCGTCGATAGCAATTTTCAGTTTTGCTTTCCAGCTCTTGCCCTTTTTCTGTGCGTCCCACTCGGCGTAGGTCTTGCCCTTGTCTTTGCCGGGCTTTACCACAGACAGGCCGTGTTCCTTGCACAGCCGGTCGCTGGTGCGCCGGATAAAGGCATAGCTCTGGCGGTTGGAAATGTACTTGCGCTGGTTTGCCATATCCACGGCGCAGAAAATGATGTGATTATGCAGATGGCCCTTGTCAATGTGGGTGGTAATCACATAGGGGTATTTGCCTTGCAGCACTTCATCGGCAAGCTGCCGCCCGATCTCATGGGCCTGCTCCGCCGTGGTTTCCCCCGGTTCAAAGGCTTGTATCAGGTGGTGGGCCAGATTGTTGCCCTTTTGGTACGCCTGATCTAACAGCATTTGAAATTCAATATCCGCCGTTTCATAGGAACAGCCATAGGAAGAAACGAACAGCTTTTCATCGGTCTTGTCCGGGTTCTCGATGTAGTCCAGCGCCTTTTTCAGCGTTGACTTGATAGGATGGATCTTTGTAACTGCCATATCTGTGCCAGCGCCCCCTTGATGTCCTCCAAGTCCTGCGCGTACACAGTCCCGGTACTGTTGATACGCCTTGCAATCTGGTTGATGTTGACGCCGATCTTTTGCAGCTCTGCGGTCTGCGCCCGGACGGGGCCGGTGTCGATATGGACGATATAGCCGTCGATCAGCATTTTCCGGGCGTAGGCAGAAAAGTTCTTTGTGCCAAGCTGGGCCATCTTCTGCTGGATCAGCGCCCGTTCCTCCGGCGTCACTGGGACGCGCAGCACAAACTTCCGTTTTCGGTTTGCCACTTTCTCACCTCCATTCATTCAGGGGTTTGGGGACTTCCCCAAGATACAAACGGGAAGCCGTTTGCCGGGAGTGTGGCTACACTCCCTATGCTTGCTGTCTTTGTTCTTCTTCCCCTAAAAAGCGTTCTGACCCCAAGGAAATACCCGCAAAATCCCGGTTTTTCCGAAAACCGCACAAAAAAAGAGAGGGCGCAGTCTGCGTCCTCCCAAAAACAAAACAGAGGGTTGTCATGCACCCTCCGTTTCGTCATTCTTCTGTTGAATTTGAATGGCCCCGTCAATCGCGCCCTCGATGATCGGCAGAAATTCTTCCGGGCAGAGTTTCAGCTTGTGGCTGACCCGCTGCCGCTGTGCGCTTTCCTCCCGCATGATCTCTGGGTTAAAATACCGTTCCACGGGAAGCCCGCAGATTTTAATAAGCTGTATGATAACCGGCAGGCTGGGAATCGTGCCGTCATTTTCGATGTTGGCAAGATAGCGCCAGTCGATATTGACCTGTTCCGCCAGCGTCTTACGCGATAACTGCTTGACTTTCCGCGCCTCTTTTACATCCGCGCCGAAAGTTTCAAAGCCGGGACAATCTTTGATATTTGCCATATAGCACCACCCATCTACATTGTATATTTCATATTTTCTCAATGGAATGTTGCTATATGCAGGAAGATTAAACTTTATAATTCATATTCCGAAACATAGGCAGAGGAAATTATTGCCACTCCCTTGGAATATTGACAAGATACGCATCTCGTGTTATACTGTTATACGCAACAGCATAACAGTTAAAACACACGGAGGATGCAGCAATGAAACTGATTATTTCAAATGTATCTGGCGTCCCCATATACGAGCAGATTAAACAGCAGATCAAGGCGGCTATTTTATCTGGCGAGCTTCAAGCCGAAGAAACTTTGCCCTCCCTTAGAACACTTGCCAAAGACTTAAAGATCAGCGTCTTAACAGTGACAAAGGCATACACAGAATTAGAGCAAGAGGGCTTTGTTAAAAATGTGCAGGGGCGCGGATGTTTCGTAATGGGGTCTGGTTCAGAACTGATTAAGGAGCAGCTTATTTGCAAAGTAGAAAACAATCTCACCGAAGCAATAAAAGCTGCAAGAATGGCAAATCTATCCACAGAGGAATTACATCGCCTTTTGGACATTTTAACGGAGGTAAAAACAGATGACTAATTATTTAGAGGTAACGAATCTTTCAAAATCTTTTGATTCTTTTCAGCTTCACAATATCAGCTTTACTTTGCCAAAGGGATATATTATGGGCTTGATCGGCCCGAATGGTTCTGGCAAAACAACGACAATCAAACTGATTTTGAATATGCTCAAGCGCACCGGCGGCACAGTCAAAGTGATGGGGCTGGACAATATCGCAGAAGAACAAAAAGTAAAATCAGAGCTGGGCGTTGTTTTCGATACAAATTATTTCAGTGATGATTGGAAAGTGTCGCAGGTTGAAAAATCCATTTCGGTATTTTATCCAAATTGGGACAGCCAGAAATTTGCGGATATGTTACGGAAATTTCACATTGCACCAACCAAAAAGGTAAAAGAACTTTCCAAAGGTATGCAGATGAAGTTAATGCTTGCCTGTGCGTTTTCATACGACGCCAAACTGCTGATCCTCGACGAGCCGACCAGTGGACTTGATCCGGTTTCCAGAGATGAACTTTTGAAAATTCTTTCAGAGTATATTGAAGATGGCGAGCATAGTGTTTTGTTCTCCACCCATATCACAGGCGATTTGGAGCGTGCAGCCGATTATATTACCTACATCAGTTATGGCGAGCTGTACTTTACTGGCAGCAAAGATGATTTTGTAGATATGTTCCGCATTGTAAAAGGTGGAATTGAAGAACTGTCCGATGATCTGAAAAATAAGGCGGCTGGTATTCGTACATTCCCTACGGGATTTGAGGCGCTGATGAAAACCGAAAATATTAGCGGTTTCCCTAACCTGACCGTTGAGCCTGCCAGCATTGATGAAATTGTAGTGTTTACAAGCAAGAAAGGTGACGATTATGAGTAATATTTTGAAATCCACAAAATTAGATATTGCATTGGTAAAACCATATTTTAAGACAATTTGTTTCACCCTGCTTCTGCCGATTGTGTTTGCCGCAATCAATCGTTCTTTGCTGACAGGGGTATCATTTGCTATGTGCTTTATTGCCATGACGACGGGATATACCTTTTCCATCACAGAAAAAAACAGTATGGATCGTCTGTTTGGTATTTTACCTGTTCGTAAAAGTGAGCTTGTGATCGGACGCTATGTTTTCGTCCTTGCAATGGGGCTTCTTTCCTTGATTATTTCTTTGATTGCACAGCCGCTTGTCTTGAAAGTGCTGGGTGAAACAGTTGGCGTATTTGACATTGTAACTGCCGCTATTGCAGGAGTATTCTTATTTGCACTCTATACCGTGTTCCAGATTCCGGGATATTACAAGTACGGTTCAATCAAAGGACGGGTATTTATGTATATTCCAGTGGCCGGTTTTTTGGTGACTTTACTTCTTCTCTCTAAAATGCCAGCCATCGGGAAATCAATTATTTCAGTCGTTGAATCTTCTCCGATACTTCTCGTTTTCCTTGCGGTTTTTGCTATTGTCGTGATGTATGCGGTTTCGATCTTCTTGTCCATTCGGATTATGAAGAACAAAGAAATGTGAGGTGATTGTATGGATTTCACAATTTTGGCAGTTGTGCTTTTGCTTGGTGTTGGCGTTCCTATCCGTAATAAACTCATACGGAAATATCGGGATAAGAAAAAGAATGATCGCAATTCGGAATGAACAATATGGAGAAAACAGAGTTCATCCGCTGCCCAGTCTGCGGGAATAAAACACGCGACAAAATCCGGGAAGATACCATTCTAAAAAATTTTCCTCTCTTTTGTCCAAAATGCAAAAGTGAATGTCTAATCGACATTGAGCAATTCCATATAACCGTTATCAAAGCGCCAGACGCACAGCCGCAGAGCCGATAACATAAAAGGAGAACACTCTTTTTATGATTGGCTCTGCTTTTTTATTAGCAACAGGAAGCCTTGAAAGGAGTTTTGAATATGAGTGTTTTACAGACCATCGACCTGAAAAAATATTACGGCACAGAGCCGAACATCACCCGCGCCCTTGACGGCGTGAACTTCTCTGTGGAGGACGGCGAGTTTGTGGCCGTTGTGGGAACCTCCGGCAGCGGCAAGTCTACCCTGCTTCACATGATGGGCGGGCTGGACACCCCTACTTCCGGCAATGTGATTGTCCGGGACAAAGAGCTGTCGAAGATGAACTGTTCTACTATGAGAGCTTCGGTCTGTTTGCTGTGCTGATTCTGGTACAGTTGGCAGCCACCGGCGCAGCAGCGTTCCGCTTTTACTACAAACAAAGAAAAGGCTGAATAGAAAATAGGTATCATCAATCAAAAATATCATTGGAGGTATAACTTATGGAAAAAGAAACAATGGGAACTGTAATTTCAGTTACAAAACAATGGTGGTTAAAAGTGAATCGTAAACCTGTCCGCGCTCACGCTATGGATGGCGCAGCCTTTCCGCATACTATCAAGGTCAAATATACGATAGACGGAAAAGATTACATCTGCCGAAAATGGATTGGCGCAGGAAACAAAGTCCCTGACAAGGGAACAACGATTAAAGTTACCTATTGTGAAGATAAGCCATCGAAAGCAAGAATTGAACTCTAATTCAAATTGACTGACTAACATGGTATGTTATGGCCTTTGCGGAATAAGACATACCTACATATTCAAACATCTGCCTCCACAGCGGGGAAAAGAAAAAAACCGCTGACGGGCAGAGGATTTCGTGCGCTTTCCTGTATCACTGACTGATACGGCGGTTTTGAGTAGATCAAGGCCGCCGTTTCTTTTTGCTTCGACGACCCCTGCACCGTGTTCTGGCATGGCGGCTTTAGGAGGGAGCCGCTATGCAACGAAAACCGCTTCGACAAATTCTGACAGGGGTTAGCCTGTCAAAAAAAGCCGTCCCCCGGTAGCGGGGACAAGCGGCTGTGTATATGTACTATACCATGTAGGAAAAGAACATATTGCTTTTTGTTTCGCCCTGTGGGTCTTTGACCTGCCGGGCGAATTTTGTTGTTTCCTGCGGTCTGTTTCCCGGCGCAAAAAGAAATTTCAAAAAAGTGAAAAAAGGAGGCGTTTAGCGGGCAGCCAGAGAGATTCCATTCGCTCTATTGGCGGAAAGGGAGAGAACCACCACATCCCCCACAGAAAGGGGGTGAGAAGATGGAAGCGATCCCCCGCAAATACGGTGAATGGGGCCAGTTTGACCGCTACTGCAAGCTGGTTCTGTACCATGAGGCGATAGATTATCTGCGGGAAATGAAGTGCCGCCGCGACCGTGAAGTGTCGCTGGACGCCGTTTCCCCGGCTGATTGGGACAAGCTCTCGACCGTAGATCGGTATTCCTGCGACAGCTTTACATTTCCAGCACAATGATCTTCCCTTGAAATGCGACAGACTTTGTTTCTCGTTCATA